>Ga0163144_10018391_pt1 | contig 14141 bp, 11 predicted proteins | sample OliLak19BULKMAT1_FD_123175 | JGI IMG/M metagenome (GOLD analysis project Ga0163144, IMG submission 123175) | Freshwater microbial mat bacterial communities from Lake Vanda, McMurdo Dry Valleys, Antarctica - Oligotrophic Lake LV.19.BULKMAT1 | ecosystem: Environmental > Aquatic > Freshwater >... | reverse complement strand
TTTTGTTCCGGGGTGAGTTGGCTGGCGCTGAACATGTCCTCTTCTCGATTGCCGCCATCCGCTTGCCAAGCCTCAAGAACGGGAAATTCCGCCGGGAATTTTTTCCCGCTCCCATTTCAAGCCATTGACGCCACACCCTTCATCGTTTCCCATCCGCCCATGTCCGAGCCGAAACTGAAGAAGCCCCTCTCATCCCACCGATGGGTTCTCAGCTACCTGATGCAGGAAAAACTGATTTTCCTCCCCTCGCTCGCCGCGCTCCTGTTCACCGCCATCCTCTCGCTGGCGTTTCCCTATTACCTGAAGGAACTCATCGGAAATCCCACCGATGCGCTCCGCCAAGGGGTCGATCCCACGCAGATCCTGGAGAAATCCAACCACATCGTCCTGATGCTCATCAGCGTGTTGGCGGTCCAGTCGATCATCGCGTTTTTCCGCGTCCAGGGATTCATCCGATCCGGCGAGGCCGCGTTGAACCACCTCCGGCGCGATATTTTCGCCCACCTCCTCAAGCTCCCGATCCGCTTCTATCACGAGCAACGTTCCGGGGCACTCAGCAATCGCGTCTCCGCCGACCTCGGGATTGTCCGCGATACCTTGCTCAACGCCGTCCCGCAAGCCGTCCGCCACACCGTCATCCTCATCGGCGGGCTCATTTTCATCTTCGTCGCCTCGTGGAAACTTTCGCTAATCATGTTAGGAAGCGTGCCCGTCGTCGTCCTCGCCATCGCCTTCTTCGGGAAAAAAGTCCGTGGCTTCTCGCGCGATGCCCAGGACGCGCTGGCCGAGGCCGGCACCGTCATCGAGGAAACCACCCAATCCATCGCCGACGTGAAAGCCTTCGGCAACGAGGCCTTCGAAGCCCGCCGCTACGACCGCTCACTCAATTCCTTTTTCCAAGTCACCCTTCGCGGTGCCCGCCACCGCGCAGCCTTCCTCTCCTTCATCATCTTCGCCCTCTTCGGCACCATCGCCTTCGTCACCTGGTATGGCGCACGGATGTATGCCAATGGTGAAATCGGATGGACCAATTTCGCCGCCTTCATCCTCTTCTCCATTTTCGTCGGCGCGTCGTTAGGTTCATTTCCTGAAATCATCTCGCAGTTCCAGCAAACCGCCGGGGCCACCGAGCGCCTCCGCGAAATCCTCGACACCCCGACCGAGCGTGTCAGCGGTGAAATGGATATCCTCCTCCAAGGCTCGCTCGGCTTCAAGCGCGTCAATTTCACCTACGCATCCCGCGCCGATGTCCAAGTCCTCCACGACATCGACTTCCAGGTCGAGCCCGGCCAACGCATTGCGCTCGTCGGCCCGTCCGGCGCGGGGAAATCCACCATCTTTTCCCTGATCCTCGGATTCCATCATCCCGACTCCGGACGCATCCTCTTCGACGACGTCAACTCCGCCGAGATCGGCCTGCCCTGCCTCCGCGCCCAGATGGCCATCGTCCCGCAGGAGGTGCTGCTCTTCGGCGGCACCATCTTGGAAAACATCGAGTATGGAAATCCCGGAGCCTCGCGCGAGGACATCGCCCGCATCGCGGGAATGGCCAATGCCCATGACTTCATCAGCCAGCTTCCCGATGGCTACGACACCATCGTCGGTCCCCGCGGCACCAAGCTCTCGGGTGGCCAGCGCCAGCGCATCGCCATCGCCCGCGCCATCCTCGCCAACCCCCGCATCCTGCTGCTGGACGAGGCGACCTCCGCCCTCGATTCCGAGAGCGAGCGCCAGGTGAATGAAGCGCTTGAGCGCGCCATGTCCGGCCGCACCTGTCTCGTCATCGCCCACCGTCTATCCACCGTTAGACATGCGGACAGGATCCTCGTCTTCAACCACGGCCGCATCGTCGAAAGTGGCACCCACGACGAACTCATCACCAAAGGCGGCACCTACAAACTGCTGGTCGAGACGCAGCTTGTTTGAAATGCGGGGGGGAGGCCTCCTCCCCTGTCCTCACAAATCCTCGTCGCTCAGAGGAATGATTTTCATCAAGCTCCGCAGGAGTCCGATCTTTAGGGAAGCATTCCCATGAATGGGGATCACGAGTCGTTCGAGTCGATCCGGCATCGTATAGATATGGTGGCTTCCGTTGATTCTCGCCAATGCCCAGCCCTTCTTCTCCGCCAATCGTGCGAGCCGCTTCCCGCTAACGACCTTCATACTGCCACCTCAAGAATACGGCTGCTTCCCGCCGCTCCTTCATCAGGTTCAGCGGCCAAAAGCCAGCCTTCAATGGCCTCGTGCAAGTTCGATTCGAGCTCCTCCATCGATTCCCCTTGAGTCACGCAGCCGGGTAATGATGGCACTTCGGCCCAGTAGCCACCTTCCTCGGCCTCATGGACAATTGCCTTCAGTTTCATGGCAGAAGCATATCCACGGGACGACTTGTAGCAATGACCTTTCTTGGTAAACCAGTCACTTCCGAACGGCCCCTTCCCTCTTGAACGGCCTCGGCCGGAACAGGAACCAGCTCCCCACCACCGCCAGCCCGAATACAGTGTAACAAACCACGAACACCCAGATCGGCGCGTGGAAGAAGATCAACCGCTGAAGCCAGTGGGCGATGAACGTCTCCTGATAGACCGCATCGCCCGCCCTTTCCCGCAGCGCCATCTCCCAGATGGTCAATGGACAAATGATTCCGAGCCAACCCTGGACGACCACAATCCCGATCCCCCCCAGATGCGCGGCACGAAACCATGGATTGCGAATCCATCGCCAACCGCGACACCCACCGACCACGATCAGCAGCATCCCGATCACGACAAATGCGACAAACGCCACATGCGTGATCAGCACGAGGTCAGCAAGCGCGCGAAGAATCTGATTGTGAGCCATCGTGTCCGAGGAGTGATCCATTCGGAAAAAGATTCTCACTTTCTTTTCCAGCGCGTCGATGACCAAGTATTCCAGTCAGGCTCGGCAAGATCGATTGACGCGGCGGGCTTGGATTCCCGGCTTGAAGCCGGCCATTCCCCGAGGTGCTGGGAAGCAGGGCGGCATGCCAAGCGAGGACGCGCACGCGAGTGTGTCCCGGCTGTCTCAGCCGGATTCACCTCCCGACTGAGACAGCCGGGACACATTATTACACCCTGCCGTTGATTGTCAGGCTTTGTAAATAGTTGAAATGGCTGGCGAATCGAGGGGGGCGTGTGTATATCGACAGTTGTGACGGTTTTGCACCAACGCGGCCCCCGGCGACGAGGGGTGGAAAGGGGATTCACGTTGATCGTTTGTGTCATCCTGATGAGTCTGCTGACGATGGTGGCAGTGGGGTTGATGACCTTGGCATCGCTGGAATTGCGAAAAACGGTGCGGTTGGAATCAATGGCCGTGGCGAGGAGCAACGCCCGCCTCGCGCTGATGCAGGCGATCGGCCAGCTCCAGAGGACGATGGGGCCGGATCAAAGGGTATCCGCCGCCGCCGAAATTCTCCGCTCCGATGTGGAGCAACCGCACTGGACGGGTGTCTGGCGGACCACCTTGAAGAACGGCGATCCCATTTTTACCCGCGATGACTTGAATGGCGGTTTGCGTGACGAGCGTCGGGAGCAGCGACTCGATCCTGCCGGCGAGGTGATGGAGTGGTTGGTGAGTGGAAATGAAGATCCCGCCGGATCCTCTGACGCCGCGGACGGGAAACAAGTGTCGCTCTACCGGACGGATTCCGGGACCGGTGTCTCTGTTCCCCAAGTGGCGGTATCCGGACCGGATGGAAAAACCTCCGGTCACCTTGCCTGGTGGACGGGCGACCTCGGTGTGCGGGCCAATCTCCGGACCAACGATCCACGCGCTGGCGTCGTGGCGGATCGCAAATCCCCGGGCGATGGCGGACTTTACCGCGTGATGACCTCTCAAGCCGCGGACATGAAGCTGATGGAGGGCGGAGTGGATATGGAAAACAAAAACCTCCAACGGATGGTTAGTTCCGGCACCATGGCGTTCTCCGGGGCTGGGAAGGATTGGTCTGACGAGCATTCTCTGGATTTCACCACGGAGTCCGGCGGGGTGCTGGCGGATGTGGTGAACGGAAGATTGAAGCAGGATCTAACCGCCTACTTCGAGAATGGAGCGGTGGCACCCTTCATGAATCTGCCGGGGCTGAAAGACGACGATTCGCTGGTGGGAGCGGATAAAGGAGACCCGGCTGATGCTTCCGGGGCAGAGGGGCGCTACGCCAAGGCGGGGCCGCGTTTCGGGCTGTTGCGCGATTGGGCAAGGTTGGGGGTGCCGTTTTCCGGAAAGAATGTGGAGGGCAGGCTGCCCGAGTTCGACAAGTCCGCGGCCCGCGAAAGCGCCTCGCGCGCGCTGGCGAACGAGCAACCCGTGAAGTTGGCGGGCAACGCGAAGGCCGGCCTCCAGCCCATCCTGGTGGAGGCGACGAACTTCACCCAGATCGGCACTTATGTGGAAAGAGTTGAAGCCACCAAGACGATCTATCAAATCCGCCAGTTGATGTATCCCCGTGTCGTGCTTTGGAATCCCTACAATTGCGATCTCAGGTTCGGCCGATCGATCATCATGATGCAAGGCAATGGACGTCAGGAGATGTGGACCCGCAACGTGAATTCCTCGGGAAACCAATTCGATACCCAGTGGCTGAACTTCGAGGGGGGACGAAGCGCGTCGTTCGGTGGCGTTGCGAATATCTTGAATTCAGAAGGCTACAACGATCCCTATATGGGTTCCTATTACTTCTCGATTCCCGAGACAACGTTCGGTCCCGGAGAGTGTCTGGTTTTTTCCCCAGCCCGCGCTGGCGAGTACGATGGTTTCAGTGCCTACCGGCCAGGTCCGTAAAATCTCAACAACAACGAGCTGAGCTGCACGGTTTCTCCGGATCCCGGGAGGAGTTACTACGTTTCAGCTTCGGAATACGATGACCCGGAGGATGAAAAGGACATTGGCGGGATCCCCTTCCGACCCTTCCAATTCTGGTACAAGGCCACTCCCTATATCTTTGGTGCAGGTAAGGCCGGCATCGAATTCCAAAGTGATGATTCACGAGCCATCCTGAAGCAGGTGCGGGATACGAATACAATCACCTTTGAGGTTTTCGACAAGCTACCGCAAGCTGCGGTACTTTCAGGTTCCCTCCAATTCGGAGCCGGGCGAGAGCCTCGTGTCCAGTGGAGTGAGTATGAGAAGATGCCAGTCGAGCTGTTGGACCGCTTTAATCCCAAACCCACCGTGATTCCCAACGTGCGGACCCGTGAGAGCATCCGGCTGCGGTGGTTCGACGAGCATCCGTCAAACACGTTGTCCGGGAAACTTGCTGGAACCTCTTATTTCGACGACGCCCTGTTAGCAAACTGGAATCCGCGTGCTTCCTATGCCATTCGTTCGCCGTGGGAAAACATCGGCGGGATCGCCCCATGGTTCTTCGGTGCCTATACCCGAGACTTGTTTGATGGAGCGGTGAGCTGGAATGACCAGGTACCGGTTCCGCGGAACGGGCGCTATCACGGGAATCCCTTCGGCCCGCCACAGGAAGGGAACGCCAGTTATGTGCTATTCGATGTGCCGCGCGAAGAGACCGGCTTGATTTCGCTGGGGCAGCTCCAACATGCGAAGCTTTCGGAACTCATCTGGCATCCGTCTTATGCCATCGGCAACTCGTTGGCCGACCCACGTCTCGGCACCGGTGGGTTCAAGGGCTTGAACCGGACGTCCGCGGTCTCCAAGAATTCCGCCGCTGCAAAAGACGGCGGCTTCGGTTCGAGCGAAATTGGATGGTCGAATGACAAACAACGGGGTGCGGACAAGGACGATTGGGCCGCGACCGCCCGCGCGATTCTCGGGGATATTCCGAAGACCGACAATCTGGTTTACGACCTTTCGTTCGAAGGGAATCAGAAACTCTGGGATCGCTTCTTCCTCTCCAGCGGCACGCCTGCCGAAAAAAGGAAATTTCTAGCGGATCCCAACGCCAATCCGCTCCCTAACAGCCGGATGCGTTTGGCACCGGGCATCGTCACCGGCGAAGCTTCGGAAGCCCTTGAGGATTTTCACCGGTGTGCCTCCCAACTCATGGTGGACGGTGCGTTCAATGTGAACTCGACCCGCGTCGAGGCGTGGAAGGCGATGTTGGGATCGACCCGCAGGTCGGGCTTTGGCAGCGGTGACAAGGTTCCGTTTCCCCGCTTTCTTGATCCTCCGGGCAAAGCCTGGACCAGCGGGGATTCCAGTTTCTCGGATGATGTTTGGTCCGGCTACCGGGAGTTGACCGCAGATGAGATCGCGCGGCTCGCCGAGTCCATCGTCGCCGAGGTGAAATCGCGCGGGCCGTTCATTTCCATGGCGGATTTCGTGAACCGGCGGCTCGCGGAAGATGAAACCGGCCGGATGGGGGCGCTTCAGGCCGCCATCGAGAATGCCGGGCTGAACTCGGAACTGACGGCCGCCTTTCCCTTGGACAATTACAGCTCGCTTCCGGATTACAAACATCCGGACAACATCCCCGACCCCACGCGGATGGAGCAAACCCTCAAGCCCGCCTCGAAAGCCTGGGGCGCACCGGTCTATCTCACCCAGGCGGATGTCCTGCAAGTCCTCGGCCCCGCCCTATCTGCGCGGTCGGATACCTTTGTCATCCGTGCCTATGGTGATTCCGTGGATGCCGACGGAAAACTCCAGTCCCGCGCATGGTGTGAGGCGGTCCTGCAACGGACTCCCCGACCGATCACACCCGACGAAAGCGGCGTGAACTCGAAGCTTTCCGGCGAGGAGGGCGACTTCGGTCGTGAATTCATCATCATCTCATTCCGATGGCTGTCACCGGGTGAGGTGTGACCCCGTTCATCTCGATCCGCCGATGAAAACATTATTTGCGATTGGAATATTGGCCTTTGCTTTCGTCGCGACCGCCAGCTCCGAACCGGAGGTTAAAAATGGCCGCCATGTGCGCTTCATGGCGGTGGGTGAGCCTCCGCCATTTCGCCAGGAGGTCCGGGACGGTATCCGCTACGAGCTGGAACCTCCGGCCGGCAGCATCCCGCCTCGCGAGGTAGTGCTGGGCTTCGGTGGCGACGATTCCGCCGCCGTGCCGCTGCGCCTCGGTCGGATCAGTCCATCGCTCAAGGTCCCGGCAGGGACTGGCCCGCTGCTCTTGAATCGCCGTGAAGCCGCCGAGGGCGCGGAGCCATGGCTGAACCTGGTGCGGCCCGAGTCCGGCGATTTCATCGTCCTCCTCTGGCGCGATGCGAAAGCCGGGACTTGGGAGAAAGTCCGCTCGATGGTCTTGCCCGATGATCCGGTCCGAAGGCCGGCGGGCGGCGTCAGGATCGTGAATCTCTCACCCGCCTCCGTCAGAATTGTCATCGGTGGCGAAAAACTGCTCCTTGAAGCGGGCAAATCCTTCGCTCGCACCCTGCCCGCAGGCGCGGAACAGCCTTTTGAGATCCTGCTCCCCGATGCCACGGGCAATTGGAAAATGCTCCATTCCAGCGTGATTGCCCAGAACCCTGGCGAACGATCGCTCGTCCTGGTCTATCGCGCCGACGGTGAATCGCCCCGCCGTCCGCTGAAAGTGACTGTGCAGCGCGAACCGGCTCCCGCACTGCCAAAACCCGATTGACCAAGGCGGGATGAGCAAATGGGGAGCACACGCGCCCTCGCGTGTCGTCCTCGGTGCCCTCGCCGAGGACGGTGTGGCAACGAGGACATGCATTGTTCCAACTGAAAACTGAACCTAACGAACGCTCCAGCCCATTTCCGGCGAAGGCGGTTACGCTCCCCAGCGCTGCGCGTTTCATTCACGCCAAAATCCACAAATCATGATGCACCGGAGTATAATTTCCACGCTTGCCACCGCTGGAAACTAATTTTCGCAAACCGCTCTTGTCCGCGGGCTTGTAAGTGCCATACGCTCGCCCAACCTTTGCCAAGCGTGTCTCTTTCCCCAGCTCCCAGCCACATCCTCGGTGTCATTCCCTCCCGCTGGGGTTCCACGCGCTTCCCCGGAAAGCCGCTTCATCTGATCGCCGGGAAACCCTTGATCCAGCACGTTTGGGAGCGCTGCCAGCAATGCTCCAAGCTGGACGAAATCATCGTCGCGGTGGATGACGAGCGCATCCGCGACGCGGTGATCGCCTTCGGTGGCAAGGTCGTCATGACCTCGCCGGATCATCTCACGGGCACGGATCGCATCGCCGAGGCTGTGAAATCGGTTCCCCAAGCAACGCACATCGTCAACATCCAGGGCGACGAACCGCTGATCGATCCCGCATTGATCGACGAACTCGCCGTGACCATGGCGAACGATCCCACGCTCGACATGGCGACCGCCGCCAACCCGCTCGATCCATCGGATCCCGCCGTGCAGGACACGAACGTGGTGAAGGTGGCCGTCGCCCTCGACGGCCGGGCCCTGTATTTTTCCCGCTCGCCGCTGCCGTTTTTCCGCAATCCGGTCGAGGGCCTGCCGGTGCTCCGGCACAAGGGGATCTACGCCTATCAGCGCGGGTTCCTCGAGCGCTTCATCACCTGGCCGCCATCTCCCCTGGAGAAAGCGGAATCCCTCGAGCAACTCCGTGCCCTTGAAAACGGCGCCAGCATCAAGGTCCTCCTCACCACCGACACCTCACCCGGAGTCGATACCCCGGAACAGGCGAGGGAGGTGGAGAGGTTGTTAAACGTTATTTGTTAAAGGTTATTTGTTAAAAGTTAAAAGTGAAGAGTCCGATCTTCATCCCCTCTTCTCCACTCTTAACTAATAACTCTTAACTCTTAACTAATAGCTCCTAACCCAATAACTTTTAACTTCTAACCCAACCACCATGAAATACATTTTTGTCACCGGCGGCGTCGTTTCCTCACTTGGCAAGGGGCTTGCCGCAGCCTCCATCGGAACCCTGCTCGAGCATCGCGGCCTGAGCACGCTGATGCAGAAGTTCGATCCCTATCTCAATGTCGATCCGGGGACGATGTCTCCCTATCAGCACGGCGAGGTTTACGTGCTCGACGACGGTGCCGAGACCGACCTCGACCTCGGCCACTACGAGCGCTTCACCTCCGGCGTGCTCTCGCGGATGAACAATCTAACGTCCGGGCAGGTCTTCGACACCGTCATCAAGCGCGAGCGGCGCGGCGAATACCTCGGGAAAACGGTGCAATTCATTCCCCACGTCACCGACGAGATCAAGCTGCGCATGCACAAGGTCACCGACGATAATCCGGACACCGACGTGCTGATCACCGAGATCGGCGGCACGGTGGGCGACATGGAAGGGCTGCTTTTCATCGAAGCGCTGCGTCAGTTCGCGCTCGAGGTCGGCAAGGAAAACGTCTGCTTCATTCATGTCACGCTGCTTCCCTACATCAAAGCTGCCGGCGAGGCGAAGACCAAGCCCACCCAGCAATCGGTGGCAAAGCTCCGCGAGCTCGGCATCCAGCCGGACATCATCATTTGCCGCACCGAAACCGATCTCGACGAGGAGAACCGCAAGAAGATCGCCATGTTCTGCAACGTCGAGCGCAAGAATGTCGTCGCCTTCCGCGACGTGGCGCACACCATTTACGAATGTCCGTTAGACCTGCGGCGGGACAAGATCGACCGCCTCGTCGTTGACAAGATCGGCCTCGGTCACACGCCGTCGCCCGCGCTCGAGGATTGGGAAAACTTCGTGCAGAAGGTGATCCATCCCAAGCACAAGGTCACCATCGCCGTCGCCGGCAAATACATCGAGCTCCAGGACGCTTACAAATCCATTTACGAATCCCTCATCCACGCCGGAGCGCATCACGACACCAAGGTGCATATCATCCGCGTGGACGCTGAAGCCATTGAGGATCACGGCGCGAAATCGATCATTGGCGATGTCGATGGCATCCTCGTTCCCGGCGGATTCGGCGACCGCGGGACCGAAGGGAAGATCATGGCCTCGCAATACGCCCGTGAGCAAAAAATCCCGTATTTCGGCATCTGCCTCGGCATGCAGATCGCGACCATCGAGTATGCGCGCAACGTCTGCGGCATGGAAGGGGCGAATTCCACCGAGTTTGACAAGGCCACCATGTATCCGGTGATTTGTCTCCAGGAGGAGCAGAAGGGAATCGAGGACATGGGCGCGACCATGCGTCTGGGGTCTTGCGAATCCATCTTGTTCGCCGGCACCCGTGCTTCCGATCTGTATGGAAACGCGGATCGCATCCACGAGCGCCACCGCCACCGCTACGAGTTCAATTCCGACTATCAGGACCGCATGCAGGAAGCCGGCCTCGTCATCTCGTCCGTGTCCGCCGAGGAAGGGCTGGTGGAAATCATCGAGCTGCCTGAGCATCCGTTCTACATCGGTGCCCAGTTCCACCCCGAGTTCCAGTCCAAGCCGAACCACCCGCACCCGCTCTTCGCCGGCTTCGTCGAGGCCGCGTTGAAACAGTCGCACCGCGATTGATAGGGGGCACGGACGTCTCGTCCAAAGCTGTCAGATTGAGATTTTTTTAACCGCAATGGGAGCGCAGCGGACATGGAGGAACTGTACTGCCGCCCGTCAGGTTTTGTGGATTCGTGGCAGCGGTTTCCAACCGCATGCCCCTCTTCCATTTTTGATCAGGCATGGCGGTTGAAAACCGCCGCCACGCCGCGTCGCGCCAATCCCCTAATCACAAAACCTGACGCGCGGCAGTATATCACTCCAATTCCTTCCTCAAATGGACAGGATGAACACAGATGTAGAACACAGATAAGGACCCAAAACCGGAACCTTTGCAGGATCTTATCCTTCTTTCATCTGCGGGCATCCGGTTCATCTGCGGTTCAATTCTTCCGTCTTCATGCATAAACTGACGGCATTGGACGTCTCGTCCGTTCTTCAAAGCCAAGTCTTCCGGATGCCACCCACAGGATCAACGTTTGGATCGACGGTTTTCCAGGCAACATTCTTCAAATTTTGAAATAGCGTGTTGATTTTCATAGGTTTGGGTGGCACAAAGACCTTTGTAACGATCATCGGTCATGACTCGATCCTCATCCATTTTCCGACGCGTCACCTCCATGGAACCCTTGCTCCCCGCAAGCGGACGCGGCGTGGCGGCGGTTTTCAACCGCCATGCCTGATCAAAACTGGAAGAGGGGCATGCGGTTGGAAACCGCTGCCACGATTCCACAAAACCTGACGCGCGGCAGTATATTACTCGAACCTCATCGAGGGGCACAAGACCTTGCGACTTCTATTCCGCCCCTGCGATTCCGGCCACCGCGCGCCTCATCGCGGTCGCCGCCGCCCATCACCGGCTGGCATGGATTCATCCCTTGGGCGATGGCAATGGCCGCGTGGCCCGGCTTCACTCCCAAGCCGCGATGATACGCTGTGGCCTGGACGCGGACGGTCTTTGGACGCTATCCCGTGGCCTCGCCCGCGCGAGACCCGCCTACTACCGCCATCTGCAGGAAGCCGACCAACCGCGCTCCGATGATTTTGATGGCCGGGGCAACCTGAGCGACGCCGCGCTCGCCCGCTTCTGCCACTTCTTCCTTGATCGCTGTCTCGAGCAGATCTCCTTCATGGCCGATCTCATCGCGCCGTTCAATCTCGTTGACCGCATCGAGAATTACCTCCGCTTCTCCCGCGTCGATCTGGAACCAAAAATGCGTGAACACCTCCAACGCCTGCTCAAGGCGCTCTGTCTGGAGGGAGAAATCGCCCGTGGCGCGGTGCCCCAGATTTTGGGGCTCAAGGGGACCGCCGCCCGCGTCGTCATCCGGCGTGCCCTGGACGAGGGCCTCGCTTCCTCGCCCAGCGAAAAAGGTCCCCTGCGCATCGCCTTTCCCCATCAGGTGTTGGACGCCTGGTTCCCCCAACTCGTCACCGATCTGCCCGTGCAGGAGTGAACGATCAGGCATTTCGGAAATACAGCCCGATTCGGCGTTTGAACGGATTGGGAATTGGCATAGTCTCCGGCATGTCTCGCCTGCTAATCACATTGTTAGTCCTCCTGGTTCCCGCGGTTGCACCTGCCGCCGCTGTGGAAAAGAAGGTGAAACCCATCGTCGCCATCTATGACTTGGAAGGTGCTATCAGCGAGTCCGGCCAAGAGCCACCGGGGTTGATGGACCTCACCTTCGATGCCTCACGTCCGCTCACGATGCTCGAGCTTTCCCGCAGTCTGCAAAAAGCCGCGGCGAATCCGGCGGTGAAGGCCGTCGTGCTCGATGCGGACAACGCGCTGCTCGATTTTTCCCAAATCCAGGAGATCCGGAAGTTGCTCCTCGCATCGCGCGGCGCCGGCAAGGATGTGTGGATCTACAGCGAGCATCTGTCGAACCGCACCGCGTTGTTAGGTAGCGCGGCGAACCATTTCGTGCTGATGCCCGAGGCGGACTGCGATTTCCACGGCATCCATTCCGAGTCGATGTATTTCAAGGGCCTGCTCGACAATCTGGGGGTCAAGGCCGACGTGATCCACATCGGGGATTTCAAAAGCTTCGGGGAGAATTTGTATCGTGAAGGTCCCAGCGACCACGCGTTGAAACAGGAGGAAACCTTGATCGACTCGATCTACGGGCAGATCGTGGAGAACGTGGCAAGCGGCCGGAAACTGACGCCAGAGCAGGTGCGGGCCATCATCGACGACGGCGCGCTGACGCCCAAACGCGCGGTCGAGGCCAAGCTCGCGGATGATCTGTTATACCGAACGGATCTCGTCAGGAAACTTCAGGAAACCTATGGCGAGGACGCCAATTTCGACAGGAGCTACGAACTGCCCGACCTGGAGGGACCGGAAATCACCGGCATGATGGATGTGTTCAAGCTGATGTTCAGCGCGGCTAACAAGGGAAAGGTCCGCAATGATTTCATCGCCGTGGTGGCACTGGAAGGCGACATCACCGAGGAATCGGTCGCCAAGGTCAGGACGCAGATTCTCAAGCTCGCCAAGGAGGAAAAGGCCAAGGCCCTCGTGCTGCGCGTGAATTCCCCCGGCGGCTCTGCCCTGGCCAGCGAAATCCTGTGGGAGGCGACGGATGAATGGAATGCCACCGGCAAGCCGTTCGTCGTTTCCATGGGCGGCGTCGCGGCGAGCGGCGGCTACTATGTCGCCAGCGCGGCCAATCGCATTTTCGCCGAAGCGGCGACCATCACTGGATCGATTGGCGTCGTCGGGATGAAGTTCGTGATCGGCGAGGCGATGGAAAAGATCGGCATCACCACCCACACCATCCAGCGCGGGAAAAATGCAGGAGCGATGAGCATGATGCACGGCTTCACCGATGACGAAGCCAAGCTGTTGCGCGAGTCGATGACCGAGGTTTATGGCACCTTCAAGAAGCGTGTCATCGACGGTCGCGGCAAGGCGCTGAAAGGCGATCTCGAATCTCTAGCAGGCGGTCGCGTCTATAGCGGCAAGGACGCGCTGGAGATCGGCCTCGTCGATGAAATCGGCGGCCTCCACCAAGCCATCGCCTACGCCGCCAAGGAGGCGAAGATGGAGAATCCCGACGTGAAACTCCTGCCCGAACCCAAGAGCGGCCTCGAAGGCATGTTCTCCCCTCAGAAGGACGATGAAGATGATGAGATCCTCCGTGCCTCGACCGGTCCGGATGCCTCGCTGAAACTTCGCGCGTTGCTGCAAAACTCCGGCGTCTTCGAAACCCTGCCCGAACCCGCCAAGGCCGCTGTTAGCCGGCTCGTCTCGCGGATGCAGGCATTCCGCAAGACCCAGGTGCTGCTCATCGGTCCGGACTTGAACCTGAACTGAAAGAGCGAAGCGCTGAAAGAAATGAGGGCACCACGAATCTGACGAATCGAACGAATCCGCAGAATTGATAGGGGCCGGAATTGGATGCCCCGCATGATCGCCGGGTCCAACTGAAAGTGGTAGGCACAACGCTGCGCCGCCCCCTTTGGACTGCGGTGGGAAGCGAAGCGCCACACCGCTTTGGATGAACCCGTCACCCCGGTCCGCTGCCACGCCCGAAGAATCCAAAGCGGTGTCGGCGCTGCGCTCTGCCACCGCACTCCATGGCAGAAGCCGGCGCATTCCTCGCCGATAAGCCGCCGATTTGAATCCGGTCTTCCTCAATGCCGACGGATGGCCCAATACGCTCGTTGATGCAATTTGCATCTCCTGAACGGCTTGGGATTCTGAGAGGGTGGCTGGCGCGTCTCGCGCCAGACCGTCGTCGGGGCATCTTGCCCCGA
>Ga0163144_10018389_pt1 | contig 14144 bp, 11 predicted proteins | sample OliLak19BULKMAT1_FD_123175 | JGI IMG/M metagenome (GOLD analysis project Ga0163144, IMG submission 123175) | Freshwater microbial mat bacterial communities from Lake Vanda, McMurdo Dry Valleys, Antarctica - Oligotrophic Lake LV.19.BULKMAT1 | ecosystem: Environmental > Aquatic > Freshwater >... | reverse complement strand
TTGGTGCGCCAATTCTAGTTGGTAATTACGATATCAGGTAGGTCGGGTACCGCTTTGAACATCGCCGCTCTCGGCCCGCTAATCCTTGCCGTAATGCTTGACTTTTTCCCAGTATTCTTTGAAAGCATCGGGTTTGTGGAAATCCGGACTGTTGTCGAGATCGTGGCACTGCATGCATTTATCACTGGCCTGCTCCAATGGTAGTTTCATTTCTTCTCTCAGCTTTTTTAGAAGTTCAGCATCCGCTTGAAATTCGCCAAGTTCCGCCGCAACGTGCTTTGATCCGGGACCATGGCAGTTTTCACAACCGCTTCCAAGCAAGTGGGGCGTTGTCTCAAGCGACTCGAAACCCGTTCGGTACGGAGCAAATTTGCTTGGGTTCCAACCCGTCACGTGGCACGAGACGCATTCGGGATCAAAGTGCCGTGCAATCGAGCGTTCCGGCGGTTCGACAATTGAGTCCGTCGCATGTGCATGTGGCGTGTTCTTCCAAACTTCGAAGGCAGTGGTATGACACTCAGCACATTTTTCCGTACCGACGAACTCGCGCGTCGTTGGGTGCGACATAGGACGTTTCCCAAGCCCTTCAAATGCAACTGCCTTGAGCTCGTCTTGATATTTCCCAAACAACTCCGCAACGCGTGGTGAGTCTTCAAATTGAGAACTGAGCGCTACGCGTTGGTAACGAAAGGGCTGCTTCGGATTATCGAAAATACCAAATAGACCTGTGTACATTCCCTTGGTTCCAACCTGCACCATCTGACACGCTGTGCCGGCAATCTGCTCAGGCTGATACGTTGGCTCGCCAAAACCGCCCGTGGTTACAATCAAAGAAAAATCTGGAACCGCTCTCGCAATGGCTCGACTCTCCTCGAGAGAAGCATGGGAAACCAAAACCATATAGTCGCACTTCTCGGCCCGCATCTTTGCCGAGACAGCCGCTAACGCAGGAATGGCACTCGAAATCGAGATCTCTTCGTTGCTCTTCGCTTTTTTTGCATTCTCGTCACCCAGCACCGTGGTAATCCCGATTTTCTTGTTCTTGACCACAAGCGTTTTGTAGGCCAAATCGTAGTCCGGTGAGACGCTGACGTTGGCAGACACAAATAATCCAGGTTTGTCGATCATCGGCAAAAGCAAGGAGCCCATGTCGAGCAGCAAGTCATCTTCACCAAACGCCACAGCCTGATATTCGAGCATACTAAATGCGTTGGCAGTCCACGCAAATTTGATGTCCGCTTGACGACCACGTCTTGGGTCAGGGCTCGTATCGGAAACTTGAAACACTTGGCCACCGCCATCGATTGGAATGACCTCCCAACCTCGCTTGCGAACCGAGGTCAAAAACGAATCCCGGCGACTGAGCCCACCTTTTTGATTTTCTAGCCCCGTACACCCGCAGGGCTCTATGTACCCAGTTTGGCTACCGGTTACGAAAAAGACGAAAAGAGGATCCTTCCAATCAACCGCGATTTTTTGATTCTTCTCTTCTTCCGTTGCGACAGTGATCGGAGAATTCTTGCCAACCTGCTGAGGGCTATCATTTGATTTGCTCCCCGCTACGTCCGAAGCTAGTTTGCCACCCTTTTGCTCCGTGGCCAGCTCCGATGGCTCCGATTTGCTGCCTGTAGGAGTTCCGACCGGAGCGTTGGACACGGGAAATCGAATCTGCACCTTTGCTTTCTTTACATCATCCCTTGAACCGTTTCCGTTCGGGGGATCTCCGTAAAGGCTTGGAATCACAATCGAGACGGTACAGCCGATGCTCAATGCAAGCAACGCGCGAAGGGAACTTCGGCCTTTGGACTCACTTCGACGATCTGCCACTGTTCCAAGCTCCTGCAATGTATGCGTTGTTGTCTATTCCAAAATGCGGAACTTGATGTACATCGGAAATTGCGGTGCACTTTCCATATTGGTTTCCAAAACTATCTTGGCAAAATCTTTGCCAAACGCGCCACCAAATTCTACGGTCGGGCTGCCAGGCGGAATCTCTAATGTAACTGAAAACATTTTCAATTTTGCGGAAGTTCCTTTCACCTCGGTGATCGAAATCTTCAAGGCATCCTTTGCGGTCGCTGGAATAACATCACCCAGTTTGACTTCAACGTTTTTATCGGCATCGCCCTTTAAGGATAAAACGAAGCTCTTTTTCAATCCGACACTGGATTTGGCAGACCCTAGCGTGAAAATATTGCGATCTTCATTAAAGTCTGCCCCGGCGATGACGCGGATAGGGGAAACCGACCTGCCCTGAACAGATAATTCTACTTGCTCTGGCTTGCCGTCCTCCTTGCCGTCTTCCTTGGCGTCTTCCTTGCGTGACTTCTTTACGAAAATCATGTTCCCGGAAATCGGACCAGCGGGAATGCCCTTGCTAATTTGAATCGTGAAGTCAACATAATAACGGGCATCTGCGTACGCTGGGATCTCTTCTTTTTCGAGCTTCTTGTATTCTCCAAGCGTGCAATTAATTTTTTGCGACAACGCCTTGTCCGACCAGTGCATCGAAGCAATCTCCAAAGGGGCGTCCTCGAAACTGTAGAGTCGTCCCTTGATCTCGTGCTCTTCGCTCGATTGAAACTCACGAAAGTCGGCGATCGGGGGGTCGAAAACATGAGCTTGACCAATCTTGCCTTTAATCGTCAGCTTGATCTCCTCTTGATCTAACGCCGAGGTTGCAATCGTTGCAGTCTGGGCAAAATCGGTTTGAGTTCCTTCGGCCAACCATTCCAAATCAACAGTCGTCTGCTCGCCAGCCTTGAGAGTTTTTGCATCTTTCTTGCCGACAGTGCATTTGCAAGAAGACGTTTTGTAAACAACCTCGACCGGGGTTTCACCGACATTTCGGAAAATAAAACTGTGTGCGCGCTTTGTTCCCAATCGCATAGTACCGAAATCGAGCTCCGTGCCACCAACCACCTCAATTTTGCCTGGTTGCAAATCCGAAGTTTTGGCCTCGACGATCGCAGCCTCCATATCCCTACGTGTACCCATGACATTTTCGATGTTCGCTGTTCGCTTTTGAAATTGCGAAACAGCAACACCATAACCAATGCCCAGACAAACAAAAACCAAAAAAAGCGTTCGCATTTTATCTCAAACAGACCGGAAACCGGAAGCAAATAGGATGTGTGATAAAGCAGTGATCGTACCAAAGGGTTCCCATTGTACTAGAAAATCCCTATGGAACGTTCGTACGCAACCACTTTAAAACAGGTTCGCCTTTCGCACTCCGATCCTGCCTTTCTATCCATGAATCTTTCCCCAACGGACTTGCCTTCGTATCCAGTTGCGTTGGGAAAAACACAAAAACCGACGCCAGCTTCCGATCCAAATGGGGAGTTTCCCGATCAATCTCCTCTACTTTTTGACAGTAGGCTTGAGCTTCGAGATGTTTTCCGCACCAAGCGGCAGCCACACTCGCTTGCAATTGCGTTTGGATGGAATTGGGATACAGCTCCGCCGCTTTGGAAAACATTTCGTAGACACGAACTCTATCTCGCATTTGGGCAGCGATACTGAGATCCTGTCTCGACCCGGAATCCACCAAAATCGCGAACCATTGACCGCACTGTGCATATGTCATCCAGTGATTTGGGTCTCGACTTAGGTACTCCCTGCAGCATACATCAAAAAGCGGCAAGTACTTTTGTTGCATAGCCAACGACAAATCGCTTCGACGCAACTCTACGAAAAAACGATTCGCCGCCATTCTCGCCAGCTCGGGATCGTAAGGGTCCACCGCCATGATCTCAATCAAATCCTCCGGCGATCGCAATCCAAGTGTATCGACAGAAACTGCGTTCAAAAAGGCAGCTGATCCCAAAACAGGAAACCAAGTCGTCTTGGCAAAGCCCGCCATCGAAATGATCACAAACAACAGACCAAGCCATGGCGCAATCAAAATGCGGCGCTCCGCCTTGGGATCGATATCATCTCGCTTGTCAACATGCGCACCCAAGGCAACACCAACGAGCACACAAAAGCTGTTCATCAATCCCGGTTGCATCCATCCGCCGGACGCAAGCAAATGAAACAAAACAACCGCAGCGGAAATTAGCTCTATCGAATGACTCTGTGAGTCTCTGTCGATCCACCGAAGCCTTTCGAGCATTACAAAGACGCTGATGGACACGAAAACAAAAAGCGAGCCAGCGTAAAACGTGTCACCATCGCCAAACAACAAACCAAATAAGAGAATCGCCGCCAAACACGCCAGTCCCCCTACGCTTAATGCCAACCTACCCTCTTCTTTGCGCTCTACCTTGCCGCTCAATGAATCGGACGACTTCCTTGTTTGAAAGCTTTCAGCGAGTAACTTCAAAAACACGATCACAAGAATGCATGCAAGAATCAGCAGCAAAGAGTATCCGCCAGCCGCTGCTGTCTCAAACAAAAAGTTATGCGGGTCCGCTGGCGATTCAGATGCCGTGATCACCTTGACTCGATTGTAACTCTGCTGGAAGTTGGCCACGCCGTAACCCGTCCACGGCTTAGATTGGATTAACGAATAAGCACCTCGCCAATAATCAAAACGATACGACAGGGACTTCCCCGCTTCCGAAACAATAAACGGATCGCGAACCAACACCGCTCCCAACGCAAGCGAGCCGCTTATGACAACCACTGACAGTGCGATACGAAAGCGCTTAGCAAACGCCCAACCGCTCTGGCGAATCGTCGGCACAAAGAAACAGGACGCGACCAAACCAATGAAGGTTGCCAACCAAGCAGATCGACTCTTTGTTAACAATAACGTCACGGTCAAACCTACAAGCAAACCAATCCCCAAGACGAGGTTCGGCCATCGGATTCGTTTCGCAATCGGACTTGCAACCGCTGTGGTTGAATAGCTGACGAAAAGGACAACCAAGAATACCAGCCAAACAGCCATCAGCCCCGCCAGAGAATTCGTTAATGCGAACGGACCCGTGGGCTCTAAGCTCTGTAGCCGATTCACAAACTGGATGGCTGCGGATGACCCCGGAATCATATCCATTTTTTCAAGTATGGAATTTGGGTCGGTTGCAAACGATTCGCGAAACGCAGGCATTCCAACGAAATACTGATAGCCAGCGTACGCAACAGTCCCTGCTGCACATGCCAGCATCAATGAGCATAAACTGCCGCCAATCAATGTTCGAAAACATAACCTTGTAATCGACAGAATAAGAATCCCCTCAGCAATCCACTGCCAACATCCGTTGTAGGCAAACCTCGCATTCCCTTGCCCCGGCACCAGCAGAGTGCAACCCAAGATCCAAACTCCGAATACGGTCCACGAAACAAAAAACCAATTGCGTAACGAGTCTGGTTCGGCCGCCTGCGGCACTAAAACCGCATCGATCGCAACAAAAAATCCAATCCCTATCGTCAACAATATAAATGTGACTGAGCTACCCATCGCAACACTCGTAGCGTCGCACGGATTTATTTGAGAACTTACAAGGCACACCGCCAACAAGAAACAAGCTAACTGCAACGGTAGTCGATAGAGCCAAGATGCATTCGATTCACCGTTTGTTTTCACTTCATCACACACTGACTTCCAACTAAGGTGCATCCGACTTGTTCAGTCCGGTCAGGCTTTCCAAAACAGCTACCAAAGTGAGCATGCAAAACACAATGGATAAAACAATCAAGGCTCCCCAAATGTCCGTTCTCGGCAACAGCAATGCGCCCAGAGAACACGTCACTGTCGCCAAATAGATCGTAATCACGGCCTGCTTCTTGGTCATCCCTAAGTCGACTAAGCGATGCGAAAAATGCCGTTTGTCGGCTTGAAAAGGACTACGCCCCTCCCGTAACCGAATCCAAATCACACTGACCATGTCGTAAAGTGGTATCGCTAACAAACAAATCGGTGCAAGTACCGCATGCGGTGTCGACCCTTTTGCTCCCGTGTACGTCGACAACAAAGATGCGATTGCTATCCAGTAGCCTACAAAGTAGCTACCGGAATCTCCCATAAAAATAGTTGCCGGCGGCCAATTGTGTTTCAAAAAACCGAGTAACGCACCGAGCAACACCAATAGCATCGCTGCGACAAACAGCTGAGGCTGGCCACCGGATGGTTCTGGATTCACAATCAACATCACCGCCATCATCCCGCAAATGATGGAGGCAACCCCGCCGCTCAACGCATCCATGTTGTCAAGCATGTTGAATGAATTAATGAGCATGACAATCCAAACAACACTCAAAAAAGAAGTAAGCCACGGTATGCCTATGAAAGCAGTGAGCTGCAGGTTCTGCCAATAGACAACGGTTCCAGCAACCAAAAATTCAATCGCCAAACGTGGCTTCCAAGGCAATGAAAATCGATCGTCGAGCAAGCCCAATACCGCCAGTATCGTCCCACCCGCTATCAGTACCCAAATCTGACCAGCCTTGGAAACCAAACCCGGCAAGTGTTCGAAAAGGCCCGAGGGTATCCAACCATGCCAGCCAGTTGCGTTGCTTTGCAACACAAACAGACCAAGCGTCCCAATCAAAAAAGTCCCTGTCACTCCAAACCATATTCCCAACCCACCTCCCAGCGGAATCGGTACCGTATGGACCTTTCTGGCATTGGGCTTGTCCAATAGCCCAATGGCGCTAGCATATCGCTTGATGACACCAACTGCCAACAGCGCAATACAAAAAGCAGGGAGCACAGTGATTAGCAAGACTCCGGCAATTTGAACCCAAAAAGAACTCTCAGGGAAATTAGCCATCAATGCCCACCGAGCGACCTCGCAACAACATGGATTTCATTTTTGGCTAGTATCCTGACAAGGTAGAACAATGGGCATTCGCAAAGCAGACGAAACTCTTTTTGCCAAGTGTGTCCGAGCTTCCTGAAAGAATACTCGAAAGTCTGAGCGTTGGTAGTCGGGATAGGTCCAAGGCATTGGCTGCCACTGTTGATCGCGAAAGGCCAGGGTCACTTCGGCGTAAATCCCATCACGCAGGTAGATTCGATGTTCGCGGTTCTTCGTCGACGCCAGGACCAGCTTCGTCATCGACATATACCCAGGGTCTATATTGAGGGGTCTTTGAACTTCGAAGGAACGATCGATCGAAAGGTCTTTTTCCCATGTATGCATCAGCAATTTATCCGCTGCCAAATGGGCTGGATCGTACCAATCCGAAAGGACAGCAAACTGCTTCTTGAGCCCGTCCCCCATTGTGGATCGGTAATACATGGATTCTTCAAAAGGATAGATCGGACTTAGCAAGGCAATAGGTGAACGATGATCTGCGAGCCGTTTCCACAGCCAGTCGAGCACCGACTCGTCGGAGCTAAAGGCCGCGATTACTTGCAGACATGGCGGATACTGCTTGACTGAGCCCATCCGATTTTTCTACTTGCCTTTCGATTTCCCAGGCCGATTTGGGTCCGCTGCATTCGCTGCCCTAGGTCGTCACGGTTACATTCCCGGCGTTGATGACGAATCTTTTTTAGGACCAAGAACCACTTGGAAATTTCCAGTTGGAATTTTGACGCTCGACTTATCGCTTGGATTTACCGCAAGACTTTCTAACGCTGTCGTTACCGCTTTTCGCTGCTTAGGGGTAGCACTGTTGTAGATCCCATCCTTGATGTTTTGCTCTTCGTTTGAGGCAAAATAAAGTTGCGTCTCTAGAATAGTTCGCTTCGGCGCAACAACTCGGAAGTGAATATGCGGCGTACGACCGGGATACTTTCCTGGTTGAATGGTCTTGAAGGAAAAGGAACCATCCTGTCCGGTCTGCATTCGTCCCCAGTATTGAAAATTGGGGTCGAGGGGACTATCCCCTTTGTCATTGGGATGATTGTAGCGCCCCGATGCACATGCCTGCCAAACCTCGACGGTAACTCCGCTTAGTATTTCACCAGAGATATCGACCACGTTACCGCGGATCGCGATAGCCTCGCCCATTGCGATAGGCGAATCCGCTTTTTTGCGAGTTAAATCGACATCAAAGCATTCTTGCTTTTCAATTTCTGGGATCGGATAAAATGGACCTCGCGTCTGCGTCGGCGTCAACAAAAGGTCATCGCCCCAGGCATTTCTTCCCGCCAGCATGCCGCCTGCACAAAAAAAGACAAAGCGGTGTACAAATCGTCTGCGAGGTAGCATAATGAAAGCCGTTCATTTCTCAACTGCCATGGAATTTAGTATGGAAACAACTGTAGCGATTGTATCCAAAATTGCGGCTAGTGAAGAGATGTTTAAGTTAGGTACAAGGAAATTGCTTTGTCGCGGAAAATTTGCAATCTACGTTATCATGTGTCGTTCGTTTAATAACTATAGTAGCGAAACTCGCCAATAGGTGCGGCATTTGCTGTAGTAGCGAAACTCGCCAAGAGTTTCGGCATTTGCTTATTCCGAAAGTCTTGGCGACTTCCGCTACGGACAAACCGAACAGTTATTGGTCAAGTGGCGCTAATTGATTCGCCACTACGATGGTCAGTGCCCTTACATTTCGATTTAACTAGGAAGACGATGTTGCGCCCTCGACGTTTCAAAGCACCCATCGAACACTCAGATTCGGCAAAAGACGTTGATTCCCAAGCTGGATTGAGATTGGCGCATCGCGCTATCGTCAACGGTCCAAAACCCTCTAGATCATCCCCAATTCCCTGGAATATCGTAGTGCCGACCCACCGGCGTGAACACGCAATGGAGGGGCTCTTGATGGGCTGCGCAGTCGCGGAGGCACTTTCGCTGGCTCGCAATGGAATTCACCCGCGAACGGGCCTCAAACTCTTTGGACGGAACCCTCTCCATTTTCAGTTCCAGCCAGGCGTTGGGGTGACGAGCCACCGAACGCATGCGCTCCTGATGACCGTTCAGGCGATGCTGAAGTCGAAAACCGATCCGAAGATATTTGCTCCGATAATCAAGAGAAAAATCGCTTGGTATCAGAGGGCCTTTCCCTTTCGACATACGTTCCTCCACCTCAAACGCATGCTCGAACAATTCCGTTCCTCAGAGCATGACGAGTCCCTAACGGTTGGATTGGCTGACGATCCGTTGGCTCGATCTTTGGTTTTGAGCATTATGCTTCAGGGAGTCGCCGATTCCGCATCCATGTGGTTCCAGCTCAGTTCCGCTATTTCACATCCAGACTCACGAGCACTCCATGCCTGTACGCTTGTTGGTTTCGCGGCCCAACTGGCTCAAATGACCGACCAACAGAGCTTCGAACCTCGCGAGATTGTTGGCCGGTTGATCTCTGTTACCGACCAGCCGGAACTCAAGGAGATGCTAGTCGACGTGGATACCTCTCTGTCGCAAAATAAGTCGTTGGCCTCTTTTGCACGTCAACAAGGTTGGGGCGATGGCCTACCATCCGATGTTTTTGCTTCTGCAATAATCGGCATATACGCTTGGATGCGACACCCCAAACGTTTTCGAAACTGCGTAGAACGGACCATTCTTCTTGGTGGCCACTGCAGCGGCGGCGCTGTCATTGCAGGTTCGTTGTCTGGGATCTCACTAGGGAAGAAGGGAATCCCCACCGACTGGCTGCGAAAGACAACTTTTTACCCTCACTCAAATCGGTGGCGAGAGCAGCTGATCGAACGCGTCAAAGATTGGCCGCATGGAGTAGATGATATCCACAAGACCCAGGGACTGCCCTCTTCTATCTTTGGCCAGCTTGCTCGCAATATGTCGTTTTCAACTTTTCGACTTATCCACGGTTTGATCCGGATTCCGATGCAGCTGACCCAATTCAGCGTAAAAAAACAAACGCGGAAATCGGCAAGATAAATTACGAAGATTTAAATTACGAAGGCTATCGTCGAGCTGGCTGGCGATTGTTGCTCTCGACAATTTGAGCGCTAGCCCCAGGCACCTGCTCAACAATCGTAAACTCAGCCCAGATTGGCAAGTGATCCGAGATGCGGAGCGCCTCCTCGACCTTGATCCCAAACATCTCGCACACGTCGAGGACTTCGCTCCGCCCGGTGAACTCATTCGTCAATCCGCGATCAAAGATCATGTTGTCGTAGATACTCTTGCGAATGGTATTGGTCGGTTCATTCTCCACCGTCCAAAAGATACCCGGGACCCGGCCTAACTCTCCAAACTGCTTTGGCCCTACATTGAAGTCTCCCATGAGAATGACATCGTCCTCTTGAGCCGAGTAGTACTCAAACTCGCGAATCCCTTTCAAGACCGTGTGCATGACAGGTATCTCCGTTTTGACTTCGTCCGGGTCGGTGTGCATGTTGACCAACGAAAAAGAAAACGGTCGAATGCCTTGCGGTACGCGTGTGACAAAGCGAGCGACGAGCGGCTCCCGATGCAACAAGTCCGCCTTGTCTTCAATCGTATAAACGGCATCAGGCCCTGAGACGATTCGAGCCGTGTCATACACGTAAGCGTACTGTTCTTTCGAAACACTTCTGCCTAAACGCGGACCCAACAGATAGTCATAGCGAGCCCCGTTGGCATTGATCATTTTGATGAGTCTTGGCACTGTCGTCTGGTCTTCTGCTCGCACCTCTTGAATGGCGATAACATCGAATTGTCGCAGGATGGTCACGATACGTTCGATGACCCACGGGTCCTCCATCTTCTTCTTACCAAAAGTTTGGATGTTGAAACTCGCGATAAGGATGTTTTGCGGAGTGCGAAGCGGTTGGCCTTGTGTTCGAATCGTTGCCGGTCCACGAGATGAAACCATTTGGCCCTGCGGGACCGAATTGGTAGAAGGGACGCTCGTACTGAACTCAGTTGGACTCCCAACTCCTGAACCAGGCTCGCAGCCGATAAAGGGCACGAGTCCACTCAGAGCCAACGCTACCACCAAAAATACTGTTGCCTGACGATTCATTCCCCTCGCCTCCTTGCTCGGGTTTGTGTGTCGTTTCGAAGCCACTGTCGAATACTATCTCTGTCCGTGTTGCAATCCTTGCGACACGATTGAACTCAACTCGCCATTCAAATAGCTAAAGCGGCTTCAAGTAATCTCTTCAGTCGAGCCGGTGCGTTTTCAACTTGTTTCTTCAACAGCGCTCGACAATCGCTGTCAACACCGCCAAGTTCGCCGATCGCCCACGCTGCTCGCTCGCGGGCTGAGAGCTCTAGCGTTTCATTGCTGATTGCGTTGCAGAGTTCTGCCTGTATAGGACTTCGTTTAGCCAGCCCAGCACCGTTCGCTCCTAGCCGTCCAAGAAGCGTGCTGCACCAATACACGCGCGGCGATTGCGCCGACTTCAATTGATCAAGAAAAAAGGCAAAATCCTCAGACCTCGGGGCACCACAGTTCTCCAGCCATTCAGAAGCGGAATTGGCCTCGGTTTCATCCGTGCTCTGCAACAAATCCAGCATCTTGCTAAGATTCTGAAAAGTCAATTCGGGATGCTTTGCATATTCAACGAGTTGTTTGCTATCGGTCATCCGTGATCCCCCATACTGCCGCGTTCCTAACACCTTGCATTAGGGTAATACAGCTTTATCAGAACTAGCACAATCTGGTTTTCACCGTGGCACTTTGGCCCGAACGGCGTGTTCTTAAGCTCTCCACCTAGCTTGCCTAGGTGGAAGCCAGACTGAATGGCTAGATGCCGAAGCCTTCCGGATCACCTGTCCCCACCCAGCTTTCGTTCGCCAAAGGCGAACGAAAGCTGGGTGGGGACAGGCTCAACGTCGCAGCGTCAACGACTAGCCTGAAAGTCTTTGGTCCACCGGCACGAGGAGGTCATGCTCTGAGGCACGAAGGGCTGTGATTTTTTTGAAGCCGAAGAAAGTACCCATCACACTCCGTGTGATGTTGCCTCAAAAACCAACGGTTTTTGAACTGCGGCAATCACACGGAGTGTGATTGGTACTATAAAATCACAGCCTCTGGGTGTGCCACCCTGCACCTGCCTTGCTAGCGAAACAAAAGCTGTACGACCTCCGAGGCCAGTGGAGCCAGGGAATTGCCTAGCTCGTTTGCACGCGTTTCTTGGACACGGATGTGGAGTCGATGCATCGAGAAATCGATGTCGCCAGAATGACAACGAAACAAAAGATCAGAAAAACAATCGCAATACTGCACAGTCCACCTTGAACCGCTTGTTGATAATTATTGTTCTTTCGCCCCGCCATAAACAATGGCCAAAACTTACCGGACACCAACTGGGCTGCCGCGGTGAATGTCGTGGAAATGATAAACACCAACGGGATCGCGGTCACATAAACGTATCGACCACGACCACACTGAAATAGCCACGTCGTTACCACGCACAACGCAATTCCAGCCAAGAGCTGATTGGCAATTCCAAACATCGGCCATATCGTGCCGATGGAACTGCTCCAGATAAGCGAACCCCACGCGAGTGTCACCAAGCCTGTACTTAGGAAAACCCCCGGCCACCAGTCCATTTTCGCAAACCTTGGAAACACGCTGCCCAGTACCTCTTGCAGCAAAAACCTCGCGATACGCGTACCCGTGTCGATGGTCGTTAGGATAAAGAGAGCTTCAAACATGATCGCAAAGTGAAACCAATATTTGATGACACTATCGATTGCGATCGAGCTGGATATCTTTTGCATCGCATCCGTCATGATCTTTGCCATGCCAACCGCTAAAGTAACAGCCCCTCCCGTCCGCCCGCGAAGTGTCTCACCACCCACTTGCCGTTCCAGCTCTTGCAAATGATCCACGTCCGCATGCATCTTGGTCAGAGTCTCCGCATGGAGATGAATATCCTTTAAGTCGATGTTGATGGCCCAGTAATCGCCCGCCGGCATCGCTGCAGCCACAAACAAAGCGCACACGGCAACCAACCCTTCCATCAACATGGCTCCGTATCCGATGACTCGCAAATCGCTTTCGGACTGGACCATTTTTGGAGTTGTTCCCGAGGACACCAATGAATGAAAACCTGAGATCGCGCCGCACATGATGCAGATAAAGACAAATGGAAAAATGGCACCATCAAAGTAAGGGCCGCCACCGTTTGCATAAAACTCGTTTACTGCCGGCGCTTGCATTAGCGGATTCGCGATAATAAGCCCTAACAGCAAAATCAAAATCGTCCCAATCTTTAAGATGCTCGACAAATAGTCGCGAGGACACAGCAGCAGCCAGACCGGCAACACAGAAGCGATAAAGCCGTAGCTACAGATCGCTATGATGATCCCTTCACGCGAAAGCAAGAAATAAGGTTCTAAGACCGAGCCCGGTATCCAATTGCCTGCCACCGTTGCTCCCAATACTCCAATGGCTCCAATAAGCGACGCTTCGCCGATATGCCCTTTCCGAAACCGATACATGTACCATCCAACAAACAGCGCAATTGGGATCGTGCAAAAAATCGTAAACGTTCCCCACGAACTTCCTCGGATAGACTCGAACGACTTAGCTGGAACTGTAAACGAACCTTCGGCGATATTCAGCTCTGCGTTGGCTGGCACTTGAACAGTAAAGGTTTCGCTGCGTTTGAACATTGCCTTGCGAGGCTCGCCGTTTGGTTCGGATTTGGTTGGCCCCATCGTGTATTCGATGGTCGAACCAGGCGGAACTTGAAGTTTGTTTCCTACCGCAGTCGTCTGCTGAACCAACTCGCCTGAATAGCTGATGCGTGAGCCAGGTATCATGGCAATCGTTTCGCCCCCTAACGCTTTCACCACCACAATTCCAAGTCCTGACAACGCGATGATCACGATGAACAGAATCGCCGCAGAAGCGAGCAGCCCTACCCGTGGCCCGAGCAGATGCTTGGCCATCTCTGCCAGCGACTTGCCCTCAAACCGAACACTTGCACTCAACACCAAGAAGTCTTGCACGGCCCCCGCAAGACAAACACCGATAACCAACCAAATCAAACCTGGCATGTAACCAAACTGGATCGCTAGAACCGGGCCGATAAGTGGTCCAGCTCCCGATATCGCCGCAAAGTGATGGCCGAAAAGAATCCAACGATTGGTCGGATGGTAATTCTGTCCGTCATTCAGCCTGACCGCTGGCGTGACGCGCGAGGGGTCGTTGCACGCTACCTTGGCCGCCAAAAACACACTGTAAAAACGGTACGCAATCGCCATGACCGCCAGAACGCACAAAAGTAACGGGGCTGCATGCATGATAAGTCAAAGTAATCAGAGAGGAGTGGGATTAAAGAAACTTTGCGGGTCGCTTGCTGAGCTTGAATGAGAAGGTTAAGGTATGTCTCGGTT
>Ga0163144_10018388_pt1 | contig 14144 bp, 13 predicted proteins | sample OliLak19BULKMAT1_FD_123175 | JGI IMG/M metagenome (GOLD analysis project Ga0163144, IMG submission 123175) | Freshwater microbial mat bacterial communities from Lake Vanda, McMurdo Dry Valleys, Antarctica - Oligotrophic Lake LV.19.BULKMAT1 | ecosystem: Environmental > Aquatic > Freshwater >... | reverse complement strand
CGCACCGCGCCTTTGCCGGTGGAGAAATACGAGAGGATGCCCGCCGTGCCTTGCAGCATACAGCCCGTGGGAAAGTCCGGCCCTTTCACAAACTGCATCAGTCCTTCGAGCGTGATGTCCGGGTCTTCGATCTGCGCGCAGATGCCGTCGATGCATTCGCTCAAATTGTGCGGCGGAATATTCGTCGCCATGCCGACCGCGATGCCGGTGCCGCCATTGACGAGCAGGTTCGGGAACGCCGCCGGGAAGACCGTCGGCTCCTGCCGCGTCTCGTCGTAGTTCGGCACAAAATCCACGGTCGCCTTGTCCATGTCGTCCATCAGCGCCGCGCCGAGATGCCGCAGCCGCGCCTCGGTGTAACGCATGGACGCCGGTGGGTCGCCCTCGACGGAGCCGAAGTTGCCCTGGCCGTCGATGAGCATGTCGCGCATCGCCCACGGCTGCGCCATGTGGACGAGCGTGGGGTAGATCGCCTGATCGCCGTGCGGATGGTAGTTGCCCATCGTCTCGCCGACGATCTTCGCGCACTTGAGGTGCTTGCGATTCGGCTGCACGCCGAGTTCGTTCATGGCAAAAAGGATGCGCCGCTGGGATGGCTTCAGCCCGTCGCGCGCATCGGGTAGCGCGCGGCTGATGATGACGGACATCGAGTAGTCGAGAAACGACTTTGACATCTCCTCGGCGACATTGACCGGCTGGACTTTTTCGTTGGGATTGAGGTTGGACATGAGAGCGGTGGGAAAGGGGCGTGGTTAGGAAATGTGGCCGGCGTAGAGATCCGAGGTCGGGAAAATCAGCTCAAAGTCGTTCCAATGGAGGTTTCCGTGAGCGACGGTCCACTGGCGGAACAAAGCGAGGTCGAGATACTTCTTAATGTCCGGATGGTAGGACTTGCGAAGGAACGGTTCGAAATCGACAACCGCAACGTGGCCGTCATTGAACGCGATCCGCAGCCGGTAGCCATCGAGGTATTCCACTTCGGTGACATTGATGTAAGGCGTGGTGGCTGTGCTCATTTGATGCGCTGGTTGATGATCTCAGTTTGGACGTGCTTGTGCCGAACGAAGAAATCGACCCGCTTTTCTACGATCTCCTCGGCTTTCGCACGAACGCGTGCTTCAAAGTCGCGCAACTCACCGCTCTCGAGCGGAGGCTTGCCGGAAATTGCGCCGAGCCGCACTTCGACAATTTTGCCGTCCACGATGATGAGTTCCGCCTTGCACTCACGGCCCGCCCGTCGGCCATGCACGTGGATGGGCTCGTGCTCGTTGGCGTAGAAGAAAATCGCGAGCCCCAGATATTCGTAGAGTTTGGGCATTGCAATCAGGGCGTTTCTTCCGGGGGGAAAATGGGGATGCCGAGCACGCTGGCGGCTTCGCGCATCCGGCGGTCGGTGGTGCAAAGCGGGAAGTCCTGGCTGAGGTCGCAGGCGGCGATGTGGATGGCGTCGAGCGAACGGAGTGGGACCGCGGGATGGCAGCGCTCAAGGATGTGGACGGCTTTCTTCAGGACGACTTCGGTGAGCGGCTGCAGCTCGATTTCACCAGTGTGAACACGCCGGTTGAACTGATCCCACGCCGCCTTCCGCTGCGCGGCAGAAATGAGCTTGTTCCTTTGTTTGCCGTTGAGCGCCGAGAGGACTTCCGTGATCGCGAGCTCGGATGCCGTGATCGGCAGGCCGACCATCGCGTCGCTGAAAAAGCCGCTGTCCGGTTCGTCCACAAGCAACTTCACGATGATGGCGCTATCGAGATACATGCTACCAACGCGAGTCGCGATCCGCACGGATGATTTCGTCCGCGGTCAGGTCGCCCTTTTTCCACTTCGGCATCTTGGCGAGGTGCTCCCGCGTACCAGTGAAAACCTTGCGCTCGCGCTTATGATTCATGGGCACGAGGCGCGCCTTCGGCACGCCGTCACTGGTAATCACCACCTCGCGTCCAGCCGCGACTTCATCCAGCAATCCGGACAAATGCGCCTTGGCCGCACGCACGCTAATCGCTTGGCCCACGCCCGGCATTTCGGAAAGTTCCTGCACCACGGCCGAGGGCGTTTCGGCATGGCCGTCGCGCAGGGTGGTGGCTCGATTTGTCTTCATGGCGGTAGTGTGGTCACGCGTAGTCACACGAAGCAAGTCCTTCTTTCCATATTTCACGGGTGCCTTCTTTTTCATGCGGGCGATGAACCGGGGATTTTGCCGCCGTGGCGCTTGTGATACTCGGCGAGGATTTCCTTCAGGTCCTGCGTGGTCAGGTCGCGGGCGATTTGCGCGAGGCGTTTCGCGCCGGGCTCGGTGTATTTGTGGCAGGAAAAGGATTTGAGCCGGCGGCGGCCGCCTGTCTCCATCCAGGTGCCGGTCCAGAATTCATAGGTGCTTTTCGCCGTGGTCTGCGTGCGCTTGGCAAGGTTCACCTCGCCAGACTTATTGCGCTTTGTGGCGACGCCGCGGTGGCTGGTCTGCGCGGGCGGCATCTGCGCGCGCCATTGCGCCACCTGCCGGAGCGCCGCCTCCTCCGCCTTGGCCGAGTCGCCGCAATCCTTGTCGGTAAAGAACTCCGACCGCCGCTCCTTCCCACGCTGCACCCGCGCCATCCAGCCGATGGCGTGGCTCTTCGGGGCATCGATGCGGGTGACTCCGGTGGGTTCTTTGCGGGTGCTCATGGGTTGGCTGGGTTAGGGCGTTTCGTTCACGGAAAAAGGCGGTCGCTCGAACTTGGCGATCTCGGCACTGAGTTCGACGATGCGTTTGCGGGCTCTGGTGAGTTCGGGAAGAAGCTGATCGACTGGCACGCCCACGACCTTGCCCTCGCGGCGCACGACCACGGGAAGCCCTTCGCGCCGATGGCGCTCGACGACATCGAGGAAAGCTTCGTTGAGTCCACGCTCGGTGAGCAGGTGCATCGGGATGCCGGGGACGAGAGGAAATTCGTCGTTCATAGCTTCAGGTTAAATTCGCGGACGAGGTTCTCAAAGGCGTTCTGCGCGACGACGGTGAGGGCGGTCGGGTTGCCATAGGCGAGCAGCAGCGGAGTGTGCTGCCCGTTGTCGTAGAGCGACCAGCGATCGACGACGGGCCGGTAGATATGAAAGAGATTCTGCAGGCTGACTTTGAACCGCCGCCGCAGATCATTGAGCGGCACGTTATGCCCGCCTTGTTCGACACGATCCGCGACGCGGCGGATGGAATCCTCAAGGTCAGGCAAAAACAGGAAATCGAGCCGGAGGTGATAACCGGCCTGTTTCGCCTGCTCGAACAAGCGGCGGTAGGTCTTGCCGCTAAGGGTCGTTTCCAGCACGAAGTCACGCCCGTCTGCAATGAACTGCCGAAATCGCGTGAGGACGAGTCGCCCAGCTTCCATCTGCGCCCGTTCCGGCGCGAAAGGCGAAAGCCCGCGCGCGATTTCGTCAGCATTGATGAAGTCGAGCAAAGCCAGTTCGCGCGGCGCGAAGCGCTTGATAAAGGTCGTCTTCCCCGCGCCGTTCGGGCCTGCGATGACGTAGAGGGATGACATTTAATCATCACTCTCTCGATCGATTACGGGCTTCGACGTAATCTCGACAATAAGCCTCGATAGTGGAGTTATCGAGGTCGTCGCCTCCCCAACAAAGAACGGAGGCTTCGCCGCCGTCTAGCCCGAACACGGCTGGCAAATGACCGTCGAGATCACTGGAGATAAGATAGCGACAGATGTTTAGGCACGGGTCGTCGTCCGTCGAGTTGTAGCACGAGATAGCGCGCCCGTGGATGTCGTCGCGCCATTGGCGAAACGCCTCTTCTGGACTTAGGTCGAAGTAGCTCATCGACGTTCGATGTATCACACATCCAACCGTGCATTCAGCGCGTTGTCTTCAATGAACTGCCGCCGCGGCTCGACCACATCACCCATCAGGATGGTGAACATGCGGTCGGCTTCGACGGCGTTGTCTTCGTTGAGTTCGACCTTCCACATCTTGCGCTTGTTCGGGTCCATGGTGGTCTCGAAGAGCTGCTTGGGGTTCATTTCGCCGAGTCCTTTGAAGCGCTGGATGCTGAGGCCCTTCTTGCCGATCTCGATGACTTTGCCGAGGATCTCGGGGACGGAGAAAAGGGCGTGGGTCACGGCTTTGTCGCCTTCGCCTTCGATCAGCTCGAAGATGGGGTTATCGCTGTCGGAGAAGTGCTCGACCTGGAGACCCTTGCGGCCCAGCTCGGTGATGAGCTTTTGCACGGATGCAGACTCGTGCAGCTCGATGAGTCGCGCGCGGCGGCGGATGCCTTCCTCTTTTTTCTTCGGGGCCACTTTTTCCACCACGGGCGCGGGCTCGCCGTCGGCGGGCATGTCGCCGTTGGTGGGTTCGGCCACGGGGTCGTCGAAGAGCGCGAGGTCGCGGTTTGCCTCGTGGAAGGCACGCACCTCGGCCTCGCCGGGGAAGTAAGTCACCCATTCGGTGTTACCCTCGCGCACTTTCACCATGAAGCCGGGGAGCCCGCCGGTCTTCGGGTCGCGCTTGTTGAGATACGCCTCGAATTCTCCGCCGTGCCGCCGGATGGCGTCGCTGAATTTCGCGAGGCGTTCGAGCAGTTCGAGGATGTCCTTGAGCTGCGACGCGGTGATGACTTTGCCGTCGGCGAGGTTCTTCAATTTCACCTCCTCGGAGCCGAGCGTGATGAGGATGCGGTTGAGCGCGGCGTCGTCGTCCACGTATTCCTCGCGCTTCTTGCGCTTGATGAGGTAGAGCGGCGGGCACGCGATATAGACGTGGCCTTTGCGGATGAGGTCGGGCATCTGCCGGTAGAAAAAGGTGAGCAGCAGGGTGCGGATATGTGAGCCGTCCACGTCGGCGTCGGTCATGATGATGATGCGCCCGTAGCGGAGCCGCGCGAGGTTGAAAGCGCCTTCGTTTTCCTTGACGGTGGCCTCGCTGCTGGGCACGCCGATGCCGGTGCCGATGGCGGTGATGAGCGTCTGGACCTCGGTGTTTTGCAGCACCTTGTCGAGGCGCGCTTTCTCGACGTTGATGATCTTGCCCTTGATCGGCAGGATCGCCTGAAAACGCCGGTCGCGGCCCTGTTTCGCGGAGCCGCCGGCGGAGTCGCCCTCGACCACATACAGCTCGGTCAGCGCGGGATCGCGCTCGGAGCAGTCGGCGAGTTTGCCCGGCAAGCCGCCGCCAGTGAGCGCGCCTTTGCGCACGGTCTCGCGGGCCTTGCGCGCGGCTTCGCGGGCGCGGGCGGCCATGAGGCATTTGTCAATGATGCGTTTTCCGACGCCGGGGTTTTGGTCAAAGTGCAGCATCAGTCCTTCGTAGGTGACCGAGCCGACGATGCTCTCCACCTCGGGCGAGATGAGTTTCACCTTCGTCTGCGACTCGAAACGCGGGTCCGGGTGCTTCACGCTGACCACGGCGGCGACGCCTTCGAGCACGTCGTTGCCGGTGATGGCCACGTCCTTTTCCTTCAGCAAGGAATTGTTCTTCGCATACTGATTGATCGCCCGCGTGAGCGAGCCGCGGAAGCCGGTCGAGTGTGTGCCGCCGTCCGGGTTCGGCACGGCGTTGGTATAGCAGAGAAGTTGTTCGTTGTAGCTGTCGTTATAGTGCAGGCCGATCTCGACGATGACCTTGTCGCGCGTGCCCTTGATCATGATCGGCCGCGGATGCACGAGCGTCTTGTTCTCGGACAGCCGCCCGACGAATTCCTCCACGCCTTTCGGATGCTGAATTTGCACGGCCAGCGAACCCTCCACGCGCTCATCGAGGAAGGTGAACGACAGCGGCGCATTGATATACGCGAGGTCGTTGAGCCGCGTGATGATGCGCTCGGCTTTGAACTCGATCGTCTCCAGAAAAATCTCCGTGTCCGGCATGAAGGTGATCAGCGTCCCCGTCTGCTTTTTCGACTGCACCTCGGCGATGACGTGCAGTTGCTGCTTCGTCGTGCCGCGCTCGAAAGACATCGCGTGAATCTTCCCATCGCGCGTCACCTCGACCTTGAACCACTCGCTCACCGCGTTCACGCACTTCGCGCCGACGCCGTGCGTGCCGCCGGAATACTCGTAGTTGCCCTGCCCATATTTGCCGCCCGAGTGCAGCCGCGTGAGCACCAGCTCGACGCCCGGGATGCCTTCCTCCTTGTTGATGTCCACCGGGATGCCGCGCCCGTTGTCGCGGATGGAAATGGAGCCGTCGCTGTGGATGTTCACGTCGATGTGCGTGCAGTGGCCCGCGAGGAATTCGTCCACCGAATTGTCGAGCACCTCGGACACGCAATGATGCAGCGCGCGCTCATCCGTTCCGCCGATATACATGCCCGGCTTTTTCCGCACGGCTTCGAGCCCTTTTAGGGAACTCAAATCATCAGCGTCGTAGGTGCTTTTTTTGGATGCGGTTTCGGATATTGGAGCTTCGGATTCGGCCATATTTTTTGTCAGGAAAAACTGTGCGCCGAAACTAGGGATGCCACCCCTGAGCGACAAGGGGTTTTTTGCCCTGATTTCCGCGGGTTTCCGCAATTAGTAGGGCTCGGCGAAAAACGCGACCACAAGATATTGTTGGACACCGCCCGAGCCATGCGAATCAATCCGCATCCGTGAAACGCTCTCTCCGGCTCGCCGCCCTCCTCGCTTTTTGCGTCCTCACTTTCGCCGCGCGCTGCCACAATCTGCGCGACGTTTTTGTCGAGGGCCGCATCTACTTTCTCGACGCCGATTGCTACTCCCGCATGACCCGCGCGCGGATGGTCGCCGAGCACCCCGGAATGATCGTGCGTCATCACGATTTCGAGAACTACCCGCAGGGCGTGAACGCGCATACCACCGCGCCGCTGGACTACCTCATCGTCGCGGGAAAATGGATGCTCGATTTGGGATTTTCGATTTTCGATTCGGGAAAGGTGAGTGTGCTGCACGACCAGACGCTTGATCTCTCCGGCGCGCTCGTCGGGCCAGTGCTCGGCGTGCTCGGCGCGGTGTTTTTGGCGGTGTGGGCGTGGATGCTGCGGCTGCGCTTTTGGGGCATGGCGCTGCTGCTCTACGCCGTTAGCCCGATGCTCGTGCATGGCATGGCGCTCGGCCGGCCGGATCATCAGGCGCTGCTCATCGTGCTGCTCATGGTCGCGCTCGGCGCGGAGTTCGCGCTGGCGCGGAAAGGCGGCGCCGCCCCGGAGGCCGAGCGCGATGGGGACACCGCACGCGCCGCCGATGCGGAGCATCCCAACGACTGTCATCCTGAGCGGAGCGTAGCGGAGTCGAAGGACCTCTCGCATCCCGCGGGCGGAGGCGGTGGGGAGAGCGACACGGCCGCACCCACCGCCTCCGCCCCGGAAAAGTTAGAGGTCCTTCGACTCCGCCCGCAAAGCCGGGCTCCGCTCAGGATGACGGGGTGGGGGATCGTCGCCGGGCTGGCGTGGGCGCTGAGCTTGTGGGTGTCGCTCTACGAACCGCTCATCCTTTTCGCAACCGTCGTGGTGCTGTGGTTGGCGGCGGATCGCCGCGCACTTTTCGCGCGCGCGCGCCGGCCCGGCTGGATCGTCTTCGCCGCCGTCCTCGCCGTGGCCTTGCTTCTCGAAGGCTGGCGCATCGAAACGCCCGACGCGGCCATGCGCGCCTACTTCGTCCGCTGGCAGGCGACCATCGGCGAACTCAAACACCTCGACCTCCGCTCGCCGCTGCTCTGGAGCTGGCTCGGCTGGACCGCGCTCGCCGCGCCGGTGCTGCTCGTGCTCGCGTGGAAAACCGAGCGTCGCGCGCTGCCCGTGCTCGCGCTCCTTGCGGTCGTGCTCGGGCTCAGCGTCTGGCAACTCCGCTGGGGCTATTTTCTCGCCGCCGTCTTCGTGCTCGCGCTCCCGGTTTTCATGCCCGCGCTCCGCCGCGCATGGATCGCCTGGCCGGTCTTTGTCCTCGCCCTCTGGCCGGTCGCGCAGGATTGGGACGGACGGCTTTTTCCCTCCGAGGAAACCGGCCAGCGTCTCGCCGTGAAGCGCGCCGAAGCCGTGGCGCTGCGCACCGCCATCTCCATGAAGACCGGCACGCGCGGCGGGCCGTTCCTCGCGCCGTGGTGGCTCTCGCCGTCCATCGCCTACTGGACCGGCCAGCCGGGCGTGGCTGGGAGTTCGCATGAAAGCCTGCCCGGCATCGTGGATGCCGCGCGCATCTACCTCGCGCCCGACGACACCGCCGCGCTCCCGCTCCTCCGCGCGCGCCGCGTGACGTGGATTCTCGCCGACGCGCCCGAGCGCGTGATCCCCAACGCCGCCAAACTCCTCGCCGTGCCCGCGCCCGAATACTGCCTCGCCACCGAACTCGTGCGGCCGCGGCGCGAAGGATCGAACAACTCCGCCATCATTCCCGACCTCGCCACACCGACGGTTGACGGCAGCGTCTATTTCCAAATCTGGCAGGTTCGCGCCGCCGACGATACCGTCCCGCCGTTATGACCAACGCGTTTGATTTCATCGTCATCGGAGGCGGCAGCGCGGGCTACGCCGCCGCCTCCACCGCCGCGCAACTCGGCCTGCGCGTCGCCGTCGTCGAGGGCGGCGCGGAAGTCGGCGGGCTCTGCATCCTGCGCGGCTGCATGCCGAGCAAGACGCTCCTCGAAAGCGCCCATCGCGCCGAGGCCATCCGCCACGCCGGGGAGTTTGGGCTGCGCGCGGAATATCTCGGCGCGGACGGCGCGGCGATCCGCGCGCGGAAGCGGCGGCTCATCGGCGAGTTCGCCGACTACCGGCGCGGGCAGTTGGAAAGCGGGCGCTTCACCTTCATTCGCGGGCGCGCCGCGTTCGCCGACCCGCACACCATCGAAGTGCAACTCCACGACGGCGGCGCGCAGCGTCTCACCGCCCGCGCTTTCCTCGTCGCCACCGGCTCCGCCGTGAATTGCCTCGACCTCCCCGGCCTCCGCGAAAGCGGCGCGTGGACCAGCGACGATGTGCTCGACGCCGACACCATTCCCGCGTCCGTCATCATTCTCGGCGGCGGTGCCATCGCGCTCGAACTCGCCAGCTACTATTGCGGCGTTGGGTCAAAGGTCACCGTCATCCAGCGCGGCGCGCAGCTCCTCACCGGCAGCGACCCCGACGTCGCCGACGCCCTCACCACCGCACTCGAACATCGCGGCATCATCATCCATCGCGGCACCACGCTCCTCCGCGCCGAACGCACCGCCGCCGGCCAGCGCATCGTCTTTCGCCACGGCGACACCGAGCGCACCGCCGACGCCGAGCGCACCGCCGACGCCGAGCGCATCATCTGCGCCCTCGGCCGCCATCCCGCGCTCGACGGACTCGCCCCAGAAAACGCCGGCCTCATCATCGAACGCGGACGCCTCCGCGCCGCCGCCACCCAGCAATGCGGCGCGCCGCATCTCTTCGCCGCCGGCGACGTGTGCAGCCCGCACGAAATCGTCCACATCGCCATCCAGCAGGGCGAGATCGCCGCGCGCAACGCCGCCCGCGTTCTCGGCCGCCTCGACGGCCCGCTCGAAGAGATGGACTACCGCCTCAAACTCCTCGCCATTTTCACCCACCCGCAAGTCGCCACCGTCGGCCTCAGCGAGCGCGAGTGCGCCGCGCAAAACATTGCCGTTCTCACCGGGAAATATCTCTTCGCCGACCACGGCAAAGCGCTCATCCGCGCCGAGCCCGACGGTTTTGTGAAACTCCTCGTCGAGCGCGACTCGCGCCGCATCCTCGGCGCCGCCTGCGTCGGCCCCGAAGCCTCCGAACTGATCCACGAGATCGTCGTCGCCATGCACTTCCGCGCCACCGCCGCCGACCTCGCCCGCATCCCCCACTACCACCCCACCCTCAGCGAAATCTGGACCTACCCCGCCGAGGAGCTGGCCGCACCGTAGCGCGGATGCTCCGCCCCTTTCCTCAATCCCAAATCCGGTCCACGGCTTTCTGCACGGCGTCGAATAGCTGGTCGGTCTCTTCGCGGGTGATGGTGAGCGGTGGGGCCACGGCGATGATGTCGCGGATGCCGCGCACGATGACGCCTTCCTGCCGGGCGAGGGCGGCGGCTTTTACGCCGAGCATCATGGTCGGGGTGAGCGCGGCTTTGCCGCCGTGCGGGACGAGTTCGAGCGCGCCGATGAGGCCGAGGCCGCGGATTTCGCCGACGGCGGGATGCCCGGCGAAGGCGCGGAGTTTTTCCTGAAAGTAGGGGCCGATGTTGGCTTTCACGCGCGGGATGAGGCCGTCGTTGTGGAGGATGTCGAGGTTGGCGAGCGCGGCGGCGCAGGTGGTGGGATGGCCGGTGTAAGTGAAGCCGTGCGCGAAGTATCCGCCGCGGCGGAGGGTGTCGGTGATTTCGTCGCTGACCATGGTGGCACCGAGCGGGAGGTAGCCGCTGGTCAGGCCTTTCGCGAGGGTGATGAGGTCGGGGTCGAGATCCCAGAGGTTGCTCGCGAACCATTCGCCGAGGCGGCCAAAGGCGGTGATGACTTCGTCGGCGACAAAGAGAATGCCGTGCTCGCGGCAGAGCGCGCGCAACGCGGCGAGGTAACCGGCGGGCGGTGGGATAACCCCGCCCGCGCCTTGCACCGGCTCGACGAACATCGCGGCGATGGTGCCCGCGCCTTCGCGCTCGATGATGCGCGCGGTTTCCTCGACGCACCATTTTCCATACGCGACCGGATCGGCCTCGCGGTTCGCGGCGTAGGCGTGCGGGGCGGGGACGTGAATGAAACCGGGGAGCGGAAGATCGAAGGGCGCGCTGCAACTCGGCAGGCCGGTCATGCTCGTGGTGGCGATCGTCACGCCGTGATACGAGAAATGCCGCGAGAGGATTTTCGTGCGCTGCGGCTGGTCGCGGAGTTTCCAATAGCCGCGGATGATTTTGAGCGCGGACTCATTGGCCTCGGAGCCGGAGTTGCAAAAAATGGTGTGCTGCACGCGCGGCGGCGCGAGGCTGGCGAGGCGCTCAGCGAGGCGGATGGCGGGCTCGGTGGTGGTGTTGAAAAAAGACGGGTAAAACGCGAGCTGCCGCATCTGCGAGGAGACGGCGTCGATGATCTCGGTGCGGCCGTAGCCGACGTTCACGCACCAGAGGCCGGCGAGGCCATCGAGGAGCTGGCGGCCCTGCGCATCCTGGAGAAAAACGCCGCTGCCCGAGACGATGACGTGCGTGCCCTGCGCGTGCATGGCGTCGTGGTCGGTGAAGGGGTGGAGGTGGAAGCGCTGGTCGAGCTGCTGGAGGGGTGTCGGGGTGCTTGCCATGCGCGCAATCAACCACGAACTTTGGCGCGAAAGCAAACGACATGGCGCAGATTGTTTCATCCACCGACGACCTCGCGCCGGGCGACAGGAAGTCCGCTGCGGTCGATCTTTCGCCGTTGCAAATCGACCGCATTCGCACGGCGGAAGATCCGCTTTTTGCCATGGCCTACGCCGCGCTGTGGGCGGAGTTCGGCGCGAAGGGCGAGATGGAATTGCGCGCGACGCTGGCTGGTCGCTTCGGACTCGCGCCGCGGATGCTTTACGAAATCATACTCGTGCGGCGCGATGGGGAGTTCGTCGCGGTGCGGGATCACACGGCCGCGGTCGCGGACGGCGCGGCGGTGGTGCATCTCTCGCACAATCTCATCGCACCGGAGGCGCGGCGCACGGGCCTCGCGGGCTGGCTGCGGGCCTGGCCGATTCAGGCGGCGCGCGAATGTCTGGCCGCGCATGGCGCGCCGACGGATGCGCCGGTGACGCTGCTCGCGGAGATGGAACTCGACCGGCCCGACGACGAGGCGCGCGCGATTCGGCTGAAGGCTTATGAGCGCGGCGGCTTTCGAAAAATCGCCCACGCGGTGGTGCCGTATCATCAGCCGGATTTCCGCGCTTTCGAGGTGATCGACGCGACGGGTGGCGCGCGTCCGCTGCCGTTTCAGCTCGTGCTCCGGCGCGTCGGGAGGGAAGGGGAGGACACCATCTCAGGGCGCGAAGTCCGCGGACTGGTGCGCGCGCTCTACGCCATCTACGCGCCGCAGTTTCGCCCCGCCGATCTCGCGCATCCACTGCTCGCGCCCGACCGTCTTCCGCCGGACGACGCCGTGCTCCCGCTGCTCCCGCCAACGCCATGCTGACAGCCTTTTACCATCCCGGATACGCGGCGCCGCTCGGCGAACACATCATGCCGATGCGGAAATTCGCGCTCGTCGCCGACGGGCTGCGCGAAGCGACGGACGTGCGCCTCGCCGAGCCTGCGCCGGTGACGGAGGCGGACCTGCGGCGCGTGCACACGGCGGAATACCTTGCGGCGATCCAAACGGGCGAGCCGCGCGCACTGGCGGAGTCACAGAAATTTCCGTGGTCGCCGGAGCTGTATCCATCGGTGTGCCTCACGGGCGGCGGCTGTCTCGCGGCGGCGCGGCAGGCGCTGCGCGATGGCGTCTCGGCGGCGGTGGTGAGCGGGTTTCATCACGCCTGCGCGGATCACGGCGAAGGTTTCTGCACGTTCAACGGGCTCATCGTCGCGCTCGATGCGCTGCACGCGGCGGGCGAAATTCGCTCGGCGGCGGTGCTCGATATGGACCTGCACTACGGCAACGGCACCGCGCAGCTCACGGCCTCGCGTCCGCACGTTTTTGCGCTTTCGCTCTACGGCAACGACTACTGGGCCAACGCCTGCTTTCGCGACGTGACGGAGCGCCACCACGCGGACGGCGAAAACCACCGCTCCTTCGCCTTGCCCGCCGGCTGCGACCGCGCCACGCTTTTGCAGATCATGGACGCCGCGCTCCCGCTCATCGCCGCGCGCCGCCCCGACCTGCTGCTCTACCAGGCCGGCGCCGACCCGTTTCACGAGGATCCCTACTCGCCGCTCGCGCTGGATCACGACGACCTGCTCGCGCGCGACCGACGGGTGTTCGAGTTTGCCAAAGCGCACGCGATTCCCGTGGCTTGGGTGCTCGCCGGTGGCTACACCAGCGACGTGAGCAAAGTCGTGCGCGTGCATCTGAATACGTTCCAAGCGTGGCGGGAGGTTTATGGCGGGTGATCCTCGGCGCAGTCCCGGCGATCTCTCCATTGAGTTGCCGGAAATCACCGCAGGCAATGTCTCCGCTGCTGTCGAAACTGCGGTCGCGGCATCCGGTACGTGGGCGCGCACGCCTTTGCCCGAGCGGATCGCGCGGCTGCGCGTGGCGCAGACCGCGCTCGCGGCGGCGAAGGACGAGCTCGCGCGCGGCATCGCGCTGGAGACGGGCAAGCCGCTGACCGAGGCGCTCGGCGAAGTCGGCGCGGTGGTGGCGAAGATTGATCTGACGATTGCGGACGCGGAGCGGTATCTCGCGGACGAGGGGAATGTCGGCGGGCCGCATCCCGCGGTGGTGCGGCGGCGGTCGCGCGGACCGGCGGCGGTGGTGGGGCCGTTCAATTTTCCGCTGCACCTCGGGCACGGCGCGAATGTCGCGCATTTGCTCGCGGGCAATCCCGTCATCTTCAAGCCGTCGCCGCTCGCCGCGTGCGTGGCGGCGCGCTACGGCGAGCTGATGTCGCCCGCGTTCCCCCCCGGCGTGTTTCAAGTCGTGCAGGGTGGGGGAGCGGAAGGCGAAGCGCTGTGCCTCGATCCGCGCGTGCGCTCGGTCTGCTTCACCGGCTCGGTGCCAGTGGGAAAGGCGCTGGCCCGCGCGCTGGCGGAAGATTTTTCCAAAGATCTCGCGCTCGAACTCGGCGGTAGCAACGCGCTCATCGTCTGCGCCGATGCCGATCTCGACCAAGCCGCCACCGCCGCTGCCGAAGGCGCGTGCCTCACCGCTGGCCAGCGCTGTAACGCCACCAGCCGCGTCATCGTCGAGCGCCCGGTCGCCGCGGAATTCCAGCGCCGCTTTCTCGCCGCGCTCGCCGTTTTCCAGCCCGGCAATCCGCTCCTCGCGACCACGAAGTTCGGCCCCGTCATCAGCGCCGCCGCCGTCGCGCGCTACGAGCGTCTGCTCGCCGAGACGCCCGGCGCTTGGCTGCTGCCCGGCCGCGTCGAACCGGTCGTCGTCGGCCAGCGCGGCCACTACGTCCGCCCCGCGATTGTCCTGCGCGATGACGACGACGCTCTGGTCGAGGAGTGCTTCGTCCCCATCGTCAGCCTCTTCATCGCCGACGACCTCGACGACGCCGTGCGCCTGCACGACGCCACGCCCTTCGGCCTCACCGCGTCCGTCTTCACCCTCTCCAAGGCCACCTT
>Ga0163144_10018387_pt1 | contig 14145 bp, 6 predicted proteins | sample OliLak19BULKMAT1_FD_123175 | JGI IMG/M metagenome (GOLD analysis project Ga0163144, IMG submission 123175) | Freshwater microbial mat bacterial communities from Lake Vanda, McMurdo Dry Valleys, Antarctica - Oligotrophic Lake LV.19.BULKMAT1 | ecosystem: Environmental > Aquatic > Freshwater > Lake... | reverse complement strand
GCCGCTGGTCTTATGCTCTGCCTCATCACCTTTTCTCTCAACATTCTTGCCTACAATTTGAGACAAAGAAAAACTCAAAAGGCTAACACATGACTCAGTTTCTCATTCCTAAACTCACGCCCAAGCAAACTCGGGCCAAACTTTACGCCAAAGTTTTTGTCGTTCTTTCATCATTCATTTTATGCTTGAGCCTCATCACGCTCACCCTTCTCTTTGCCGATTTGATCATTGATGGATCTGATCGCATCAACTGGACTTTTCTGTCATCATTCCCATCTCGTTTCCCAGAACAAGCAGGAATCCTCTCAGCATGGGTTGGCTCTCTTTGTGTGGTTTTCCTGTGCATGCTTTTCGCCATCCCCGTAGGCATTGGGGCTGCTATTTATCTTGAAGAGTATATGAAGAAGCTTTGGTACAGCTCTTGGATTGAAATTTGCTTGAGCAACCTTGCGGGAATTCCTTCTATTATTTACGGTCTGCTTGCATTGAGCCTTCTCGTCTATCAACTCGGCATGGGGGAAAGCGTGCTCACTGCAGGAGTGACCCTTTCTCTACTCGTTCTTCCGATCGTCATTGTTTCCACTCGTGAAAGTCTTCGATCGGTTCCCAACTCTCTTCGAGAAGCCGCCTATGCCTTGGGTGCCAACAAACTTCAGGTCGTTCGACACCACCTGCTCCCCTATTCCCAATCTGGAATTTTCACGGGAGTCATCTTGAGCCTCTCCAGAGCCCTAGGTGAAACCGCTCCACTCATTACCATTGGAGCACTTACGTTTATTGCCTTTTTGCCAAGTGCACCTCTTGTTTCAGATTTTCCCTTTCTAAGTTTTGAATGGTTGAACGATCCTTTCACAGTTCTCCCCATTCAACTCTTCAATTGGACATCGCGCCCGCAAGCCGAGTTTCATAAAAACGCGGCTGCCGCTTCCCTGATCTTGCTCACAATAACGATTCTGCTCAATCTAGGCGCCATCCTTTTGCGCAATAGAGCTCGAAGGAAATACTCATGGTAATGCTTTCAATTAAAAATCTTTCCGTCCATTACGGCTCCGCTCATGCCCTTAAAGATGTGTCGCTCGATGTGGAGGATCGCGGTATTACCGCTTTGATGGGCCCCTCGGGATGTGGAAAAAGCACACTCTTACGGGCTCTCAATCGCATGCACGCTCTTTACGACAACATTCGCGTTTCTGGAGAGGCTCTTCTCAGCAGTCACAATGTTGATGTGCTCGACCCCAAAGTTCCCCCCGAATGGGTGCGCTCAACGATTGGAATGGTATTTCAAAAACCCAACCCCTTTCCTAAAAGTATTTTAGAGAATGTGGCCTTTGGACTCAATGTCCAAGGTCTTCTCTCTAAATCGGAAAAGGTGTCTCGCATTGAAGAAGCGTTGAAGCTTGCCGGCCTGTGGAATGAAGTTAAAGATCGTCTCGATGCCAATGCTCTCGGTCTTTCCGGAGGACAGCAACAACGTCTCTGTATCGCACGAGCGCTCGCATCCAAACCCCAGGTTCTCTTAATGGACGAACCCACGTCCGCCCTTGACCCTATCTCCACTCAAGTGATCGAAGGACTCATTTCTGATCTCTCGAAAGACACTTCGATCGTGCTGGTCACCCACAACATGCAACAAGCGCAACGTATTTCGAATAACGTCGCTTTTCTCTATTTGGGCGAGATCTTGGAAAGAGGAAAAACAAAAGAACTCTTTTCAACCCCCCAACACCAAATCACTCAAAACTACATCAATGGCATAATGGGCTAAGCAGATTGGCCAAAAGAAAAATTTTTTCGCAGATCTTTCCAACTTAACCAAAATTTAATACAAGAGACCTAAGCCCCGGGGATCCTCCCACATTTCAGTAAAGTCTTGATTTCGTGACGGATGGAGAGGGGGGGCTTCTTTTTTTTTAATCATCTATTAAGCACTTAGCGCAAACTCTGCCAAATCTTCACACTGACTTAACGTGCACCTCCTTTAAACTAATAAGTATCAGACCGATGTTTATGTTGAACGTTTGAAGAAAGGTCGCAATGTTATTTGTCGCTTATATTGTTAGATACATTACAAATAGATCTCGCGATCTTTTGAATGATCACACTAACAAATATTCCATATCCAAATTATGTCTTGCTTTGTTGCTTGCGACTGCCCTCAGTGCGTGTGGAGTTCCGTCTGCCGGATGTGGTGATGGAGTTGTTTGTATTGAGGATCCTGCAAGTCAGAACATTGCGACAGATGAAGATATCTACAAAGGCAAATTTGCCTACAATCCCTCCGGTGACCTTCTTGAAGGCACTCTTATTCCCGGGAAAGCAAGTCCCTCCGGGAAAATACGCGATTTCGGGGCCACTCAAATTTCTATCCTTACGGAAACTAAAACAGAAACCCAAACAGGGTATCGCATTTTTCCTGTTGCTTCAGACAGCGAACTTCGAAAGGCTAGCAAGCTCGACCTACCTGTTGACTATCCTAATGACTGCGGTCTGAGCGGAAGCGTAACCGATCGGATCAAAAGTTGCCTCATATCCTATCCTGAGAAAGCATCATGGAATGGGAGCACTCGAGGGCTCTATGCAGAATCGATTTGGTCCCTCGTATCTAGAAAATTTTCTAGTGGCTTGATCATTTGGAGAGACGAATCAACTGGTCATTTATGGACTTCTGAAATCGGTAGCAATGTTAGCTACTGTGAAGCAGCAGGAGTAACGCACGAGAACTACAGTAGCAATTGCGACAGCAATACGGCTCCAAAATTATCATATTGCGCTTCAGGGAATAGCATGAATTTGGTCGGCGGTGGAACAAACCAAGCTGGACTTAGTTCAGGTTCTGGAAATGTGACTTGGAGATTACCCACTCGTGCCGATTTTATGAAAGCCGACTTGGATGGCCTTCGCTATGTTCATAATCTTAGCGGTTTTGCCGACGATCTGTTCTGGACTTCAAACTCTTGGAATGAAGCCGCTTCATTCCTTTGGATATTTTCTGGAGAAGGCGACTTTCGCCGACTTCAGTGGGGCAGCACCGAAATGAATAATTCTTCTATAGACGTTATGTGTGTTGGCACTGAAGTTGAGAATGGGAACTAAGGAAAAGAGAGAATGAATATGAAAACACTATACCTACTCTCCTCACTTCTAAGCATCTCTATACTTGGTGGCTGTTTTGGATCTGGAAACGAAGATGCCGCCAACGGATCATTTGGTCTTAAAATTAAAGTAATTGAGTTCCCCGAAGAAGTTCCTGTATCGAAACTCAATAATTTGATTAAAGTTAGGCTTATTGATACAGACAACAAGCCTGCTGCGAACTTCCAAGTAATTTTCACCTATGAAGGGGGAACAGATCTAGTCATTGGCAACCAAGTTGTAACAACTGATCAAAATGGATTTGCCGAAACCACATTTCGCGCACCCAGCCAAATCATCGCCGACCAGATTATTAAGGTGCGGACCTCAGGACTCGACATTGAGGAATCCATAAAATTCGACGTTATTTCTGCAGGTCCTCCCAAACCCTCTTCACTTGTTTTCAATCTCTCGCCCGCGGATGCAGTGGCAACACTTCCGGGAGGAGACCCGATTGGGACTCCGTTCATCATTAAGGTTCTCGACCAATACGGCAACCTTTATGCCTATGATCCCTCCGACGAAGACCCCGCCCCAACAGTTTCGATATCGCTTTCCATGGACAATGGAAATGGCAGCAACCTCTTTTTAGCGGGAACCCTTATTAAGGGAACCATTAACAGCATCGTCACCTTCGATGAGATCACCTATTCTCGAGCTGAAACCGTAAAGGTCAAAGCCATCCTATTAAGCAATAGCAACCAAGTCAGCGCCAAGGTGAGCAACCCCTTCCCAGTGGTGCCTGGAGTGCCCCACTACATTGCTGCACTAGCCCCAGGCCAATCTTTAAACTCAGGTTTTGACAACGCTGTTGCCAGCATCACAGGAAATCCAACATCCCAAAAAGCGGGATTGAAATTTACGACCCAAGTTGTTGTCCTAGACGAAGCATTCAACGTTACGACCAATGCCAGCGTTCCCGCTTTCACACCAACTTTTACTCCGCTTTCAACTGCAAACATTGTGACTCAAACGGGTGCACCCGCCGGAGTCGCCACACTTGAACTGGAACCCGTTGTAGCCAATGCCAATTTCAAGGTAAACGTCGCAGCAAGTTACTCCGGAAATCCTCTCGCCCCAATTTCTAGTGGAGACATCTACGTAGGTCCCGGCGTGCCAAATAAAATCTCCATCAGTCAACAGCCGTCGACTCCCACAGGCGCTGGACTTGGCTTTGCCACACCCATTAAAATTAGTATTCTCGATAAATTCAACAATCTAGTTACAGATGCCAACAATCGCATCACCATTAAGGCCTTCACCGATGCATGCACAACTCCTATTGCCAATAGTGCCAAACTTCTCAACACCCAAGTTGACGCAATCAGTGGTGTAGCAACCTTCACCACACTCAACTACCAAGTTGCTGAAGATATTTATCTCCAAGGAAATCTTTCAACAGTTCTCAATCCAGACTCCGACTGCAGTAACAAAGTGACCATAAATCCTGGCGATGCCGCAGCTCTGGCCTGGGTTGCCAAGCCTGCCACAAACTCACAGCAAGTCGCAGGCTCTGCACTGACCACAACTCCACTCGTCAAGGTTACGGATAATTTCGGCAACCTCGTAAACAACGTTGCAACATCTGTTGAGGTGAAAGTTTATTCCAATGCTTGTTCAACTCTAATCTCTCCCACCACTCCCGCACCTATAGGAGTGGCATCGAGAACTAGCCCCACAGATGATACTGACGCCGGAATCGCCGACTTTAATGCACTTAGAGTGAATCTTTCTGGTAGCAATTTCTATATTCGTGCGGAAGCCAACGGAAGTCTTTTTACCCCCTGCCAAGGTCCTTTAAATTTTTCTCCAGGAAACGCAAACAGTATTATCTTTAGCACTGACTTCACTGGGAGCCATCAGGCCAACCTAGCCTTCACCCCCACCCCTGCCGTGAGAGTGATCGACCTTTGGGGTAACACCAAATCTGCAGCTGGCCAATCGGTGGTCATCGTTCCACACGATTCTTCCGCGGGAACTTGCACAACTCCGCTCACCGGAAAAATATACTCGGGCGAAACTTTAAGCGCTGCTGCCGGAACCGCAACCGCCTCAGGGTTTCTATATAGAAGTGCAGGTAGCGTTAGATTCGGTGCCGTGTTGGCGTCCGACAATAATATAAAAGGCTGTTCAAGTACCCCCACAACGGTAGGTGCTGGCCCGCTCAATAAACTTGTATTTACAAATAATTTGCCAACCCCAGTAAAAGCTACGGAAACAATTAGCAGTCTTGGAACTGTGGCCCTACAAGCAACCGATGAATGGGGCAATGCCCTAAATTCTGCGATGGCCATCACGCTAACCGCCTTCACAGATCCAACGTGCCAAACAGCAGCCCTGCCCACCACTGCACCTAACGGCAGCGTGGCACTCGAAGGGAATCAGGCATCATCAGTATCAGGAGTTGCTTCGTTTCCTGCATTAGCTTTTCACCGGGCTCAAGATGTCTATTTTAAAGCTGTTCCTGCAGTAGTGCTTCCTGGGACGCCACCTTGCTCTTCCAAAGTGGTGATTAACCCAGGTCCGGTAGTTGCAATTAAAAATCTCACGCAACTTCCTACCTCCACTGTTTCTGCGGATAACAATATTCTTCCTGCTCCTCAATTCAACTTCGTAGATAATTACGAAAACATTGTTAAATCTACCAGCTATAAAATGACCTTGACCTCCAAAGGGGATTTTTGCGCAGGTAGCTCCACATCTTCACTCAACAACGCGATTGATATCGCCCCCAATTCCACAACCGGCACAGCAACCTTCGCATCTCTTTCTTACAGAAAAGCCGAGCTCTTTGGTATCGAACTTTCAACTGATGCACCAGGCATCTCCCCCGTTTGCTTGGGCAATGTCACTGTGGTCGCAGGCGCTGCAAAGAAGCTTGATTTTGTAACAAATCCGTTGGCTGGTCCAATTCAAGCGGGTCTAGAATTTGCGACCGTTGCGAATCCTGTCACAGTTGGCATTACTGACAACTGGAACAACCTCGTGAACAATGTCACTAAGTCTATTAAAGTCGCAGTTTTTCAAGATGCAAATTGCTCAGCAGGACAAGAAGGTGTTGGAACCCTTCAGGGAGATTTCGAAAACAATTCGAGTGGAGGAGCTGCCTCCTTTAACGATCTCTCATACACAAAGGCAAGAGCTGCTCTTTATCTTAAAGCCAACGTTCCGCTAGACGGCACAATTACTCCAGATTGCTCCGCCGCTTTTGAAATTAAGCACAATGTTCCAACGCAAATTCGTCTTGCCACAAGTTCCTCCATTTCCAGCAGTCTGTTCGTCAATGCAACCCATCCCTCTTTCCAACTTGAACTTATCGACACCTACCAAAACACAGTCAACACTGACGGTCCCTACACTCTTGATTTTGCCGTTATGCAAAACAATTGCACAACTGAGCATTTCGCGGGCACGACAACTCCCGCAGGCGGGCACGACAAACTTATTGTGAACCCTATCACGTCAAGCACAGGTTTTTTTAGTGTGAATAACCTTCAATACCGTGTTACTGGAAGCGCAAAACTTAAATTTTGGTTGAATGGAAGCATCAACTCCACAGATCTAGGTGCCTATTGCAGCTCTTCGATCGCAATTAAATCATCCATCCCCGATTCAGTTGCCTGGACAGGTTATCCAGTCCCCTCACCCAACGACGCTGATTCTACTTTTAGCGTGCAGCCCGTTGTTCGTATTAACGACACCTTCGGGAACCAGCTCACAGAATCTTCAACGGTCAACTTGACAGCTCACACCGCTGGCAATTGCGCCGCCCCCATTGCCACTGGTGTGATTAGCGGAACTCAAGCTATCGCAGCAAATGGCTCTGCCTCATTCGTCAATTTAGCTTATAGAAAAGCTGAGGCTGTCCATCTCAAGGCCTCTGTAATTGATTCTGGGAACACGACCTATTCTTCGCTCACGGGCAATTGTAACAACGCCATCACCGTGTCTGCGGGCGCCATTGATCACGTTGATTTTCTAACTCAGCCAGATGCCAACGGTACAGCAGGAGTTGTCCTTGCACAGCAACCCTCGGTTGAAATTCTTGATCAGTGGGAAAACCTTGTAGATACCAACGCCGAGAATATCAATTATTCTCTCCATGATAATTCCGCAAACTGTACAGCGAACACAAAAACATTGACCCCCAACAATTCAAACGCTATCGACCTGACACCGATTACCAGTTCAAATGGAGTTGGAACGGCTACAGATTTAACGGTTAACTATGCAGGAGCTAACCTCTACCTGCGCGCAGAATTAAATTCGGACGACACCATGTTCAAATGTTCACAAAAAATCAACGTTAAGGCTGCTACCCCCACCAGTATGGATCTGGCCACATATACCTACCCTGCCACCTTAAAAGCTGATGTGAATTTTCCCAACGTTCAGGTTTCTCTCTTCGATACCTTTGGTAACCTTGCTAGTGGTACAAGCCACCAGATCATTGCTGACTTTTATAGTGACGCAAGCACATGTCTCACCACTGCGAACGATATTTATCAAAGAGGAACTCTGACAAAGAGCACAAGCACAGGCAGCGCCATCTTCAACGGCCTTGGTTACAATCTATCAGGAGTGAACATTGCTATAGGTGCTTATTTAAATAGCAATAATTCCGTGAAAACATGTTTCACTCAAAGTGTTCCGATTGTTGCTGGCGATACAGCAAAAATTGCCTTTGTGCAACAACCCAGCGGAGGAGCTGAAGCGGGTGTCAACCTCTTCTCGCAGCCGTCAATCAAAATTACGGACCTCTATGGTAACGACACTCTCGCCAGTGCAACTGTAAATATTGTTCCCGTTAAAAATACGAACTCAACTTGTACGACTGGAACTCCCCTCCTCAGCAATCGCTACGACTATACCGACAAAGGAACAACTCAAACTTCATCTGGATCTCTTGCTTATGAGGCTCTAAAGATAAATGAAACTGGTGTTTATCGCTTAAAAGCCTCATCCTCCAGCTTGCTAACCCTGCAAACTGCATGTACAAGCGTGGACGTCACAATCACACCCTCCTCGATTACAGAAATTCAAGTTCTCTCTGCAATTCCTTCAACAAAAAGGGCAGATCAAAATTTTAATATCGATGCTGAAGCTGTAGACGGACTCGGCAACCTCATAACAGGAGCCGCCGGTACGGGGCCAGTACGCATTGCCTACTACCTATCCGGAACCAACTGCGTCACCCAAGCTCCACCAAACATACCCAACGGAGCAATCAGCTCGTATTCACCGAGCGACTCGTTCCCTACCGCTGCCATAAATGGCGTGATTGATATCAATAATTTCATGTACCGTACCTCAGGAGACTACCAATTCAAACTCATCGGACTCAACGTAGAATCGGCATGTCTACCTCTCTTGGTGAATAGCGGGAAAACGACCGTTCAGGCAGCAGACCCAGCCACAATTGAATGGCCTTCATTGGGAGTTGGCAAAAAAGCCACCGAGACCTGGACCACTCTTAACTTCACCTTAAAAGACACTTACGGAAACTCTGCCAACAGTCAGCCCTACAACCTCACTTTTGAAGTTTATGATAGTTCATGCACAACACTCCAAGATGTAGGAACTCAAAGCAAATTCGCCTACTCTCCAGAACCTTTTACGATATCCAACGGAGCTGGATCTTTAGGGACCTTACAAATGCAAAAGACGGGCGACTGGACAATCAAAGCCACAGTAGCTGGCTATGGCGCTTCCCAATGCTCATCTCCCTTCAATATCGAGGCAGGGCCTCCGGTAAAACTCTTGTGGGCCTCTCATCCTTCGAACGGTGTGGGCGGAACCCTCAAAGCAGGTCAAACACTTGAAAGCCTCCCAGCCGAGACCATGCCTGCTATTTATGTTGCGGACATTTACGACAACCAAAGTTCAGATCCTGCGGTAGGCAACAAAGTGATCACCCTTAATGCCTATACGGATGCTATTTGTTCTCAGCTCGTAACAATCACAAATCAAAACCAGGCCGGTAGCACCCAAAACGCCTTGCAATACGCCTTCGGAACAGTCGATAGTGACGGCGATGCAGTAGCTTCATCTCTAACGATGCTTAAATCACACCCAACCAAATTTTTCTTCAAAGCTGACAACACTACTTACGATCCAACGCCCTGTTCTCAAGATGGAATTCTTGTCGGAGCGAATAGCCTCGACTTCTTACGCGTTCGCACCCTTGACACAAACTTAGGGTCCATTGTTTCCAACAACGCTCAATACTTCAACGTGGATCCAACTTTTTGGTCGACAGGATATGACCTCTACGGAAACTTCATTTCAAACATTGAGAGTAATTGGAGCCTTTTCCACAATGCTACAATCAATCCTGCGCCTGCCATATTATCTGTCGCCAACCAGAATAAAAACGCCTACATCAATTCATCTGTCGCCGGAGCTGCAGGAGTCTGGAAACTGGAGGTTGCAGCCACAAGTAATCCTGCTATTTACATTACACTTCAACCGCTTTCTTTAACCTTGCAAACTCCGAGTAAATTTTTGGTAAGTGTTTCGAGCGCTCTTCCCGCTGTTGCGGGTGCTGCCCTCAACCTACAAATTACAGCGGTTGATGCCTCCGACTCTCCAATTACAAATTTTCAAGGAATAAAAAACCTTTCTTTTGTACACAATCAAACCAAATCCCTTGTGACAGGCTGTGGCACTGGCGGAGGAAGCAACAACAACTTCAATGCCGATGTTACTTTTAGCAATGGAGTCGGCAACTATGTGTGGAGCCCTGGCCCCAAAGAAGCAAGAGTCGGAACCACTGTGACCGCCACCCTTACAAGTCCTGCTCTAACAGGAACAACAGTCGCATTTAATGTGAACAGTGCAGCTGCTCAATGTAACAACATCATGCGCACTAACAATGTCGTTTTCACTCCTATTGGCGAAAACGATCTCAACAGAGTCTTCACTCTCAAATATGCAAGCACAGATGCTTACGGAAACCACGTTACCGATGTTTCTGGCCTGTGGAGCACAACGGGACATCTCGAAGGACTCCTTCCTGGTGACCCGATTGTGAATAAAACTCAAGTGACTTTCACCTCTATTCGAATGGGGTCGGGAACACTCAATGTCACCGATGGATCTAGTCCTGCCGCTGCCTCCATCACCACAAATTCTGGTGGCGACTTTGCGATTGCAGCTAGTGACACATCTTACTTCGCCCACGATTCCATAAAAGTAGTCGATCATTATGACATCTTAGAAGACTCTCTAGGCACCGCGTGGCGATTCAATGCCGCTCCATCTAAATCATGGCACACAGAGCTTAGCTCCATCGTACGTGGAGCCAAAAAAGAGTTCCCCATCAAGACTATTCTCGTTGGAAATGACTTCTCATTAGACATTATCGATGCCTCCAACAACTCCCCTTGGATGCGTTTCTTGTCCTCCAATGACGCCGCAATTGACAGCACTCGCGGAAACATCTCTGCCGCTAAAGTCAAAGATGGCAAAGTCTTTATTGGAACAAAAAACCCCTCCGAAGATCGTGGTTCACTCACGATCGCAGACTTCAAGCGAGACAAAGTGTACCGAATTCGGTCTCACCCCACCAACGGCTCAGACTCAAAAGTGATGCAAGGTGGAATTGAACTTCGCAACGGGAGTCCGATCTGGAATGCGGGAACCATTGCAGTTCCAGCTCAACTTGTAATCTATGCCATGGCACACCAAAAAGTGAGCGGATCCGAATACCTAGCTCTTGGAACAAAAACGGGACTGATTGTTTACAAAATTGTCGATCAATACGCGCCTCCTACTGATGTGTTTACTGTGGAATATGCGAAACACAGTCTTCCCTCCAATCCGGTAAAAGCTGTGGACATTTCTAGTGATGGTAAAATCTATTACACAGTTGAGGACACTGGTGTGTTTAAACAAGATGCTACGACGATCACTTTCACCGCCGGCAATACTGGAAGCTTCACAGGCACTCAGGTTTACGGTAGCGCAAGTCAACGCGCGACACTCACACACCTGAAGTACAACTCAATTGATGTGTTAGAAGATTCTTCCCTCAATGCGGGCTACAATATGATCGCGCTTGGAAGTAACAATGGAGTTATTCAAATTCACGAAGGATCTAGCAACACTGTTGCTCAATCTCACAACCTCACTTATGTAGGTCAGGGATCAAGCTTCTTTAATAACATCGCCGAGTTTGATGGCGTAAATGACTTTATTTCGATTCCAAACAAACCGGGCTCTCCTTCAGGCTCTGCATTCCCTCAACAAAGTGGATCTATTGAATTCTCTTTCCGAAACGATGTGCAGATTGATGCTTCTACAAGTCGCGACATGACTCTTTTCTATCGCGGCGCAGGGGGGTTTAACAACTTTGCGAGTCCAGGCAACATTTCCGTGCGATTCGTCAACCGTCGCCTCTTGTTCACGTATGGAACAAGTGATGCTGGAACGCTCGCTGAAGCAAGAACAAACCGTGATCAGTGGCTCAAAGGAAATCGATACCATGTTCGAGTCGCATGGAAATGGAACACTTCATCCGAGATTCAAGTTGGAATATGGGTGAACGGCACCCGTGATGTTGACAACTCTTACAAACCCGACGTTTTCACAGGTCGCGATCAAAGTTTAGTTGCAGCCAATAATTCCGGAATTGTTCTAGGTGCGAATATTACAGGATCAAGCAAAGCTGATTTCTTCTTAGGGGCAATGGACGAACTCATCATTCGCAATGAAGTCCCTAACAATGATTTCGATAGCGGATTCCTTCAAAGTACTGTCGAATACGATGGCAGCACTTCCGACGTAGTGGCACTCTATCATTTCAACAAGAGCTGGGACACCACCACCTCTGCCTACAACGTTGCCAAAGACAGCGCCACTTTAACTCCAGCCAATGGCACCTATACGAATGGGGCTTCCAGCTCTTACCCAATCCTCGTAGGACTCAGTCGCACAGTCACGCAAGTTAAAGGGAACCCTGACCCAAGCGCTCCCAAGCTAGTCGTGCTCACTCAGTTCACTGGTGGTTCTCTTACAGAGCTAAACAACATTCAAAGCAGCTCTGGAACGGCGAATATAGCTACTTCAAGAAATCATGAGTCACTAGCCATAGATGTTTTCCACAGGGAATCGGCCACCGACTATGACATGGTTTACATCGAACGCGAATCCAACTTGAGACTTATCAGGAGATAAGAGACTTGATTCGTTTAACAGTATCCCCTTCGAGCTTAGGATCGTAGGGGATACTCTCAAGCACCTTCTGAAGTAAGCTCTTATCTTTACCATTAAGTTTTCCGCCATGATCAAGGAACCCCTCAATCAACTGTCTCAATCCATCCGCTCGCATTCGACCCGAACTCAACTTGCCAGAACTCAAACACTCGCGAAAAGATTCCTTTAATGAATTCGCAAACTGCTGCTTCGGGTCTTTGCCCCCCTGCTCTAAATAATTGAGCACAGATCTCAGGTAAGAAACACTATCCCGTTCTTTGTTTGGCCACTTCATTAGTAGCTCAGATGCCATGCCCAAACGCCGCTCGGTCTTTTCGCTAAGGATGGATTCCAATACTCTTTGTCTTTGAGAGCCACGCGAAGACCCATAAAAGTCTCGAAGAAGCTTCTCCACTTGATCATCGATAAAAAGATAGGGGCCGAGGCCCCCGATCACTATTTCAATAGCTATAGGGTTGGTAGACTTCCGCCATTTTACAGCAGAATCAATCAATATCTTGTCTCGCGCTTGCGACAAACGCCCCAAAGCGCGTAGATCATCTCCGGAAAGATCTATTTCTTCAGCCTCTTGCAGCTTCTCTTCAATATTCATTCGATCGGCTTCAAGTATCTTTTCTAATTGCTGCGAGAGCTCACCCTCGGAAGGTATCCTTTTGTAATTTAGGTAAATTGAAGAACCCAATAAAACGACAGTGATTACCAAAAATGCCAGAACCTTGTGTTGAGTGCTCTTGGATGAATTTATTGAAGAACTCATAACTTAACTCAAGCTTAACAAAGCTTCTGCCGACACATAAGCTATGAAGCGTGAAATCTCCGTATGGGTAGAATGGGCTTGGATGAAGGGGCTCTTGTCGAACGAGCGTCAAAGCATTGACTCCAGCGCACTCAGCCTAGCCATCGCCCTTAAGGCACGCGCCCCACACCGCTTTGGCTCGCTTTTAGAGTCACAAAAAGCCCTTGGCGAACACATCGAGCAATGTCTACGAAAGCTCTCCTACGGCAACCACACGGCTGAGAAATTGCATCCAAAAAGACGCGCTTACTTAGAGGCACTCCCTCTGAGCCCAAGCACAATATTTTAAATAAAATAAGATTCTGCTATTTGATTAGTTGCGGATGCCATCCACGACTGAGTTCACACCCTCAGAGCCATGAGTAATGGCGCTATTGGCATTTTCAGCAAGACTGTCTCCGGTTTCTTGAGCACGATCAGCAGCATTGTTCACAGTTTCATCAAGACGATTGGCAATCTTCTTGTTGGTTTCCTCTGCTTTTTTCATCAGTGAACTCGCAACAAAATAAATCGCAACAACAACCGCCACCACGATCAGCGCCACAATAATAGCCGTGGTAATGGTTCCCGCGGAGGCCGATGGAATCAAATAGTTGTATAGAGTTTCCATAATGTGCTTGGCGCTCAATCGCGGATCTGAAGAACTTTTAAAGTATTCGTCCAGCTGAGACAAAACAACAGAGGGCTCAGCACCCCAATCCACATTTAAGCTCAACTCGCCATCGAACAAAAAGTCTCCACGATAAACATCAACGATCTGAAGCTTATGTGATTGTTTCTCGTCCACTCCAAATTCCAAACATTCACTGCCGCAAGATTTTACCGAGGGAAGCTCAGGAAGTTTAGAAAGTCTCGACATTACAATTTTTTGAAACTGGGCGTCCTGAATATAAGGAGCCATTTCATCGACTAGAGCCTGAGGGCCCTTTTGCGCATAAACTTTTTGAAGATGTTTGTAGTGCTGTATGAAGTCTTTAGTGACCTCACGACTCACAAGCTTT
>Ga0163144_10018384_pt1 | contig 14146 bp, 11 predicted proteins | sample OliLak19BULKMAT1_FD_123175 | JGI IMG/M metagenome (GOLD analysis project Ga0163144, IMG submission 123175) | Freshwater microbial mat bacterial communities from Lake Vanda, McMurdo Dry Valleys, Antarctica - Oligotrophic Lake LV.19.BULKMAT1 | ecosystem: Environmental > Aquatic > Freshwater >... | reverse complement strand
TGCGAGCGGGTGTATGAGGCCGGGGTGCGGGGGGTAGTACGACGGCCGGGGCAGTCCCGGGGACCACGGCACTGACGAAAGCGAAACGGGGCGGCTCACACCCGTGAGACGCCCCGTCTTCCGCCAGGAATCGCGCAGGATCTACTCGATGCCGATCTGAAAGTGCTCGACGTTTGCCTCGACGATCTTCCCGGTGGTGGCGTCGACTTCGACCTTCGTTTCCTTGCCGTCCGCGCCGAGGACGTCGAACTCATACGAGGCATCGCCGTTCGGCTCGATCTCGTATTCGACTTCGATGATCGTGCCCGGATGCGCAGCGAGCGCAACCTTCTCTGCCTCCGCCTGCGTCACCTTCATCTTCGCCGCGAATTCCGGGGCCATCGCGTCCTTCACCTCGGTCTCGACCTCGATAATCTTGCCCGTGGCCGCCTCGCACTCGATGTCGTAGTCCTTGCCGTCGGAGCCGCGGACATCGAACTCGTAGACGAGGACACCGCCCTCGGTCTTGCCTTCAAGCTTGACGAATTTGCCGGGCTTGGTGGCGAGGACCGCATTGACGCACTGATCGAGGGATGCCGCCGCCGTTACGCCGATAGGCGCCGCCGCATCCGCCGCGGGCTTTGCGGCAGTTCCAGCACAGGCAACGAGTAGTACAGCGAAACCAGAACCTACCGACATCTGCAACTTCATGGAACAACTCCTGGAGGGAAGTGTGTGGTGCCATGCAAAATCAGTAGCGCGCATCGTCTTGGGGCAAGTAGGGCGAATTCTTGACGGGTGCTCGCAGCGCAGTTGTAAGGCAGCCGATAACTGCGATAAAGTAGAGGGTCGTGCCGATGCCGAGCAGCCGAGATGCATACAGCCGATCCAAGTCCAGTCGGTCCCAGATGCCGAGCAGGTTGAACCAGTCGTGGTTGTCGGGGTCATCACCCAGAAGCGGCAACGCACGGGCGCGGGCATCACCGACGTAGACGCTGACATCCCAGAAATTGTGCGCCACCCACCAGAGGCAGACGAACGCTGCAAACCAGTCACGCCGCCATGCAAACGATGCAACGAAGACGATCGGCACAAGGATCTGGAAGAGCGATCCACCGAGGAGCTGCATCGTCTCGCCGAACGGCATGAAGACGAGATGCCCCGTTTCGTGAATCGGCAGATTGATGAGATGGAGCAGGCCGGGATCGTCGAAGTCGCGCATCCCGGTGCGGAGCAGGACAAGCCCGTAGACGGCAAGCACGATCGTGAAGCCGATGCGACCCCAGCGTGCCGTCTGCGGGCTCATCGCCGGATCACGACGAGCAGGAGACCTCGAGATGCCTGCCCCACTCGGGTGGCGCCTCGGCGTAACCGGAGTACGGCGCGTGCTCGTCGAAGGGCATACGGAGCAGCATCATCAGCCGTTCGATTTCCGTGGGGTCGTCATGCATCTCGATGCCCGTGATCGCCTGCTGCGCCATGTAGTTGCGCAGAATGTACTTCGGGTTGACGGCACACATCCGTATGGTGCGATCTGCCGCGACGCTCCCCTCCCGACCCAGCCGCTGACGCCACCGCTCCAGCCACAGGTCAATCGCCTCGGCGCCACCGAGTGTTGCCCGGAACTCGTCGTCACGCGTGTCGGCTGCATTGCCGAGGTGCGAGAGCGCGCGGAAGGTGCGGGTGAAGTCGGCCCGGTGCTCGGCCATCAGCGCCAGGAGCACACCGCCGAGTTCCGCATCGTCGGGCTCGGCAGTGGTGAGGCCGATCTTGCCGCGAAGCAACCGGCCGTACTCCAGCTCGAACGCCGGCGCGTATGCGTCGAGTGCGTCCGTGGCGCGCTCCTCCGTGGTCAGCGGCAGAATCGCGTTGGCGAGTACCAGGCAATTCCACTGGCCGATGGCCGGCTGCTTGTCGAAGGCGTAGCGGCCGTTGGTGTCGGTGTGATTGCAGATGAAGCCGGGATCGTAGGCATCGAGGAACCCGAACGGGCCGTAATCGAGCGTCAGGCCGAGGATCGAGAAGTTGTCGGTGTTCATCACGCCGTGTGCAAAGCCGACGGCGGTCCAGTGTGCCATGAGCTTCGCGGTACGCGCCGCTACCGCACCGACGAGCGCCGCGTATTTGTCTTCCGCCGAGCGCAGTTCGGGATAGAAACGATTGATGACGTAATCGGCGAGGAGGCGCAGCTCGGTGGTGCGGCCATGGAAGGCGAATGCCTCGAAATGCCCGAAACGCACATGCGACGGTGCCACACGGATGATCGCTGCCGCGGTCTCCGGACGCTCGCGATACACTGCGTGACCCTTGCTTTGCACCAACGCAAGCGCCTGCGTCGTCGGAATGTCGAGCCCCTGCATCGCCGCCGACGCGAGATACTCCCGGATCGCCGAGCGTACCACGGAACGTCCATCGAATCCGCGGGAGAAGGCGGTTGGCCCGCCGCCCTTGAGGTGCATGTCCCAACGCTCCCCTCGGCGGTTCACCACTTCACCGAGCAGAATGGCGCGCCCGTCTCCGAGCCGCGGTACGAAGTGACCGAATTGATGGCCCGCGTACAGCATGGCCAAGGGATCGGCACCCGGCATCGGCGTGTTGCCGCTCAGGAAGTCGGCGGCATCGGGGCGGGCAAACTGCGCAGGGTCGAGGTCGAAGAGGGCGGCGACATCGGGGTTCCACGAGAGCAGCCGCGGTGCAGGCAGTGGCGTCGGGTGGACACGATGGTAGAAGGTGTCCGGCAGCTGTGCGTAGCTGTTGTCGAATGCGAGCGTCTCGAAGGTACGCACGCCTGAGAGCATCGGGCTGCTCATGCGAACACCATGCCGCTGCAGGCGCCGAATCCGATGGCACGGGTGCCGGGACGATCCGCACGCGCGCGCATGATGATCTCGTCGCCGTCTTCCACCCAGCGGCGTGTTTCACCGGTGGGGAGCTGCAACGGTTCGGTGCCGCGCCAGGTGCGCTCCAGCATGCAGGAGCGCATCGACGGCTCGGGGCCGGAGACGGTGCCGCTGCCGAGGAGGTCGCCGGGGCGGAGATTGCAGCCGTTCATCGTGTGGTGCGCCACGAGTTGCGCCGGCGTCCAGTAGAGATGCTGCAGGTTGCTGCGGCTGATCTGGAACGGCGCGTGGCCGGCCGTTCGCATGGCGGTGGTGCTGATCCAGCATTCGAGGGCGATGTCATATGCACCATTGGTCTGATCGGTAAGGTCGTGCAGATAGGGCAGTGGCGCCGGATCGCCATCGGGCCGCGGGGCCTGTGCGGTACGGAACGGCAGCAAGGCATCGGATGTCACCAGCCACGGGCTGATGGTGCTCGCGAAGTTCTTGGCCAGAAAGGGCCCGAGCGGCTGGTACTCCCAGGTCTGCACGTCACGCGCCGACCAGTCGTTCAGTAGGCAGAGGCCGGCGATGCGCGCCGAGGCCTCGCCGATCGGCACTGTGTCGGCGAGGGCATTGCTCCCCCCGATCCAGAAGCCGACTTCGACCTCGTAGTCGAGTCGTCTGGTGGGGCCGACGGCAGGTGGTGCGTCGTCCGCATCGCGCGTCTGGCCGGTGGGGCGCTTGATCGGTGTGTCGCTCGCCACGATCGACGAGGCGCGGCCGTGGTAGCCGATCGGCATCCACTTGTAGTTGGGGAGCAGCGGATTGTCGGGGCGGAGCATCATCCCCACGTTCGTGGCGTGGTGAATCGAGGCATAGAAGTCGGTGTAATCGCCGATGGTCGCCGGAAGGCCGAGTTCGATGTCGGTCATCGCAAGGAGCAGCGGGGCGCCCTTCCGATGCACCGCTTCGCCCGGGGCACCGCGCACGAGGATGGCGAAGAGGGCCCGCCGGATCGACGTCCATTCGAATGGAGGGAGCGCGAGGTAGGCATCGAGGCTGGTGGCGAGCAGCGCGGCGTGTGCCGGCTTCGACAGCGAATCCAGCAGGCTCGATTCGCTGGCGACGCGTACATCCAGCACGGCATCACCGATGGCGATGCCGACGCGCGGTGCACCACCACGCGAGCGGAAGACACCGAGCGGCAGATTCTGAATGGGAAAATCGGTCTCGACGGTATTGGCTGCGGCGACCCAGCTCGTCGCGGCGGGGTCGTGCGTCTGGTCGGACATCGGGTGCCTCATGGGGAGAGCGGCACTCAGCGGAAGCCGAGCGCGTGCAGGTCGTCGAGCGGCTCCTGGAACGAGCAGCTTCCGACGCCGAGCGCGGTCTCGCGTCGCAACTCGGCGAGGGCGCTCGTGCTGAAGCGGTGTGCGCCCCAGTGGATGGCGTCGTCGGTGATGCGGAACGCCGATGGCTCGTGCTCCATCAGCAGGGCATGCGTTTCGTCCTCGCTGCCGCCGGCGCGCAGCAGGGCCGCAGCGAGGAAGAGGTTCAGGTAGCCGTACATCCCGGCGCGGTCGGCATCGGGGGCGTACGTCAGGCGATAGGCCCCACGCAGCGGATGATGCAGGCCGGCGGTCGCCTTGAACGCCACGCGCCGGGCAATGCAGGCCTCAAGGAACCGCGCCACATGGGCCGCGGGCGGAAAGGCCCCGGCGGTGATGCCGCCCATCCGCAGCTTGGCGAAGGCGTCAGCCGCTTCGATGGCATCGAGAAAGGGGCCCGGTTCGGCGGCAGCGGCAAACTCGACGAATCGCAGGAACGTCGCCGGGATCAGGGTCAGCCGTTCCGTGGCCTGCTGCGGCGTGGCGGCTCGGCACTCGACGCAGTCCACTTCGTGCCCGCTGCCATTGCGGCCGAAGTAGGCGTTGGCGGCGGCGATGTGGAGGAGATCGCCGGGAAGATCCTCGCCGATGAGCGCACTGAGCCGCCAGCCGCGCGCCTCGGGGTGCTGCTCCATCGCCCGGATGAACTCCTCGAGCCGTCCGGCCGGCACCACGAAGCGGGCAAGCACGCGGCGATCGTCGGATCGCGACGCCCGGTCGAACTCGGCGACCGCCGCCGCCATGTCGAGCGCTGCGGGCGGGAAGAGCCCGGCATAATCGACAAGGTTCTCGAGGAGCGTCTCGAGGGCGATGGAGGGGGTGACGGCGTGCTGAACCATGCGCCAAAGATACCACGACCGTCCGATCCCGCCGTACGTGCGGGGGACGTTTCAGCGTGTCGCCGGCGCCACCCTGGCTGCCGCGTCGTCGTCCGGCTGGAGCGGCCCGGCACCACCTCCGAATCGGAGGTAGAGCGAGGGCATCAGCGCGAGGTTGAGTACGGTGGACGAGATGAGGCCGCCGAGAATGACGATCGCCAGCGGATGCTCGATCTCGTGCCCCGGCTGATCCCCCCAGACGATGAGCGGCAGGAGAGCCAGTCCCGTCACCAGGGCCGTCATGAGGATCGGCGCGAGCCGCTCCACCGATCCGCGGAGCACCAGCTCCGGCCCGAATGGCATACCCTCCGCCTGCTCCAGATGTCGATAGTGGCTGACGAGCATGATGCCGTTGCGCGCGGCAATGCCCAGCACGGTCACGAAACCCACAATGGAACCGAGCGAGAGTACGCCGCCTGTCAGCAATACGGCGATGACGCCGCCCACGAGCGCAAAGGGCAGCGCGGCGAACACGAGGCCCGCGAGGCGCACCGTGCCGAAGTCGAGATAGAGAATGAGGAAGACCCCGACGACCGCGAGCAGGCCGAGCGCCGCGAGTCGGCGGCTGGCCTCGCGCTGCGCGGCATACTCGCCCAGGAACTCGGGGTGATAGCCCGGTGGCATCGGCAGCGCCGTCACGGCGCGTTCGATGTCGCGCGCAACTGCACTGAGGCTCCGGCCGCGGACGTTGGCCGTCACGTCGAGGCGCCGCGAGGCATTCTCCCGGGTGATCTCGTTGGGGGTCGGCTGGATATCGACGTCGGCCACCTCGGCGAGCGGGATGGTGCCGCCACCCGGCAGGTCGATCGGCAGGCGGCGCAGCGCCGTCACGTCGGTGCGCAGCGCCTCCGTGCCCCAGACCACCACGTCATATGGAATCTGCCCCTCGTAGATCTGCCCCACACGGCGGCCGCGCACCAGCGTCGTGATACGGTCGCGGACCGCGCCCGACGTGAGGCCGTAGCGTGCCGCCGCGTCGGTGCGTACGCGCGTCACGATCTGCGGCACCAGCACCTGCGGCTGCACCTTGAGATCGGCCACGCCGTCGATGGCGCTCATCGTCTTGCCGATCTGCGCGGCGGTGCTGCGCAGCACGTCGAGATCGGGGCCGTACAGCCGTACGACGATCGAGGCGCTCGTACCGGTCAGCACCTCCTTCACCCGTTCGCGAAGATAGGTGAGCAGGTCGCGATAGAGCCCCGGGTATTGGTCCACCACGCCCTGCACACGCGCGATGGTGGCATCGTACGGTGCCGCCGGATCGATGCTGATCCAGAGCTCGGTGAAGTTCGGCCCGACGACTTCGTCCGCAACTTCCGCACGGCCAATGTGCGCGCCGAAGTTGCGCACGCCGGGGATGGCCCGCATGTCCTTGGAGGCCGCGATGGTGACGCGGCGCATCGCCTCGAGCGATGTCCCCGGCTTCTCCACCCAGTGCATCAGGAAGTCGTACTCCTTGAAGTTGGGAAGAAACTGCTCACCGAGAAACGGTACGACGAGCAGCGCGGCCGCGATCGACACGACCATCATCCGCAGTGCCCCGGTCGGACGCTGCAGCAGGGCCGGAAGCCGCGCGCCGTACCATGCCTTGAGCCGTCGGAGCAGCGGCGTTTCCTCGTCATGCAGTGGGGCGGACGGCAGCAGCAGCAGCGAGAGCGCAGGCGTCACGACAAGCGCCACCACAAGGGACGCGAGAATGGCGAGGATGTACGACAATGCGAGCGGGCGGAAGAATGCGCCGGCGAGGCCGCCGAGGAAGAAGACGGGCAGGAAGACGAGCGCTACGATCAGGCTCGCGTAGACCACGGCGCTGCGGACCTCGAGCGAGGCATCGAGCACGACGCGGAACGCCGAGAAGCGCTCGCCGGACAGCCGCGCCAACCGGAGCCGTCGCACGATATTCTCGACGTCGATGATGGCATCGTCCACCACCTCGCCCAGCGCGATCACGAGGCCTGCGAGCACCATCGTATCGAGCGTACCGCCCGTGTATTGCATGGCAAGTGCTGCGGCCAGCAGGGAGAGCGGGATGGCGGTGAGGCTGATGATCGAGGTACGCCAGTCGCGCAGGAAGACCGCCAGCACCAGCACCACGAGCACGCAGCCGATGAGCAGCGCGCGGTTGAGGTTGTGCAGCGACAACTCGATGAAGGTGGCCGGCCGGAAGATCGTCGGATCGACGTCGACGCCCGGCAGCGCGGGCGTGAGCGCCGCGAGTGCGGCTTCGACGCCCCGCGTCACGGCGAGCGTGTTGCCCCACGGCTGCTTCTCGACGATCAGCAGCAGGCCGGGGCCATCGTTGATCACGGCATCGCCGATCGGCGGCTGATGGCCTTCGCGTACCTCCGCCACGTCACCCAGCGTGACGATGGCAGTGCCGCGTCCGGCGACCGGCGCCAATGCCAGATCGGCGGCTGTGTGCACGTCGGAGCGCTGCGCCACGGGCAGGCGTTGCGTCGGGAGATCGACGAAGCCACCGGCCTGCACGCTCACGGCTTCCGTGGCGGCGCGCGTCACGTCCGCGAGCGTGACGCGGCTGGCGCGGAGACGCTCCGGATCTGCCAGCACCTGCAGTTGGCGATCGCGCTGACCCCAGATCGCCACATTGGCCACACCCGGCACGGCGAGCAGCCGAGGACGCACCGTCCACCGTGCGAGCGTCGTCAGCTCTACCTGCGTCAGCGTCTTCGAAGAGAGACCGATCTTGAGCACGCGGCTGGTGGACGAGAGCGGCGAGAGCAGCACCGGCGGCCGTGCCACCGACGGCAGTTGCGGCGCAACTGTACCAAGTCGTTCGCTGACATACTGGCGGGCCACGGCCAGATCGGTCCCGCGATCGAAGATGAGGACCACGCTGGAGAGGCCCAGCACCGACTTCGAGCGCAACGTCCGTACAAATGGCGTGCCGGCCAGTGCCTGCTCGATCGGCGCGGTGACCAGCGCCTCCACTTCCTCCGTGGAGAGACCCGGCGCTTCGGTCTGCACCTCGGCGAGCGGTGGAGAAAATTCGGGGAAGACATCCAGCGGCGCACGGCTGACGAGCTGCGCCCCGGCCGCGAGTGCCACGAGCATGAGGACCACGACGAGCACGCGCAACCGCAGGGCGGATTCAATGAGCCAGCGCATCGGACCCTCTACTTCCCGGCGCCGAATTCGACGCCGAACAGTTCGGCTGCACCCGCCGTCACGACGCTGGTGCCTGCCGCCGGGCCGCGGCGGAGCAACGCCCGATCACCGAGCACCTCGAGGATGTCGATACGACGCCGTTCGAAGCGGAGCGAGTCGGTGCGGACGTACACCCACGCGCCACCGTACGCATCATGCACGACGCTCGCCAACGGCACGCTGAGCGTCGGTGTGCGTGTGGCGCGCAGCGGCAGTTGAACATTGACGCGCTGGCCTGGCTGCAGCAGCGCAGAGCCGCCGACGATGGCAAAATAGAGATCAACCGATGCCGTCACCGGATCCGACGTCGGCGGTGCCATGACGCGGCGCGCACGCCACCCCGCGGCAGCCGGATCGGAGCCGGTGAGCGGGTGGACCTGCACTTCCGTCTGCGGCTGCACGGCGCTGGCATCACCGGCAAAGACCGGGACGCGCACCCAGAGTTCATCGAGCGAAGCGACTTCCGCGAGCACGGTACCGGCCGCGACCACTTGGCCAGGCCCTGCTGCGAGGATGCGCAGAATACCATCACGCGGGGCGGAAATGACGAGTGCCGTGCTGCCGGCGCGGACACCGCCTGTGGTCACCACCTGCTCCTGCGAGGCGGCCGCATCGAAGGCCGCCTTGGCGGCTGCGAGATCGGCCTGCGCGCGCTCCTGATCACGGGTGGCAACCAGATGATCGCGAAAGAGCGCAGCGGTACGGTCGGCTTCGAGCTGGGCCTGCGTCAGTCGCGCCTCCGTGGCAGAGAGATCCTGCCGCGTGCGCAAGAGATCGCGATCGGGCGGCAGGGCGGCGAGCCGGAGCAGCGCCTGCCCTTGGCGGACGCGCTGTCCCGGCGTCGGCACTACACCGCTCGCCGGCGCGAGGACGCGGCCCGCCACGGGCGCCGCCACCACGAGCGCCCGGCCCGGTGGCACGATGAGCTCGCCGCCGATGGTGCGCGTGAGTGTCGTCGTACTGCTGTCTACCGTACCGGTGCCGATACGCAAATGCGTGTAGGAGGCAGTGGTAAGCGTTACCGCAGCGAGGCCGCTCTCCGCGACCGGTGCAGTCACGGTAGCGGCGGGTGCTTGCTTGCTGCCCGCCTTGCTGCACGCTGCAATGAGCGGCAACGCACTGAGCAGCAGCCGAAGGGCTGTCGAGTTGCTGAACATCAGCGATCATCTCCGAGAAGCGCCTGCAGATCGGCCGCCGCGACGTGGGCCGCGAGCGATGCCGCAAGAGCGGTGAGTTGGACGTCGCGCTCGGCACGCAGCGCATCGAGAACGGGCAGCAGGCCGACCCGGCCCGCGTCGTAGAGTCGTACCGTGCCGGCGCGCAGCTGCCGGGCCGCCGGTGCAAGGGTCGCCTCCGCCGTTCGGGCTCGATACATGGCCTCGGTGAGGCGAATGCGTGTGGCGGCGATCTGTGCGTTGACCTCCAGCGCCACCTCTCCGGCCACCGCCGCTGCGACATCGCGCGCGGCGCGCGCCTCGGCCCGCGCACCACCGTTCTGTTGCCAAAGCGGCACCGGCATGAGGGCACCGACGATCAGGTTGCGCCCGCCCTGCGCCTGCCCGGCCCAATCAAGGCCGGTGATCAGGCTGGGCACCGGCAGTGCCGCGCGACTGGCCACTGTGGCGCGCTCCCGAGCCGCCTCGGCCTCCGCCTGCGCCATGCGTACACGCGGTGGCGGCACGGCGCCTGGCTCGGGCGCCGCGTCGGGCAGCGGCGGCAAGACCACGGGGATCACGACCGGATCGGAGGCCCCAATGGCCCGCGAGAGGAGGACTGACGCGATCGCCGCGTCCTCACGCGCGGTAGAGCGGAGCAGGGCCAACCGTCCCGCCTCTTGTGCCGCCTGATCGCGCTCCAGCACCGAGATGTCGCCGGCCCCCAGCCGCTGCTCTGCAATCGCGGCCAGCGTGTCTGCGAAACCGGCCTGCTCGGCGACCAGCGTCAGCCGCGCACCGGCGGCGACGGCGGTGAAGTAGCTCACGCGCACATCCCGCACGAGCGTGGCGAGTTGCTGGGTGGAGTCGGCGGCATCGCGCGCGGCGAGCGCCCGGGCCACACCGCGGTCTGCGCCTCGACGAACCAGCCAGTTCAACGGCTGCGTCAGCACGGCCTTCCGTGTGGGTGCCTGCTGGTCCGCTTGGAACTCGAGGGTCGGGTTCGGCAACTGACCCGCGACCCGGAGCGTCGCCCGCGCCCGCGCCATCGAGGCGGCGACCGCGCGGATCTGCGGCCGGGCGGCGTAGGCCCGCTGCAGCGCATCGGCGAGCGTGAGCGTGTCGGTGGCTGCGGGTGCCTGCAGCATGCACAGTACGGTCAGTGTCAGCATGCGTGCGGCAGCGTGAGAGTGAGCATGTTGTCGCCGTCGATATGGGTCACGGTGATGGTGCCGCGGTGCAGGCGGGTGATCCACTGCACGAGCGGCAGGCCGAGATGGCTGGTCTCGTCGAATGCATCGGGCTGTTCGTGCGGCAACGCGAACGGCGCGCCAGCACTTCGGACGGTGAGGTGTGCCTGTCCTGCCTGCGCCGAAACCGCCACGCGGATTGGTGTGAGGGTCGTACCGTGGCGGCAGGCATTTTCGAGCAACTCGAGCAGAAGCTCGCGCAGGAGGGCTTCATCGCCTTGCACGATGACCGGGTCGATGGTGCCCAGTGCCAACTGGTGGCCCAGGGCCATGGCGCGGGAGCGCAGCAGATCGGTCACGTCGAGGGCGACCGCGTCCAGTTCGACGGGATCAGCGCACGGCGGCTGCTCGCCGGCATCGGCGATCGCCAGGAGTACGAGGTCGTCCACGCGGCGCTGCATCTGCTGCGCGGCACGCAGCACCCGCTCGAAGGCCTGCCGCACGTCCGGTGACGCATGCGGCGCCAGGCGCTGCAGGCCGGCCTCGCCGAGCACGAGCGTCAGCGGGGTGCGGATCTGATGTGCGGCTTCGCGCACGAAGCGGCGCGTGCGCTGCCGCGAGCGGGCCAGACGCTCGAGCAGGGCATTGAACCGATCGCTGAGTTCCGTGATCTCGCTCGATCCTTCCGGCGCGAGCAGCCGTGCATCGAGCCGCTCCACATCGAGCGCGGTGATCGACGTGGCCAGTGCATCTACCGGCTGCAGTGCGCGCCGCGCCAGCAGATAGCCGAGCCCAAGACTCGCCACCGTGAGCACAGGGGTGCTGAGGAGCAGCCAGCGGGCGAGTGCGGCGGCTTCCTGGCGCTCGGCGTCCAGTGAGCCGATGGCGACGACGGTGAGCGCCGGGGTGATGGTATCGCGGATCAGGAGCACGCGCGCGCCGTCGATATCCTTTGCCTCTGGCATGCGCAACGCCCCGCCGTTGTCCGCATGCCGGACGAGGTCCGGATTGCCGCGGGCACCAATCAGCGCACCGTCTGCGGCGCGGACCGCGTAGGCATCAGCGCCAGTGGGCCATTCATCAAGCGCATTGCCGACGGCGGCCGGCCATCCTTCCGCCGGATGCTCGCGGTGCTCGGCACGCACGAATGTCAGCAGCGTCGTGCCGGCCGCGTGCAGACGCTGCGTGACGCGGGCGTCACCAGATCGACTGATGAATGACGTCACGGCCACATTGAGACAGAGCAACGCGGCGAGCACGGTGACGCTCGCGAAGACGGCAATGCGTATGCGCAGTGACCGGACCAGGCTCATGAGGCCTCCCGATCCGACAGCATGTAGCCGGCCCCGCGTACCGTATGAAGCAGCGGCAGGAGTGAAGGACCGTCGATTTTCCGGCGCACCCGGCTGATCAGCACCTCGACGGCATTCGCCACCGGCTCGAAGTTGTCGTCCCAGACATGATCGATCAGTTGCAGCCGGGTCACGGCCCGATGCGGCACGCGAAGCAGATATTCGAGCAAGGCATACTCGCGCGGCGACAGCGCAATGGGCTGTCCTGCGCGCTCCACCCGTCGCGTCGCGGGGTCCAGCGTCAGGTCAGCGAGACGGAGCACCGGGTCGGTGCTCAGGGCTTGTCGGCGCAGCAGGGCCCGCAGTCGGGCCAGCAGTTCGTCGGGCTCGAACGGCTTCGGGAGGTAGTCATCGGCGCCCGCATCGAGTCCGGCCACCTTGTCGTGCACGGTACCACGCGCGGTCAGGACCAGTACTGGAACTCGGACGCCCCGGCTGCGGAGCGCTCGGCAGACCGCCAAGCCATCCATGTCCGGCAGCCCCAAGTCGAGGATGACCAGGTCGTAGTCGCCGCCGGCCATGCGCTCGAGCGCATCAGTCCCGCAGCAGGCTACGTCGGCCGCCCAATGCGCCGTGCCGAGGGTGCGGCAGAGCAGGTCGGCGACATCGGGCTGGTCCTCGACAACGAGAATGCGCATGGCCATCCGCGGGAGGCGGTCACGTCCGATTCCGTCGCAGTACGGAAGGGACGGGGAGAAGGTAGCGCGCACACCTGACGAATCGCTGACAGCGCTACGCTGCATAGGCCACACCCGGACAGTCAACTCGCGCCCCCGACCTGCCGATAACCTGCCCTATGCGCATGATGCGGCACAGCGCGCCACGGACCGGCGCCCGCCTTCTCGGAATGATCGTCTGCCTCGCGGGTCCCGTCGCGGCACAGAGGAAGGCTCCACCCCCGCCACCCAAGCCACCGCTCGGCGTGGAGGTGGATGTCGGCGTGGGCTACGTGACCGCGAATATCGATCGGGGGCTGGTGCTCTCGAATCTGCCGCAGCTGACACCACACCTGCGGGTGTCGGTGAAGCCGGGGCCGGGGCACGCTCGCGTCATTCTCGGCCTGACCGGATTCGCCGAACTCATCACGCCGCGCGACAGCAGCAAGTTCGGGCTGGCCGCCGACTCCTTGAAGCGACCGAACCTCGTCGAGGCGCGGCCGTCGTTGACGTTCGTGCAGGGCTTCGGCAAGAAGGGCGACGTGGCGGTGGATGTGGGCTTCACGTATCGGATCTTTCCGAACGTGGCCGGCGCGACGAAACTGAACAACACCGGGATGTTCCGAGTGGGCGTCGGTGCGCCGAATCTGCCGATCCCGCTGCGCGTCGGTGCGCTGTATGAAACCGGCGCGATCGAAGGCCCTTCGCTCGAAGCCACGCTCGGCGGCGACTTCCGCTTCTCGCCCAACGCTGCTGCGATCCTGCGCGCCGATGCCGGCTACGCGGTCGATACGAAGGCGTCTCCCGGGATCAGCCCGCGGATCGCACGGCTTGCGCGCAACGGCTTCACGCATCTCGACCTCACGACGGGCCTGGATCTCACGATTGCCGGTGCCGGCGTGCGGCCGTTCGTCACGGCGACGTATGCCGCCGATACTGCCGCCATGCTGGTGCCGATCACGGGGACGCCGCGTCGCTGGCTCGCGCGCTTCGGTGTGTCGCTGGCGATCCGGAAGTCCACGATCAAGCCGGCCCCGCCGCCGCCGCCGCCGCCACCGGCGAAGGTGGCGCCGAAGCCCGCGGCCACAGGCGCGAAGCCGGCACCGAAGAAGCCATAGGATCTGTCACGGGGGTGGCACCGGTACGGGGCGGTCTCGCAGGTCGGAGGCCGCCCCGTCTCGTTGTCCTCGCTCGACGAACGATGAGACGAGACAGGACTCTTGCGCGTCATTCTCGTCGCTGTACTGTAGGGTGATCCCTCCGCAAATCACCCCCAGTCAAGTCGTGCCCCGGGCCATGCGGGGACCGTCTGCCCAGGAGCCCGTCTGCTCTTCAACTCGCTGACCTTCATCGTCTTCTTCGCCTGGGTGCTGGCGGTGCACTACGCCCCCCTCGGCTGGACGGTCAAGAAGGTGCACCTGCTGATCGCCGGCTATGTGTTCTATGCCGCGTGGAACCCGCCCTTCGTCATTCTGCTCTGGCTTTCGACGGTCGTGGACTGGCTGATGGCGCGCAAGCTCGCCGCCACGGAGTCGCCAGGGCCGCGCCGCGCACTGCTGCTC
>Ga0163144_10018382_pt1 | contig 14147 bp, 12 predicted proteins | sample OliLak19BULKMAT1_FD_123175 | JGI IMG/M metagenome (GOLD analysis project Ga0163144, IMG submission 123175) | Freshwater microbial mat bacterial communities from Lake Vanda, McMurdo Dry Valleys, Antarctica - Oligotrophic Lake LV.19.BULKMAT1 | ecosystem: Environmental > Aquatic > Freshwater >... | reverse complement strand
TATCGCGTCTTCGTTGTTGCCGCCTCTTTTTGTTCAACCATGTATTATGTATACACTTATTTCACAAAAAGAGTCGTCGCCTAGAATCCATCCATCCGCCCTTACTTCCTATAAAGGGTATAAGCATCGCTACTAGAACAAAACCATATTTTATGGTTTTATTAAGAATGTAGCCTCTTCCTTAGCCATGTTGCTTGATGTCTTGGCTAAGATAGTTGTAGTGGTTAAGGTTCTCACGTCGGTTATAGGCTTCTTCTCCCTCCGATGTTCGTGATGTTTTGATTCTCGTTTCGTGTCATAAGGTTTTTCTCATTTACATGTCTGCATATACCCCTGCACAACTTGAGCACGCCATCGCCCTTGCAAAGCGACCGCTTGATCCTGCGCACATCGGCAGCCTCTTGAAAACCTGGAACGGCCTCAATAAGTTTAACGTGCTGAATGCTGGCAGCCTTGCGTTTCTGGTAACGTCTGGGCAGTTGGTTCGCTTTCTCGGCATCGGCGGGACGCGAGTCGTTGTTGATAAAAATGACGATACCAAATCACCCGAACTACGCACACGCCAAGCCGCAGAACGCGTGTTTGTCGAAGTGTGTGGTACGTTTCTCGCTACCTTTGTCGTGGCGCAACTGGCCTTGGATGTCTTTGGTAAGGCACAGGTCTTGGGCTGGAGCGCGGTATCGCCTGCCCTGAAATCACTTCAATCCAGCCTGCCGAACCCTGAAGGTAAAAAGGGATTCGCCAAACTCGGGGCGCAAGTAGCTCAGTCTGTTTTAAAGCCCCGTGATCTTTCACCCCGTGCCTTGTTTACAGAAGCGGAATCTCTTCTGAAACACAACAAAATATCGCAAAAAGAGTTTCATGGCTTTGTAAAATCCGTGATGGAAACCGCCGATTCCGCAAACCCCTTTTCATTCGGATACAACGCCCCCGAACAACGCTTTAGCGAAGGCTGGAATCTAAAAGCCCTTGAATCCACCATGAAAAAAAATGGGTCAGAACGGTTGCTCACCATCGAAGGCACCCATCGCAATCACGTGAATGGATTGATGGGCAAGGCCACTGAAGAGTACTTTGTAAACGTGAATACCGCAAACGTTTTAACCGCAATCATTGCAGGAGTCACGAGTGCGTACTTAAGCGGTGGGCCGATTCAACATGCCAATGATCTAGTCTTTCGTCCGTGGTTTAAGCAGTATCTTGATAAGCGTGGAGCCAAGCGTCAGGGCGCACCCTTTGAGTCTGACCATAAAACCCCTTTACTTAAGCATCCTACCCTTTACCACGACATTACGCGTGTGGTGGAACGTCATGCGGAAGTGCATTCGCCTCCTGTGCTTCCGCCCGTGGCCATAAAACCCCCTGCAAAACATCTGTATCGCCCCATCAATGACCTCGGCTGGAGAGGAGCCTCCCCACGATGAGCACCTCTCCATCGCTACCCACCAGACCCGAGCACATTCGCGCGTGGCTAAATGCGGCGCGTGATCCGAAGCAACATGGCGTGCAACAACAGGCCAACATCTCCAATGAAATGATTATGCGCTATGCCAAGGGGAAACCAGCAGCCAACCTTGTTCAGGACACACTCAATCTTGCGAAGAACTCGTTGAGCCTTCCCGCCAATCCTGAACTTCGCCACGCACTCATGGAAGCAGGGCGTAACGGATGGATCAGTGCCTCTCAGGACAGTGCGGCCCTTAAGCAAAACGTCGCGTTTTTAGCCACCATTGTGCATGTGGTTATGCGGGCGCGGGAAGCCTATGTCTCTTCCAATGCCCCGACTCAAACCAAGGAAGAAGCGCAGTACAATCAGGAACAATCCGCGATGACCTATTATCGTGAGTTTGTAGGTGTGGCCCTCGGCTGGGGATTACTGAAAAAAGTCGGTGCATCTTTATCCAAGCACATCACCGAAAAGTCAGGCTATGTCCACAAGGGCTTCGGCAATCGCGATATTGGGGATGCCATCGGGGATGTGGTCGGATTGTTGCAAGGCAGAAAAACCGCCAAAGATATTATTCACATGCCGAACGCCGTTACGGCGGAAACGGAATGGCATCGCCAAACGGATGCACCCATAAACAGGGCTTACGCTCAATTTGGCCATGCCTTCGAGAAACACGCCGATACCAATTTTGTATTGTCTCCCGAACTGTTTAAACGCGCGAGCAACATGGTGACAGGCAAAGATGTGGATGCCCTGATTCAGGAAGCGCAGGACGCCGCCACCTCTCCAGACCGCATCACTGCCATTAAGGAACAGTTACTCGCCTATGAACTGAAGGGCTTCAAATTCACACGTAGCTTCCTGCCCCCTGCCATTGCCGCTGTGCCGTCCATCATTATTTCGGGGTGGTTTGTCGAATATAGTAGCTTGCATTATAGCAAGTCCGTGAAAAAATATATGTTGGGGCTTATGGAATTCCTTCATGTGATTCCCAAGCCCAAAGAGCTGGTTCAGCATAACCAAGATGCTGGCCAATACTATGATAACGATCCTCTCAAGCACCTCCACAAATCAATCCACTAAGGGTAAATACTATGAGACTTTTTAATACCCTCTCCCATCACTACACTTCTCCATCTAAATCTGTTATGAGGCAAGGCGCACTTACTCCTGAGCAAATTCAAAATTTGCCTACTGATGAACTTATAAAGTTAGCCGCGCCTGCCTATGAAGCATTATCTGAGGATTTAAAAAATGAACTAATAATTGCCTCGCGGACAGGAAAAGGTGCCGCCGCAGTGGTTCAAGCTATGCTTGATAATTATTTTAGTGATTTATCAAAACTTTCTACTGATGAACTTAAAAAGTTAGCCGAGCCTGCTTATAAAGTATTACCTGAACCTGTAAAAAAACAACTAGACCGCGCTTCGCAGGCAGCATCAGGTGCCGCCGCAAATGTTAAAGCTATAGTTGATGAACATTACCCTTCTAATAATCCTTAAGGCTTTCTTAGGAGACCTTTCACAAAACGGGGATGTGGGGTAATATAGAACTTGGTATAACAAACGGTCTCTTTTGCATAGGATTTACCCCTTCATGGATGCATTTTCGATTATTCAAAACTTTTTCACCCAAATGCAGTGCCCCCATTGTGGTCAGCACCTTGACGAGCACGGCGTTGAATTGTTGCGTGAAGAAAACGGAATGTTTCTCGTTCATGTAGAATGTCGCCACTGTCATACTGAAATCGGTAATGCTATGGTTGGTATGGAATCGCCCATGTCCAACATGATGCGTCGTGCGTTTGGTGATGGCGACGCCACGGTCATTATGGATATGGATGACGACGACGATAGCGATAATGAGGGTATGATCGACATGGACGATGATGGTGAAATTCGCCGCTTTGTTCAGCGCATCAATGATTCTCAAAAAATGCCACGCTTTGCAGGTGCTTCGGGGTTTGGCCCCCTTCGCCGTAGCTATAAAGACCCTGAACTCACGCCTGAAGAGAAGATGCGCTTGCAGGAGTTTAAGCCTGTCTCTTCGGATGACGTCATTGATGCCTATTCGTTTATCGAAGGCCTTGGCCGCGATTGGCAAAAGCACCTCCCCAAAGGCATTGAAGTCACCCTGCCTGAATAACCAGAATACGCATCTTAAAAAATACGTCATCCTGAGCTTGTCGAAGGATCCCCTCCTGTACGAAGTCATTCTTTCTCGTTAAGCAAGTCCTTCCACGTTGGATTTAGTTTATTGATAAGCATATTCTTCTTTTTTCGAGTCCAGCCTTTGAGTTGTTTTTCTCTTTCAATTGCCTCCAGAGATGACGCAAATTCTTGTGCGAAAACTAAAATATAGGCATTGTATTTGTATACAAACCCTGACGAGTTTTCCAGATGTTCATTTAACCGTCTTTGAATACAATTGGTCACGCCCGTGTAAAGTACATTTCTGTGAGCGTTGGTAAGCATATAAACGTAATAGCTGGACATAGGATACCTTTCTCACAAGAGTTGACTTTGTACAGGAGGAGGTCCTTCGACACCGCTACCCGCCAAAGGCGAGGCGGGCTCAGGATGACGTGTTTGTAGGAGATAAAAACGCGTTAATTGAAAAGAGGGTGTGGAGGGGAACGCCGACGGTGGCGAATTTTTCGCGTGCGCCTGCTTCACGATCCACAAGAGCATACACCCCTGCAATGGTTACGGATGGAAATTGCTTGCGAATCACTTTAATCGCTTTAAGGGTAGACCCGCCTGTGGTCACGACATCTTCCAATAACACAATGCGATCATTTGGGCTTAGATGCCCTTCAATCTGCTTGCCACCGCCATGCCCTTTTGCCTCTTTCCGCACAAGAAAGCCTTCAATGCCTTGCCCACTTGCGGCGGATGCCACCGTCACCGCAGTCACCAGCGGCGCGGCACCCAGCACCATCCCGCCTACGGAATGAATCGGCTGAGGCTCGTTTTTTAAGGCGTGGGTAAAGAGGCGTCCAATTAAAAAAGAGCCTCTCGCCGAAAGCGCCGTCATGCGACAATCCATATACCAATCGGATTTTGCACCGCTAGCGAGGGTGAAGTCTCCGCGTTTAAACGAGAGTGTTTGAAGCAGGCTAAACAGTTCGGCGTGGGCGTGGGCGTGCTGTTGCGGAAGGGACAGACTGCCCCCGAACGGATTGAGATACTGATTTGTTAGGGGAGAGAGTGGTGCGTTCATAGGGGCTAACCTGCTTTCGACGGGCAATAAACATGTGGTAACGACGCTCACCCAAGGTGTCTTTCCCAAAGGCGAGTGCTTTATCCATACAGGATACCGCCCATTCTACCCCATTTACCGCATCCAGCGCCAGTTCTCCCATGCCAAACAACGCGATGGCTTGCCATTCTTTGTTCTCCGCTGTTCTTGCATCCGCATAGACGGCCTTCATTAACTGCATCGCCTCTTTTTGATGCCCTGTTTCAAAGAGGAGCAAGGCTTTTTCTTTTTGCGTACGCCACTGCTGAACGCTATGGCTATGGAGCGTATCCATTTGTTCAGCCTGCTCAATACACAGAAGCGCCTTATCCAGTTTTCCGCGTGTAATAAACAGTTTTGCCATGCGATGCAGCGTCATGGATGCGCTCACATTCGCGCCTGTACTGCTATACAGGGCCACGGCCTGCTTGAGCTTCTCTAAGCCATCGGCAAGATGGGATTCATGCTTCACCAACTGCCGCCCCCATGCATCCAGTGCCTGTGCCCAGATCGAGAACGTGGCCGCCTCATTTTTCAACGGCTTGGCCAGGACTTTAGATTTCTCTGTGGCAAAGAGTTGTGTATACATCGTGGCGTTTTTGAAATACCCATCCAGCACATCATGGATGCCGTGCGTCTCAAACAGCGACACATCCGCCACTACAAGCGCACTCAGTCGATTCAGTATCCCAAGGCTGACATCGTCCTGAAGGCGATGCGTCTTAAACGCCACGAATAGGGGTTTTAAGTGTTTTATGGCGTGGTCATAGTGTCCGTCTTCCTGAAACACCGTCGCGGAAATTAGGCGGTATTGTGCATCTTCATCGCTGGTAAAATGATGGGTTAGCGCGTCAAGTTGAGCAAGGGTTTCCCGAAGAGGCTTCCCCTGATTATGCTGAATCTGCAAACGTGCTAAATCCAGCAAGGCGTGTACATGAGACTTGGGCGAAATAACCGATGCGGCGGAAGGCTGTTTCACGGTGGATGTATTCATAGACGGTGCTGCCTTCTTGATTTGAACCCCCTCTTCTTTTTCAAGGAGACGGTCGGGACGCGACGCATGTCGTGAAGCGGGGAGAGGTAAACCAGCAGGTTTACCTTTCGTTGGAGGTGTGTTGGTACGAGGTTTAAGATGAGAGACAAGCGTCCCCTGTTGAACATTATCCTGAGGCGAAGGGGCGAAATGCAACGCCTTGGATTGCTCCAAGTGATACCGCGCTTCCTGTTCAAGGGCGAGTGAACTGCTCAAGGGTAACTGACGAGCATCAACGGCCTTCCCTGCCTGATTGCTTAAGTAGTGCGCGATTCGCTCGTGCCAGTACCCCAGCAATGTTGGAGACGTGGCTAAATAAGCCGCCTCTTTTATGGCTCTATAGGTATCCACATGCAACGGTTGCAGGATGCTACGCTGATCGTCAGTGACATGCTCGCGGCTCATCAATGCTTCCAGCAACGGCGTAGGATTCGTGCCAAAACGCAGGAGCGGTTTCAACGTCGCATCCTTCAACGCCATCGATAATGCCTTGGGGGAAACCCCTAAAATGGTGCAAAGCGATCCAAACGGCAAAGCGTGCCGATGCACACTTAAAACCGTCAACACATTGGAGACATCCCCACCATAGCCATCAAGACGATCCTGTACGGCATGAACAATATCCTCGATGGGAAATTCTTTTTCTCCCCCTCCCTTAAGGGGAGGGGTGGGGAGGGGGAAGCCAAGGTTCCACCCCGTCTCATGGCTGTGTGTGTTTTTAATTTTGAGATCAGATAATTTTAAATACTGCTGAACGGCTTCACCCTGCCACGGCGCCCTATTATCCACTGGCGAAAGTACGATATGTTTCACCGCAGTGGGCGATATCGTCAAGGACGCAGTGATGTCATGGGTTCCACCAAACGCCATTCGCGTATGGGGAAACGTGCCCAGATAATCCAGAATCTCAAGCAACACAGGGGCTTCAATTAATCCGTGAGCATTCGCTAACGCCTCCATGCCGTTGAGTACAATCACCACGGGTGTCCCTGAAATGGCAGTCAAATGCGGAGTGAGCTTCTTAAACAGCGCTTGACGCTCCACCTGCGTTTTGGCGGCCTCCCAGTCTTGTGGCGCAATGGCCTCAAGGGGAGCCACGGCTCCCCCTGCGGGAGGGTGGCGATGTTGACTGAGATGGTACAACGATTTCAGGAGGAGCCGACCCAAGGCCACAGAATCGGCGTAGGCGGGTATTTCCAGCCAAATCATCTCGGCAAAGCGGTTATCGAGCAGTTCGCTTAAGGCTCTTAGAAAGCTGAGCTTTCCCATGCCCTGTGCCCCTGATACCATCACTGTTTTCGCGTGAGGCATGTTTAAAAATTGCGCTGCTTCAAGAAGCTGCGTCTTCCGCTGGGAAAATACTTTGGGCTGAAGCCGAATAGATTTCTTCGTAATCGCGAGCAACGACTCGCGCCTTTGATCAGCTCCCTCTTCTTTTAAAGAGAGTGCTGGAGATTCATGGGTATCGTATGCTTGTCGGCGGGCGGGCACAAGACCCGCCCCTACAGCTGCGTTTACCCCCTCGCTTAGGGGGAGGGGTGGGGAGGGGAACCCCACAAGCTCAGGCTTAGTCGTATTTAGTTTCCCCTGCCGCTCGGGAACAAACAGCCCCTTCTCCAGACGCTCTAAAAGCGCAGGCGCGAAAAAAGAACGAATACGCTGACGACGCTCCTGAACAGCGGGTGGAGATGTTCCCGCCCCCACTGGACGTTGTTGCAAGGCTTGCTCTGCCTGAAACATGGTGTGCCACTGCCCCAGTGTGTTGCTTGGGGGCGTTATCAAAACGGGTGGTTTTTCTGGCGGTGTCTGTGATCCCATAGTAAAAAACTCGTCGTCCTGTTGATTGGCCTTCGTAATCACTCGCGAAGCGGCCAGTCGAAGGATCGCCTCCTGATCTCACGCATGATGTATCGCTCAAAAAAGCGCGTTGCTTATGCTACTATTCCAAAATACTCTCACCTCTCACTATGACCGATTAAAGGCCTCACCCCACATGGATGCTTCACACTTACGCCAACAACAGGACACGCAGCAGTTTTTCGCCCGCGCCAAATCACTGGGGATTCCCATCACTGATGCTCAATTTGAACAGATCGTTCAGTTCTACGATTTGCTCATTGCCAAGAACGCCGTCATGAATTTGACGCGCATCACCGAATGGCCCGATTTTTTGCAGCGTCACATTTTAGAAAGCCTCTTATACAGCCAATTCATCGAACACGGCGCGCGTGTAATGGATTTGGGTTCAGGCGGTGGCTTCCCCTTGATTCCCCTGTCGATTTATCGCCCCGATATTCGCTTAACGTCGGTGGAATCGGTGAAGAAAAAAGCCCTGTATCTACAGGAAACTGTTGCGACGCTGGGGCTAAAAAACATCAAGGTGATCGCGGATCGTGCGGAAACCTTGGGGCATAAAGATCACATGCGCAAGAACTTTGATGTGGTGACCTCTCGCGCGGTGGCGAACTTATCCACTTTGTCTGAATTGTGCCTCCCGTTTTTAACCGAAGGTGGCGTGATGCTCGCGCTAAAAGGCTCCAAGTGGGAAGACGAAATGTGCGCGGCAGAAAATGCGATTGATACCCTTGGGGGTGAGTTTCAAGACGTGTATAGCCCTGACGTTGAGGATATGGCCGAAACCAACTTTCTGGTGCAAATCATGAAGGCGCACACCACCCCGAAGATGTATCCACGCTTGCCAGGCGTTCCTGCCAAAGAACCCCTAAAGTAAAACGTCGAACTGTTTTTCGCCAAAACAAATAAACTCGCTTATACTATGGTTTATAATCAAGGAGTTTTGCTTGTGCCCAATCCCCTCATCGATGCCGTAACCAAACACCCTATTTATAATAGTCTTATTGTGTTGCTGGTTTTTACCTGTGTATATATCGGTGTTGGGTTGGATGCCCCCTACAAGCAGAAAGCCCTCCAACAGGATGAGGAAATCCGTGAGTTTAAACAGCAAATTGTGGAAGCAGGCATGGAGCAGGCAACCCTCAAGCGGGACTACGATAAACTCGTCATCATTAACCAAAACACGCGGCAGCAACTCGAAAAATGGACGAAGTACCGTAGTGAAATGTACCACTGCGATGTGGCATTTAAACGCATATTATCGGGCGATTTCACAAATCTCACCAAGGGCTTTAGCATGTTTGGTACGAAGCAACTTAACGTAAAAGCCACGACAACCTGTTTATCGCTTATTGATAACGCCAGTATTGAAATCCATCTGATTGATTCGCAAACAGATGAAGTGGTCGATAAAGCAACAGTGCAAAACCTTCGGGCAGGGCAAGCCCAAACGTCGGTGTTAAATGTGTTGAAATCCTTTGATGCTGATTTAAAAGTGGATGAGCTGATTAAGAAAATCGCCCAGCAAGCTTACACCATTAAGGTCTATCATAAATTTGATGTGGCTGAATCTGAATCCGACCCAGCGGATATTGTTGAATAGGCTTACGACCTGATGAAACCCTTCAGTAAACCCGCTTCATCACGAGTGGAGAGATTGCGAAACGTCGCGATCTTTCTTATACCAATTATATAGCTGGCCTCGTAAACAATGATACACTTTACTTCTTACCCCCTCCCCCTTAGGGGGCACGCCTCGCTCGCCTCTCGCAGGCGAGGGCGGTAGGCGGACTATGCTGGGGTGGGGGAAACCAGCCATCTCAACCCGAAAGCGTATCAAAGATTATAACGTTGACTATTCATAAACTTATCTCAACAAACTGTTTAAATACAAAAGAGGCTTCAGTATGAAGCCTCTTTTAGTTACTTAGGATTATTTTATAACGTCAATCGCGCCTGTTGGAGGGTGGGGTCTTCAGTCGGTTCGATGCGGAAGCCCTGTGATTTGACGAGGCGTATCATGCCTTCGTTTTCATCCAACACCAGACCAATAATCTCCGTCAAACCTTCCTGACGCGCAATTTCAATGAGGTTGGATAAAAGCATATTGCCCAGTCCACGCCCCTGATAATCGTCCTGCACGAGCAATCTAAACATGCCGTATTGACGGTTCACATTGAATTTAGAGAGGCGCACGATCCCAACCATTTTATCATTGGAATCATCAAGGGCAATCAGGGTGATTTCACGATCAAAGTCGTTGAAGCAGACGCGGGATAAACGCTGGTGAGAAATACGCTCATCCAAGGCAAATTGCTTGGTGAAGGTATGACGCACGCTGTCTTCGCTCACGCGCTGGTGGAATTCACGCATCAACGTTTCATCTTCTGCGCGAATGGGGCGAATGGTCATGGCGTTGCCTTTGGCATCCGTGGTTTTTTCAATGTATTCAAAGGGGTATTCCCGAAGAACGTTATGTTGAATCTCGGATTCAGGCGTTTCTTTATCGTGAAGCACCACGCGCGCATCGAGGGCAATAATGCCATCAGGAGAGGCGAGCAAGGGGTTAATTTCGATTTCCTTAATCAACGGATGACGGCTAATCAGATAGCTAAAGCGAATGAGTAAATCCTGCAATTTTTCGATATCGACAGGTTTTGCGCCACGAATACCTTCCAACGCGTGAGCCACCTTGGTTTCTTCAATCATCCGCTTACAGAGCGTGGGGTTTAACGGCGGCAGACCAAACGCAATATCTTTAAAGAGTTCGACGTAAATACCGCCTGCACCAAAGGCAATGACTGGCCCGAATTGCGGATCATAACTACAGCCTAGCAGCAGTTCAATGCCTTTAAAGGTAATCATCGGCTGGACGGTCACCCCATCAAAATGCTCGCCAAGATTGTGACCTTCAAGATTGCTCTTGATGGTCGCATACGCATGACGCACACTCTCAGCCGTGCGGATGTTCAACTGAACCCCGCCGACATCGGATTTGTGGGTAACCGTTTCAGAATTGAGCTTCATCACGACAGGATAGCCCATTTCGTCTGCAACTTTTACCGCTTCATCTGCACTGTTGGTGAGAATAGTTTCCGTGACAGGAATGCTGTAGAGTTTAAGCAGGCTTTTGGCTTCTTTTTCCGTCAAAATATCCCGCCCTGTTGCGCGAATTGCCGCAAGGTTTTCGTTGATGTCAGCGATATCAATTTGCGCAATATCGTCCACATCCTGAACATTCGGTGTCTCGTAAAGAGATTTCAGGTTCTTGGAATAGGTCCACATTAAGCTAAAGGCTTTGGCGGCACTATCAGGGTAGGGGAAGGTGGGAATGCCCTGTTTGTTGAGGATTAAATTGGCCTGTTCGACATCGCGCCCGCCCATCCAGCTGGCAAGAATAGGTTTGTCTGTATTACCACGGAGAGCAGTCAATAGTTGAGCGGTTTCCGTTGGCGTTGTCATGGCTTGAGGCGTGAGAATCACGAGCGACCCATCGGATTCGTTGTCTTCTGCCATGATTTTGAGCGTTTGCGCGTACCGATCCGCACTCGCATCCCCGAGAATATCAATCGGGTTGCCGTGTGACCACGCACTGGGCAGAAATTCATTTAATTTAGCAATGGTTTCTTTCGTGGGTTGCGCCAGTTCTCCGCCTGAGCGAATCAAGGCATCGGTGGCAATTACACTCGGCCCGCCCGCATTGGTGATGATGTTCATCCGAGGCCCTTTAGGCAGGGGCTGCTTGCCCAAGACTTGCGCCATGCTAAAGACTTCTTCAATAGTATCGACGCGCAAGACACCGCAGCGTTTAAACGCGGCATCCAGAACTGCATCCGACCCAGTCAAGCTCCCCGTATGGGAGGCAGCAGCAGCGGCGGCTTCTTCGGTGCGACCTGGTTTAATCACGATAATGGGTTTTTCGAGCGCGACTTCACGCGCAGCAGAGAGAAAGCTCCGTGCATCCCCGATGCTTTCCATGTAAATGACGATGCTCTGTGTGTTTTTATCCGAACCGAGGTAGTAAATCAAGTCGCCCCAGTTGACATCCATCATTGACCCAATGGAGGCAAAGACGCTAAAGCCAACATTATTGGCGTAAGACCAATCCAGAACGGCGGTACACAGCGCACCCGATTGACTGATAAATGCGACATTTCCCGCGTTGGCCATGCCTGCCGCGAAGGTGGCGTTTAATCCGCTAGAGGTATTCATCACGCCGAGGCAGTTCGGCCCGACAATGCGCATTCCGCTTTTTTTTGCAGATTCGAGCAGTTGACGCTCCAGTTCAACGCCTTCTTCTCCGACTTCTTTAAAGCCTGCAGAAATAACGACGGCTCCAGGAATTTTGAGGGTAGCGGCTTCATCAATAATACTAGGTACAGACGCCGCAGGCGTGACAATCACGACCAGATCAATATCTGCAGGAATGTCTGATAACGATTTATAAGCTGGGATACCGAGAATATTATCGCGCTTGGGATTGACTGGGTAAATCGTGCCGCCAAAAGGGGAGCTCATGAGATTCCAGAGAATGGTGCGTCCTACAGAGCCTGCTTTTTCGGTGGCTCCGACAAGGGCGACATTCTTGGGGGAAAAGATAGCATCGAGGTTATTCGGCACGGTCAGAAAGACGTTGTGGGACGGTTCGCGTAAGGAAGGATCGTAGCCTTCTGCGCGGGTATTCGTTTTTTGTTGTTCGGGAGTTGTAGTACTCATAGAAGTTGACCTTTTCTCAATGTTTAAGAATTGTTGCAAGAATTTGCCTAAATACTTTTCAATATTATCTCAAACATATTTAATCCCTATGTGAGAATTCTCCATTATCTTACATCTGACAACATCGTCGTTGTGCGTCCTTTCTTCGGCGTTGCGAGTAAAATGAAGCACCCTTTGCCCTGTCTTTCTCACTAGACTCCCGTAGCAGATTGCTCAGATCACCGTAAACGCTTAGTAAACTCAATCACAATGGCCATGTTTTGTGCCCCACCTTGGTTAGGAATCTTCACCCCTAAGATAACGACATCTGCTTTATTGAACCTGTACATTAGGGCTGGAATTAGAGCAGCAAGATCATGGGAGCCAGAATACCAATCCATGACCGCAGAGAATTTTTTCCCTAAAGGCTGTTCAATCCCCCCCATAAATGAGACATTATCCTGACCAAATAGCTGACGTGTACCTGCACTCACGCCAGCTGTAACACGGGTTTTAAATGCGGATGTTGCATACTAAAATGACTAAAGCCCCAAGAACCCACACCGTTACCATTTAATGAAACGGGCAGCATGTAGCCATAGGTCAACCGAATATCATGATGTGGTAACTCTTCAGACAACACGGGCAGCCAACTCTTAAAGCCCAGAGCAAGGCTGGCATTATCCGTTTTGGGTAAGGCCAAACTAGTCAAGGCCATTGATAACTCTGTCCGTTTACCCACCCCGTAAGTCAAAAAGCTGAAGTTATTGAGGCTGGATTTAGGAGACCATGGGCTAAGTTGGCTTTCTTGTGTCAACCATACTTCATCTTCGTGAGTGGTTTCTGAACTGGGAATCCCAACAATGAGAGAAACTGCTTGTACAACCGTTGGGCAAACACAATGAACCAATACAAGTAATAAGACATAGATCCTGTACATTGCATAAAACCTTTTATATCTTGAGATTGAGAGATAGAACCTTTCCTTGAGTATACTTCGTGAAGTTTTCAGTGCAATAAGTAATTACACAAGAAAGGCCTATACAAATTTCCCCGTGCCTTGATGTATAAACATAATTTTAAAACTATAACGTAGTAGACCAAATACAGGCGCACCCCACCCCGTACGATGGCGTTCGACTTTTTTAAAAACCCCGTTGCTTTTATAAAAACAACGGGGTTAAATTTAGAACATCAAAAAATTAAGCAAGGACGCTTTTGCCCTGATTTCCAACGCCTATTCCACCGCCTACAAGCGCAGGCACACGTAAGACAGGCAAGTTTGCGAATAGTTGAGAAAACGTCTCCCACCGCGGCCAAGAGTATTCAGAACGTTATTTATATATTAGACCTCTTTCGAAACTAAACAGGCATGTGGAAATATCTGTTTATGATAAAGTTAAAGTCGTTAATTTTAGCGTGAGTCTTTTCCATGTCTGAGCCGTCTCCTCCCCATTCCGATGATGATACTCCCCAGCGTTTGCTTGATGTGTTGAGCGATAAGCGCGTGGCCATGCCCACCCGCATGAACGCTCTCATTGATATTCTCAACGGGACGAATGTCGATGCATTGATGAACCTGCTCTTGCTCTTTGAGCCCCGCGCCGACATGGAACTCGAAGTACGGCAAGCCATCGCGATTGCCTTTGGGGAATGGGGCAGTGAATCCGCAACAGATGCTTTACTGACTACGTATCAGGATGAATCGGAACCCAAGTCGTTACGCCTTGTCGCCCTGCAATCTCTCGCGAAAACGAAGCATACCAAGGCCATTGATGCCCTTATGACCGCACTTCAACACGAAGATAACGATATTTTCGGCACCGCCTCGGATTCTCTCGTGTATCTCGGCCATGATGCGATCCCTGAACTACG
>Ga0163144_10018380_pt1 | contig 14147 bp, 14 predicted proteins | sample OliLak19BULKMAT1_FD_123175 | JGI IMG/M metagenome (GOLD analysis project Ga0163144, IMG submission 123175) | Freshwater microbial mat bacterial communities from Lake Vanda, McMurdo Dry Valleys, Antarctica - Oligotrophic Lake LV.19.BULKMAT1 | ecosystem: Environmental > Aquatic > Freshwater >... | reverse complement strand
GTCTGGCAGCTGAGTGCGGTCGACGGTGCATCGAGCTTCGGGATCGCCCGGGTGATCGCCGGCGACAAGACCGCCGCGGTCATGGCCCGCTTCCTCGCCGAGGACGTCGTGCCCGCCTGTCGGACGGCCGGCCTCACCCTCCGGACGGCGACGACCGACAACGGGCCCGAGTTCGGGCGTGTCTTCGGCGAGGCCTGCCGAGTGGCTGGCGTGCACCAGCACCGGATCCCGCCGCGCAGCCCGAACCTCAACGCGTTCGTCGAGCGCTTCCAGGGGACGGTCCTGCATCTCCATTACCGGATCGCCTTCCGCTACCGCTACTACACCAGCGCCGCCACGATCGACGCCGACCTCCAAGCCTGGCTCCGGTTCTACAACTTCGAGCGCCCGCACCGTGGCTACCGAACCAGGGGCAGGACTCCAGCCAGCATCTTCTTCAGCGGGCAGCCCCAAGTCCTCGAGCAGATGGGAGCGTGAGACGATGACCGCCATGACGAGTGATCTGTCCGGCCGGAACGTGGGCCGCAAGGGCTAGGGTCGAACCTCGATGAAGCCCGCCGCGCTGAAGTCGCCGTCGAAGGCCAGTGCCTCCCCGAGGCGCTCGCGGCGCATGACGACGAAGCTCGTGGCATCGACGAACGAATAGACCCGCTCATCGTGGCGCCGGAGCCAGGCCCGCGCCTCTCGCTCGATCCCCTCATCGACCTGCACGACCGTCAGCCATTCTGAAGCCTCGACCGCGTCGAGGAACGCGACGGCCGGCGCGTGGCCGTCGCGACGGCGCAGGAACGTCCAGGTCTCGCCGACGACGTGGTTCGTCGTCAGGAGCGCCTGGCCGGGCGACCACAGGCGGACCGCGTCCCCGTGATTGGCATCACGGCGCAGCCGGAGCGCCACCCAGTAGGAGGTGTCGACGAACCTCAAGAGCCATAGACGACGTCATCGACCGGTTCCGGCGAAGCATCGCTGCCGCCGATCCAGTCGCGGAACGGGTCGACCGGGGCTTCTGCCTCGCCGATCGAGCGGCGTACAGCGTCCCGGATGAGCGCCGCCTTGGATGTATGCGTCCGACGCGCCCGGGAGGCAAGCGCATCGTCCAGCTCCTCGTCGATGTAGATCTGCAGTCGCTTCATCACTGAAGTATACATCACCAAGTAGCGTATACACCATGTGTGTCGCGACACCGAACGACCACTTCGGCGGACGCGAAAGCGCCCGAAGGAACTGTGGGAGACCGATCAGCTGGCCCGTCACGGCTCCGAACAAGTCCGGAGTCCCGACGCACCTCCCCGGTGCCTCGCTCGATGGCCTTGCGGCCCTCGAACCTGGCCCCTGAGCCCGTCCCGTCGATCGCTCGTCGGGCCGGTCTGGCGGTTCGCACTGCCCCTTCGGGCAAGACGAAATGTAGCCGCCGGGCGTCCAGGGCCACAACGGCCTTATCCACGAAGTTGCCGATCGGTGCCGACGAGTTATCCCCGACTTCTCCACCGCTGTGGATGGCGTGTGGGAAACCGCCCCGAGGGCTGGACGCCGTAGGGATACTTGGACGGCGCCGCGAGTCCGGCGGCACGATACGGAGGCGCTTGATGCGCACGATCCTGCAGCGGCTGGTCCGCGCCAACGACGGATGGGCAAAGCCGTTCGGCGAGTTCAACCATCGCTGGCTGACGGCCGTGTTCCGACCGATCCGCCCGGTCAAGGACCTGCTCAACGGCACGTGGCTCGGCCACCCGCTCCACCCGGCGCTGACCGATATCCCGATCGGCGCCTTCGTGGTCGCCCTCGTCCTGGACCTCGTCGGCCAGCCCCAGGGCGCGTTCTGGGCCCTCGTCGTCGGCCAGGTCGCGTTCCTGGCATCGGTCGTCAGCGGTCTCGCCGACTACACCGACACCGACGGCAGCGCCCGCACCCGGGCGACCATCCACGGCACCCTTATGGTCGTCGCGGGTGTCCTGACCGCCCTGTCCATCGCCACGCGTGACGGCGGAGCCGCGAGCGGCGGCGTGTCGACGGCCCTGCTCCTGGTCGCGATCGGCGTCATGGTGGCCAGCGCGTACATCGGCGGTGAGGTCGTCTACTCACTGGGCAACATGGTCAGCCGGCACGCCTTCCGGGGCGCCGGGTCGAAGTGGATCGCACTCGACACCGGCGACGTGACGGACCTCGCCGCCCTGCCCGAGGCGGAGCCGCGCCCGATGCGCGCCGGCATCAATGACCTCGTGGTCGTCCGCATCGGCGACACGATCCATGCGCTCCATGCCGTGTGCGCTCACGCCGGCGGCCCGCTGGCCAAGGGCACGGTCACGTCCGACGGCTGTCTCGAGTGTCCGTGGCACGGCGCCCGCTACCGCCTGGCCGACGGGGCCCTCCGCCGTGGGCCATCGGTCTACGACCAGCCGGCCTACGAGGTCCGCGCCGCCGAGGGCGGTGGCTACGAGGTCCGGCGCGCCGCCTCGTAGACGGCCAGGGCCCGAGCCCGAGCCTCGCCGTGCTCGACGATCGGCGCGGGGTAGTCCGTGCCGATCCGACAACCGGCGGCGGCCTGCTCGTCGGGCGACATCTCCCACGGTGCATGGATGCGGGCCGTCGGCACGGACCGGAGTTCCGGCACCCAGCGCCGGACGTAGGCGCCATCGGGGTCGTGGCGTCGGCCCTGAAGGATCGGGTTGAAGATCCGGAAGTACGGCTGCGGATCCGTCCCGGTCGAGGCTGACCACTGCCAGCCACCGTTGTTGGAGGCCACGTCGCCATCGACCAGCTGGCGCATGAACCAGGCCTCCCCCACTCGCCAATCCGTGAGCAGGTGCTTGGTCAGGAAGGAGGCCGTGATCATCCGGGCGCGGTTGTGCATCCAGCCCGACGCGGCCAGCTGGCGCATCCCGGCATCGACCACGGGATAGCCTGTCCGGCCCTCACGCCAGGCAGCTACACCCGCCTCGTCGTCCACCCATGGCAGGGACTCGAACGCCGGGACGAAGGCGTGGCGCAACACGGCCGGTCGATGGAACAGGACGTGCGCATAGAACTCGCGCCAGACGAGCTCGTTGACGAACACCCGCCGGCCGTCTCCGCCTCCGGTCGCCCGCTCCACGACCTCCAGCGGCGAGAGCAGACCCAGGCGCAGGTCCGCCGACAGGCGTGACGTCCCATCCTCCAGGTCGAGCCGGTCGCGCGAGGTCGCGTAGCCCGCGACGCCGCGCTCCAGCCAGCGCTCCAGGCGAGCACGTGCCGCCGCCTCCGATGGGTCGGGCAGGAGCGCGGGGTCCGCGGTCGGACCGTCGCCCAGGCTCAGCTCGGCAAGGGACGGGATGTCGCCGGGGTCCACGCCGGGAAGCGGCGACAGGCCGGTCGGGGCGTCCACCACGGATCGTCGCTCCAGGGCCTCCCAGGCACGCCGGAACGGGGAGTAGACGCTGAACGGCGTGCCCTGGCCGGTGGCCAGCTCGTCGGGCTCGTGGACCAGCACGCCGCGCTGGGCGTGCCAGTGGACGCCATCCGCGGCCAGGGCCTCGGCCACGGCCCGGTCGCGCGCCCGTCCGTAGGGCGCGTGGTCGCGCGACACGACGACGTCACGCGCGCCCGTCTCGCGAGCAAGCGCGGGCACGACCTGGCGGGGATCGCCGACGCGGACGACAAGATCCGACCCGAGATCCCGCAGGGAGGACCGCAGCGCGATCAGGGCTCCGAGCAGGAACCATGCCCGGGTCGGCGAGGCGAATCGGCCGGCGAGCAGGGCCTGGTCCAGCACGTACAGAGGCACGAGCCGGTCAGAGCCGCTGATCGCGGCCGCGAGGGCCGGATGGTCGCGCAGGCGCAGGTCGCGTCGGAGCCACAGGATCGCCGTGCGTTCTGGGGTCGTCATCACCGGTCCATTCGGGGCAGCGGCGCCGACGGACGGGCCGCGAACCGGCATCATCGGCCGATGACGACCGTGGCGCTGCCCGATCCTGCGCTGGTCCTGCTCGTCGGTGCCGCCGGGTCCGGCAAGTCCACGCTCGCGGCCCGACTGTTCGCTCCCGACGAGATCCTGTCGTCGGATGCGTTCCGCTTTGCGATCGCCGGGGACGCGGCGGATCAGCGCGCGACCGGGGCCTCCTTTGGGGCGCTGGGTCGGGCGCTGGAGCGACGCCTGGCTGCAGGACGCCTGACCGTCATCGACGCGACCAACGTCCGCGCAGCGGACCGCCGGCCATGGCTCGCAACGGCTCGACGACACGGCCTGCCGATCGCGGCGATCGTGCTGGACCTACCGGAAGCCACGGTCCGCGCCCAGAACGCGAGCCGCCAGCGCGTCGTCGACGACGACGTCATCGATCGTCACCTGGCGGCCATCCGGCGCACGCTGGACCGCGACGAGCTTCGTCGCGAGGGCGTGGCGCCGGTCGTCGTCCTGCGTACGACGGGTGCGGCCCGGACCCTCGCCATCGCGAGGATCCGGGCCTGAGCGCGGGAGGTGACCGGGAGTGCGCTGGACGCCACGCATGCGCCGGTCGGGCCGGGATGGATCGGCGACCAGGCCGATCGTTACCCCCGCATCAGTCGGCGGCGGTCACCCGACCGAAGGCGCGAGCGCGGACCTCGACCCACACGCCGTTGTGCATGTAGATGTCGTCGGACACGATGGCGATGGCCTCGGCGGCATCGGCGGCGCGGACCAGGATGATCGACGCCGACACGTCGGCGAACGCGCCGACATCGACGTAGATCCCGGCCTGCAGCCGGCCGACCACGCCCGCCAGGTGTTCGGCACGGAAGGGTGTCCGGGTCTCGGCCGCGTCGGGCGCGTACGTCGCCTCGACGAACCAGACGGGCTCGATGGCGTAGGCAGGGGCAGGCGACGGATCGATCATGCCCGGAGTCTACGCGGAGCCCAGGCCGATGAGCGCGATGGCCGCGGCAGCCAGGCCGATGCCGATCGTATGGTCTCGGGTCACCCGCTCGCGCAACACGATGGCGGCCAGGATGACCGTGGTGACCGGATAGAGGGACGACAGGACGGCGGCGATGGCCAACGCACCGGATTGGACGCCGAGCAGGTAGAACGCGTTGCCCATCATGTCCAGGACGCCGACCGCGAGGACGAGCTTGAACGTGGAGCGGGGCAGGCGCCAGGCAGACCTCGACAGGAGCACCACGAGGGTCACCAGCACGACCTGGACGCCCCGGATCACGGTCAGTGAACTGAACACGAAGCCGTCGCTGATCTGCGAGATGACGATGCCGAACAGGCCGATGGCCGTGCCCGCGACGAGCGCCTCGCGGAGGCCGGCGCGACCGCCGCCCTCGTCGGCGACCCGCGACACGAGCACGACCGCGACGATGGCGACCACGATGCCCAGGAGCACGAGCTGGGACGGCCAGCCCTGCAGGACGATGCCGCCGATGACCGGGATGATCGCCGCGAGGACGCCGGTGATCGGGGCCACGATGCCCATCCGACCGACGGCCAGCCCGCGATACAAGCCGGTGATGCCGATGCCGCCGAATATCCCGGCCGCCACGCACAGGAGCAGGTCGTCACCGGCGGGGAACGGCTCGCTGCGGACCGTGGCGATGACCAGGGTCAGGCCCATGCCCACCAGCTGCGAAAGCAGGACCACCCCGAAGACGGGCGCGCGACGGCTGGCCAGACCACCCCCGAAGTCGCCGGCACCCCAGGCCAGGGCGGCAGCCAGCCCGAACAGGATGGTCGCCGTGCCGGGCGAGATGGCTTCGATCAGGCCGCGCCCTCGATGGCCGCGCTGTCCGGTGGGGCCATGGCTGGATCCGGGACGCCCTCGTCCACGGCCGTCGGGCCGGGCAGCTCGACCACGGCGTCGGCCGCGGCGTCGTAGCGGTCCGAGGTGGTCAGATAGATGATCTGGAAGTCGCTGGCGACCCGCTTGAGCAGGGCCAGCGCGCGGACGGCCCGCGTGTCGTCCAGGGTCACGAACGGATCGTCGAACACGAGGGGCGGGCGCCGATCGCCGGTCACGAGCCGGACCAGGCCGAGGCGGGCGGTGAGGTAGACCAGGTCCAGGGTGCCCTGGCTGAGCGAGCTGACCGGGACCCAGTCGCCGCGCTCGGGGGCGTGGACCTCGATATCCAGGGTCTTGTCGTCGACCCGGACGCGCCGGTAGCGACCGCCGGTGACCGCGGCCACGTCGCGGACCATGTGGCCCTCGAGGTAGCGGGTGGCCGTCTTCATGGTGGCCACCTCGGCGCGCTCGATGGCCTTGAGCGTCGCGTCCAGGACGCGGTGGCGGCGCTGGAGCTGGCCGAGCTGCTCACGCCACGTCGCCAGACGTTCCGCTTCCGCGGCCACGTGCTCGGCGTCCACGGCGTTGGCCTCCACCCGGGCCCGGGCGTTGGCCTCGTCGTCCCGGGCGCGCTCGACGGCCGTCTCCTGGTCGCGCACCTCGACCTCCAGGCGCTCACGGGCACGCGGCTCCTTGGCGATCGGGCCGAGAGCCTCGAGAGCGCTCGCCTTCTGCTCGATCTCCAGGGCGGCGGCATCGCGCAGCGTCGGCAGCGTCTCGCGCGGCTCCTTGCCCACGAGCCCGTCGAGATGGGCAGCGAGCTGGTCCATGCGCGCGACATGTGCTTCCTCGCGCGACAGCAGGTCCTCGGCGGCCGGCAGGTCCTCCGATCCAAGCGAGCCGAGTTGCAGGGCGGCGTCGGCCTCGGCCTGCTTGAGCTCGGCTTCCATCTCGGATCGGCCACGCAACCGTCGATCGATCTCCACGTCGCGCAGGTCGCCCTGCATCCGGTAGCGGCGGCGCAGCCAGAACGCGGTCAGGGCGAGGATGAGCCCGACGCCGGCGATGGCCCCGCCGATGAGCAACGGCGTCTCGCCGAGGTCCAGCACGCCGAGCGTGCGGGACGCGAACGAGCCGAGCGCGACGACCAGGCCGACGACCACGAGGATCATCGACCAGCGCGACAGCGGCCGCCAGGTCGGCTCCTCGGTGACCTGGAACTGGACCTCGATCTCCCCGCTCAGGGCGGCGCGCAGCTCGCGGATGCGCCCGTCCAGGCCGCGCAGGCGCTCCACGCTCTGGCGGATGACCGGCAGCGGATTCGGCGAGGGATGGGTCGTCGCCAGCGCGTCGAACTCCGTCGCCAGCTCGACGGCCTCGCGGTAGCGGTCGTAGCGCTCGCGCGCGGCGCTTCGCTCAGCCTCCAGGCGCTCGGCCTGGCGGGCCTTCTCCAGCAGGCTGCGCCGCTCGGCGAGGGAGGTCTCAGCGTCGGAGCGGCGCTCGCGGGCGCCGGACAGCGAATCGCGATCGCGCTCCAGCTGGGCCAGGGCGAGCTCACCCTGCGCCAGGGACGCAGCGGCGGAGGCGACGGCGCCCTCGGCGACCTTGAGGCGGCCGGGGTTCTTCTCGCCCTTCGTGGTCAGGTCGTGGACCGCGCGGTCCAGCTTCTTCTTGGCTCGACCGGTCCCGCGGTCAGCACCGCTGATGCTCGCCTGGAGTCGATCGCGCAGGGCCGACTCGTCGCGAGCGAGATCGCTCAGCTCGTGGTGGCGGACCGAGGCGGTCGAGCGGAAGAACGGCTCGGTGGGGATACCGGTCAGCTCGGCGAGGACCTGGTCGGCGAGGGTCGGGTCGGTGACGGCCTGGCCGTCGTAGTCCAGACGCACGACGCCCCTGGAGCCGGCGAACGACTTCTCCAGGCTGCCGGTCGCGATCCGGCCCTCCTCCTCGTCCTGCTCGAACTCGATGGCCACCCACGGGCGGGCGTCGTCATTGGCGTCCCACGGCCGCAGGCCATCGAGGTCGGCGGCGCCGCTGGTGACGCGCCGGGTCAGAGCGAGCTCGATGGCGCGCTGGATGGTCGACTTGCCGGCCTCGTTCGGGCCACGCACGACCGTCACGCCGGAGGCGAGGTCGATGTCCAGCTCGCGAAAGCGGCGGAGGTCGCGGACCTGGAGCCGGCGGATCCTCATAGCGACACCTCGTGGCCGGCCAACAACAGGCGCCCGAGGCGCAGCGAGTCGCGCAGCTCCGTGGCCTCCGCGGATGCAGGATCGGCGGCCTCCAGCTCGGCGATGCGCGCCTCCAGATCACGGATGAAGGCGCCGGCGATGGTGTCCTGCGGCGGGATGGCCCCCTCGGTCAGGGCGGGCGTGGACGCGTCGCGGATGCGCACCTTGAGGAATGACGGCGCGAGGGCCACTTCCATCTCGTCGATGTCGATGTCGAGCTCGTCGGGGCGGACGCCGGTCAGGCGCACGTCCAGGACGAGATCCGGGTCGGCAAGCTTGGCCAGCGTGTCGATGAGTGCCGGCTGCGAGGCGACACTGGCGGCGTCGACGGCCTGCTTCTGGAACCGGGTGCGGCCGACGACCCGCTCCGCCACGGTCACGCTGCGTCCGCCAGACGTCTCCTCGAGTTCGACCAGGAGGGCCTTGCCGGCGCGGTCCTGGTCCAGCGCCACGGGCTCAGGGGCGCCCGCGTAGGCGTACGTCACGCCGCCGGCCATGCCCTGCTGCATGGAGTGCCAGTGGCCCAGGGCGAGGTAGTCGAGATGGGTCTGCTCGATCTCCTCGGTCGTGATGACGACGTCGTCACGCTCCGTCTTGCCGGGGATCGCGATCGAGCCGTGGACGAGGCCGATGCGCCAGGTGGCGTCGGGCGAGCCGGTGGCCGTGGTGTCGAGGCCACGAAGCGGGCTATGCGGCGCCTTCTTGGTCGCGAACACGGGGCCGTGGATGACCGCGTCGCAGGCAGCCAGGTGGATGCTGGGCAGATCCGGGGTCAGGACCGTGACGAGATCGTCGTCCTGGGTGCTGCCCGACAGGGCCTTGAGGTCATAGGCACGATAGATGGACGAGCGCTCGTAGCTGTCGTGGGTGCCGGGGATGATCACGGTCCGGATCTTGGCTGCCCCGAGGCGCTTGAGCTGGGCGGCGACGCGCTCGACCGACCGTCGTGGCTGGACGTTGCTGTCGAACAGGTCGCCCGCGATGAGCACGACGTCGGCCTTTTCAGCGAGGGCCAGATCCACGGTCGCGACGAACGCGGCGAATTGCCGTTCCCGCTGCGCTGCAGCCTGGTCGCCGAGGTCGTCGTGGCGGGCGCCGAGGTGCACGTCGGCGGTGTGGATCAGGCGTAGCATGCGGCGCGGCGGCCTCCTGGTCGATCGCGGTCGGGACGGATCGGCCGGGCCGGCTGGGTCCGCCAGCCAGTCCGCCGCTGATGCTGTGGCGGCAAGACCGGTGGTGGCGCGAGCGAGGCGCCCCCATGACTCCCCGCTCGCCGTCCCGGATCGTCGTCGGCCATTGTGACAGGTACGTTGTCACGACGGCCAGTCGCGTCGCGCAACGGGCGCGCTTGACGGTCGGATTCTGCGACCCGACGTAGAATGCGCGCACACAACCGGTGCGCCCCCCAGACAGGCAACCCGCATCGACATCTGGGCGCGCGGCCCCGGCTCCTCTCGCCAGACCACGCATGTCCCGACCGCCGATGCGGCTGCCCTGCGCGGCGCACCCCGCCGTTCATCGCGCCTCCGGAGGACATCGTGACCTACGTCGATCGAGACCTGAACTGCGTCGACTGTGGGGTGGTCTTCGTTCACTCCGCCGCCGACCAGGAGTACTACGTCCAGAAGGGTTTCGTGAGCGACCCGAAGCGCTGCACCAGCTGTCGCGCCAGCCGTCGAGCGGCGCGCGATGGCGGCACTGACGTTCGCGACATCGGCGGCCCGCGCGGCTACGAGCGCGGTGATGACGCGTCCCGAGAGTACTTCGCGGTCGTGTGCTCGTCGTGTGGCAACCAGGCGCAGGTCCCGTTCCGTCCGCGTATGGACCGCCCGGTCTACTGCTCCGACTGCTTCCGGAACATCCGCCCGGACTGACGTTCCGCGGCGGCTCGGCATCCCTCCGCCCGGCTCTCGGCGCTCCGCCCGGCCCTCGGCGCTCCTCCTTTTAGCACTCGGCGCTCCTCCTGGGAGCACTCGCGTGACAGATCCTTCATGGACCGGGTCCCAGACTGCACGTGGCGTCGATCTGGGAGAGCATCCACGAGGGTCCTGTCGCGATTTCGCTCCTGGTAGGAGCGAGGGGAATGGTGGGAGCGAGGCGGGTCTGGGAGGCGACCTTCAGAGCCGGAACGTATCCCCGGCCCGGTAGCGCTCGCGATGGCGGCCACGCCAGATCGTGACTCGCGACTCTCCGTGGACCTGCCACGCGCCGTCGCGCCCGATGACGGCGGTCTCCTCGTCGATCCCGATCACCACGGTGCCGCGCGGCGCCTGGAGCGCGATGAATGCCGAGAACGGCTCCGGCCACGCGTCGTAGTGGGGCACGACCGACAGCCCGGCGGCGAACCCGAGGCCACCGCCCCAGCGCAGCGGCCACGGCAGCAGCTTCGCCCGGAAGTCGAAGGCGTGGCCGGCCAGGACCATCGCCCCGGCTGAGCAGCCGGCCAGGACCGCGCCGCGCTCATGGGCGGCCTCCAGCGCCCGGCCGCTGGCCGTGCCGCGCAGCGCATCGAGCAGATAGGCGGGCTTGCCACCCGACAGGTAGATGAGGTCGGCCTCACCGATCGCCTGCGCGTGACCAGGGTCGTCGGCGGCGGCTCGATCGCGGATGAGCACCGGCTCGACTTCGGCGCCGAGCCCGGCGAAGTGCGCCACGCCCATCGCGGCCCAGCGCTGGAAGACCTCTTCGCCATCGGGGAATGACGCCGTCGGCACGATCGCGACGCGCGGCCGGGCGACGCCGGTCGAGGCCAGCAGGGCGGCGTCGACGTCGGACATGACGGGCAGGAACTCGCCAGCTCCGACGAGGGCGATGGGTCCGGGCATGAGCGGGAGTCTATCTGCGACACTGCGAACGTGACGCCACCCCAGCGCTGGACCCTTGTTGCCACGATCATCGGGTCGGGCGCCGTCTTCCTCGACGGCACGATCGTGAACGTCGCCCTGCCGCGCATCGGCCAGGAGTTGCCGGTCTCCGTGGTCGGCGTGCTCGAGGGCCAGACCTACATCGTCAGCGGCTATCTGGCCGTGCTGGCCGCGCTGCTGATCCTGGCTGGCGCCATGTCAGACCACTTCGGTCGGCGGCGGGTCTTCACCATCGGCCTCGTGTCGTTCGCCGTGACGTCGGCCCTGTGCGGCCTGGCTCCGACCATGGAGGCGCTGATCGTGGCGCGCCTGCTCCAGGGAGCCGCCGGCGCCCTGCTCGTGCCGGGATCCCTGTCACTCATCACCCACGCCTTCAAGGCCGATGAGCGCGCGCGGGCTTTCGGGATCTGGGCCTCGGCGACGTCGGGCCTCGTGCTCCTTGGCCCACTACTCGGCGGCCTGCTGGTGGACACCGCTGGCTGGCGGTTCGCGTTCCTCATCAACGTGCCGGTCCTGGCCATCGCGCTGTGGGCGACGCGTGTCCACCTGGTCGAGTCGCGCGAAGACGTATCGAGCGCCCGGTTCGACTGGCTCGGCTCCTTCGTCGGCGCCGTCGCCGTCGGCGGCCTGTCGTTCGGGCTGATCCGCGGCCAGGAGCGCGAATGGGCCGACCCCATCGCCTGGGCCTCGCTGGTCATCGGCACGCTGGCGCTCATCGCCTTCCCGATCCTGATGGCAACCCGCCGCGACCCACTCGTGCCCCTGGACCTGTTCCGGTCGCGGACGTTCTCGGCCATCAACCTCGCCACCTTCTTCCTGTACGGCGCGCTGTACGTGACGTTCAGCTACCAGGGCATCGTGTTCCAGAGCGTCCTGGGCTACACGGCCCTCGCAGCCGGGGCAGTCAGCCTGCCCATCGGCATCAGCCTGACCGTGCTGTCGACTCGGATCGGCAGCCTCGTCGGGCGCTATGGCTCCCGGCGCTTCCTCACGGCCGGGCCGCTGCTGATGGCCGCCGGCGTCCTGTGGTTCACCCGCCTGCCGGCTGACTCCGCGCCGTGGCTCGCGTCCATCGCCGATCCGGCCAGCCTCATCCCGCCGCCCAGCACGCTAGTCGACGTGTTGCCCTCCATCGTCCTCTTCGGGCTCGGTCTGTCGATGGTGGTCGCGCCATTGACGAGCACGTTGATGAGCTCGGTACCGGGTCGCTTCACGGGCGTCGGGTCGGCCATCAACAACGCGATCTCGCGCGTGGGCCAGCCGCTGCTCGGGGCGATCATCTTCATCACCATCAGCGCCACGTTCTATGCCACGCTCGGCGGTCTGGCCCCCGAGCTCGACACGACGAGCGGCGACGTCCGACGCGCCTTCCCTCCGATCAATCCGCCAGCCGGCGGCGCGAACGAGGCCCAGATCGTGGCCGCTCGACAGGCCTCCATCGATGCCTTCCACCAGGCGATGTTCGTGAGCGCCGCCCTGCTGGCCGTGGCCTCGGCCATCTCGTTCGTGGGCCTGCGCGGGGCCGGGTGCGCGGCTCGCTCGACGGCGGGCGACGACAGCACGGACGAGGCGGCACGCCAGCCCGTCGCGGTGGCCGGTGGCTGAACCGATGCGCGAGCCTGCGCTCGCACCCCGCGACTGGGACGCCGCCACGTACGACCGCGTCGCTGATCCGATGACGCGTTGGGGAACGGTCGTCCTGGAGCGCCTGCCGCTGGACGGCGACGAGCGTGTCCTGGACGCCGGCTGCGGCAGCGGCCGGGTGACCGAGCAGCTGGCCGAGCGCCTGCCGCGCGGCCGGGTCATCGCCCTGGATGCTTCGGCGTCGATGGTCGAGGCCGCCCGCGGGCGCCTGGCCCGGTTCGGTGATCGCATCGACTACGCGGTCGCGGACCTGGGGCAGCCCCTTCCGGTCGACGCGGCGTCGCTGGACGCTGTGCTGTCGACCGCGACCTTCCACTGGGTGCCCGACCACGACGCGCTCTTCCGTCACCTGGCCGCCGTCATGCGCCCCGGCGCACGGCTCGTGGCCCAGTGCGGCGGCGTGGGCAACATCGCCAACGTCCAGCGCGCTCTGGCGGGTGTCGGCGACGGCTGGCTGGGAGCCGTCCACTTCGAGACGCCCCTGGACACGACCCGACGCCTGGATGCCGCGGGTTTCGTCGACATCGAGTGCTGGCTGACCGACGAGCCGACGCGCTTCGAGCCGGGCGAGCCGTACGAGACGTACCTGCGCACGGTCGTACTGGGCGCGCACCTGGAGCGCCTGCCCGCGTCCGAGCACGCGACCTTCGTCCGGGCCGTTGCCGACGCCATCGGGGAGCCCGTGATCGACTACGTGCGCCTGAACATCGTGGCCCGTCGCCGCCGCGACTGACGACTACAGGCCCTCGACGAGCTCGATGGCGTCGATGGTGACGGTCGGCGAGCCGTCGCCGCCGTCGGCGGCGACGAGGCCGCTGATCTGCACGGTCCCCCACCACGCCTTGCTGACGTCGTCGCCGGTCGTGGTCTCCAGGCCATCGATCACGTCGGCCGGCACCTCGCCGATGACCCGGAACGTGACCGCGCCGCACTGCGGCGGATACGACTCGAGCAGCACGCCACACAGCTGTGCGCGATCGTCGCTGATGCGCAGGTAGCCGGCGACGGTGACGGTCGTCCCGTCAAGGTCGACGAGACCGCCGGCCAGGTCATCGAACGAGAGGGTCGTCGGCGGCGCGCCGGTCGGCAGGTCGATGGGCGCGTCACTGGCTGGTGGCGCCGACGCGGACGGCGGCGGCGATGCGGCGGTCCCGCTGCAGGCGACGAGGATGAGGGTCAGGACCGCGACGAAGACGGCACCGCGGGTGACGCCACGCATGGATGGTTCGTAGGTGGTCATCGGGGAGTCTCCGGATCGCGAGGAGCGGCTGATGCCCACTCGACGCGACCGCTCGCGAGCCGGTTCCGGTTTCTCGCTCGGGACGGGGCGCTCAGTCCTTGACGCGGAACGGGCCGCCGTGACCGGGGATGACGATGTCGGCGGCCGCCAGGACCCGGGCGCGACCCGCCTCGATGGCGGCCTGGTCGTCGGCCACCGGATCGACCTCCGGGGACCGGTCCGCCCGCCACCACAGGTGGGTCAACGCGTACACCGCATCGTCGGCCTCGACCACGAGGGTCGCATCCTCGGCGGTGTGGCCGGGGGTCAGCCACAGCTGGGCATGGGTCGACAGCTGGTACCCGTCGCCGTCGTGGTCCAGCCACAGGTCGTCCTTGTAGCGAGCCCAGAAGTCGACCACCTCGGCGTTGGGGAAGAGCGCGATGTTGAT
>Ga0163144_10018379_pt1 | contig 14148 bp, 12 predicted proteins | sample OliLak19BULKMAT1_FD_123175 | JGI IMG/M metagenome (GOLD analysis project Ga0163144, IMG submission 123175) | Freshwater microbial mat bacterial communities from Lake Vanda, McMurdo Dry Valleys, Antarctica - Oligotrophic Lake LV.19.BULKMAT1 | ecosystem: Environmental > Aquatic > Freshwater >... | reverse complement strand
TCAGCGGGATGAGACGATCATGATCGGAGACGATATTGAAGTCACGGTGGTAGACATCCGTGGTGACAAGGTTCGTCTGGGGATTAATGCCCCTAAAGAGATCAGCGTCCACCGCAAGGAAGTGTACGACGCCATCCGACGTGAAAATCGGGCGGCGGCGCAGGTGAAACCCGAGGATCTTTCGGGTCTTGGAAAGATCAGCCCCGGTTCGATCGCCAGTGCCCCCGGCCCCAGGCCGCCCGGCTCAGGTGAAAAGGACGCCAAGAAGTAGTCGTCGGAGTCGAAACGGTTCGTCTCATGACGCGTGACCCGAAGGGTTGTGTAACGTTCGCCCTGACGGTGTGTTCAGACCAGTAGCAAGGTTCCATGGATCGGAACCTTCCCATCGCTCGGGCTTTCGATGCCCGGGCCAGTCCGGGCGATAGTGCCCGGCTTGCCATCAACAATCATGGAGGATTGGTATGGCCCGGATCAATACTAATGTTGCGGCTTTGACCGCTCAGCGAGGGCTGTCGGTCAGCCATCGCCAGCTCGATACGACCCTCGAACGGCTCTCGACCGGCCTGCGGATCAACCGCGGTGCCGACGATCCGGCGGGGCTTATCGCGTCCGAAGGTCTCCGTTCGGAGATCTCCGGCATCAACCAGGCGATCGACAACTCCTCACGCGCCGCCAACGTCATCTCGACGGCGGAAGGCGCGCTGAGCGAAGTCGCTTCTCTGCTGCTCAACGTCAAAGGTCTCGTCGTGCAGGCCGCCAACAGTGGCGCGCTGTCGCGTGACGAGATCGAGGCGAACCAGCTCCAGGTCGACAGCGCGATCGCGAGCATCACCCGCATCAGCAATACCACCAGCTTTGCGGGCTTGAAGCTGCTCAACGGTTCGCTCGACTACGTCGCAAGCGGGGTGCGCGCCAGTGCCGTTACTGCGCTGCACATCAGCCAGGCGAACTTCGGGACGAACGCGACCATCCCGGTCAACGTCAACGTCATCACCAGCGCCCGGCCGGCAGAACTGCAGTTCCGGGGGAGCGCCCTGACCGTGGGTACGACCCTGGAAATCGCCGGTACTGACGGCGTCGAGACGCTCACCTTCACCAGTGGCACCGCAGCCAGCGCGGTCGCTTTTGCGGTCAACCGCATCTCCGACGCGACCGGCGTCACCGCGGACCTCATCAACGCCGCCAACGCCGCCAGTGGTATTGCGTTCACGTCCGACGGATACGGATCTCGCAATTACGTCTCGGTCACCAGCCAGAACAACACCTTCTCCACCACCGACACCACCGGCGGGGCCAAGAGCCGCGCCGTCGGCGTCGACGCGGTCGCGACCATCAACGGCGCGCTCACCGTCGGGGACGGGCTCAACGTCAAGCTCAATACCAGCACGCTCAACCTCGACCTGACTCTGGATCGGGCTTTCGGCCAAGGCACGACCAGCTTCGCCGTCACAGGAGGTGGCGCGACGTTCCAGCTCGGGGCGCAGGTCCAGAGCAACCAGCAGGTGAACGTCGGCATCCAGTCCGTCGCCGCGAGCAAGCTCGGCGACTCCGACATCGGGTTCCTCAATGAAATCGTCACCGGTGGGGCAGCGTCCCTCGTCGGTGGGGGTACCGCGCAGGCCAGTCGCATCCTCGAAAAGGCCATCCGTCAGGTCGCGGTGTTGCGTGGACGTCTGGGCGCGTTCGAAAAGAACACGCTCGACACGAACCGTAACAGCCTGTCGGTCGCGCTCGAGAACGTCACCGCAAGCGAAAGCAGCATCCGTGACGCCGACTTCGCCGTCGAGACGAGCAAGCTGACCCGCGCCCAGATCCTCACGCAGGCCGGTACGAGCGTGTTATCGACCGCCAACAGTACGCCCCAAAGCGTCCTGTCGCTGCTCCGGTAAACGCGACGCAAGACGCTTTTAATCAGTTCGTAAACGACGGGACGCCCCCACGGGCGTCCCGTCGGCGTTTGTTGCCCGGTCCCCCGAGACGCGCGACGCGTCGCGCGCGTTCTAGAAACAATTTTCCGCCACGATTTCCCCGGAAAAACCCGCCGGTTCCGATAATGCACGGGTCACATTTCTAACAACCGGTAAACGGGGCGGCGCACCGGCGGAACCTGCGCGATGCCGATAACGCACCGGCGATTTTTGCGGTCGCGTTTGCTCAAGTGCGCGAGTGAGCCTGTCGATGACGACGAGGAAGTGGCGTCTTGTGGTCCCCTCCAAACTGGGAGCAACCGACGCCGTTTCGGACTTGTTTCGTACGAGAGGAGGTTTTTAGTCATCGGACCGGGACGCGACTCAAGCGGCCCGATCCTGGACACCGGCCCGCCAAGGCCGGGGCGTCCGACCGGTTCCCGGCCCCGCAGAGGCTGTTCGGAATCGGTAGGCTGCCGGCGTGGTTGCCCCTGACCGACCGGTATTTTCTGAAAGCGCCACCCGATGAATCGGGGATGGCATTTTCGACCAGGCGTGCGATCACGCCGAGCCTTCAAGGGACTGAAACGCGCCGGGTCGCACTACGTGACGGACCGCAGATCCGATTCACGCGACACGGGCGCGAGCAAGGGCCTCCCGCCTTGAACGGCGCGGTAGGCCCGTCACGGAGAGACAGACCATGGCAAGAATAAACACCAACGTCAGTTCGCTCGTCGCGCAGCGCGTGCTGCGGACCAACCAGAACAACCTGAACACCTCACTCGAACGCTTGAGCACGGGCTTGAGCATCAACAAGGGTTCGGACAACCCCGCCGGCTTGATCGCCAGCGAAAACCTTCGTACCGAGAAGGCCGGCATCACCCAGGCGATCGATAACGCCGGGCGCGCCAGCAACATCATCGGTACCGCCGAAGGTGGTTTGAACGAAGTCTCCAGCCTGCTCACGCAGTTGCAGGGACTCGTCGGTCAGGCCGCTAACAGCGGTGGCTTGAGCACGGAAGAAGTCAGCGCGAATCAGCTCCAGGTCGACTCGATCCTGGGCTCGATCAACCGCATCGCCGGTGCGACCGCGTTCCAGGGCAAGAAATTGCTCGACGGGAACCTCGGTTACACCACCAGCGGGACCGCGACCAGCGCGTTCGACTCGATCCAGGTCAACGCGGCGCGTCTGCCGTCGGGCAACACCGTCAGCGTCGTCATTCAGGTCACCAACAGCGCCACGACCGGTCGGGTCGCCGCGACCGGCACGGGCACCGGTGGAAGCGCCGTCACGCTCCGCATCGCCGGCGCGCTCGGCACCGAACAGCTCAGCTTTGCCGGTAGCTCGACCTTCACGTCGATCGGCACCGCCATCAACAGCTTGAAGGACGTCACCGGCGTCAGCGCCACCGTCACGTCCGCGGGCATCACGTTCAGCTCGACCGGGTTCGGCTCCGACCAGTTCGTCAGCGTGAACAGCATCAGTGGCTCGTTCACCGTCACCGGTGGCGTCAGCGGCAAGGACTTCGGGTCCAACGCCGTCGTCACCGTCAACGGTTCCACCGCCGAGACCAGCGGAAAGAGGGTCACCTACCGTACGAGCAGCCTCGACCTCGAATTCGACGCTTCGGCGGCCCTTAACGGTGGTCAGAGCAAGACCATCGGCATCACCGGCGGTGGCGCCGACTTCTCCCTGTCGTCCAAGGTCACCGAAAGTGGTAAGGCGAGCCTCGGCATCAACGCCGTCGGCTCCGAAAGCCTCGGGGACAACACCCTGGGCTTCCTCTCCAGCCTTGCCTCGGGCGGCACCAACTCCCTCACCAGCGGGAATCTGGTCAAGGCCCAGCGCATCCTCGACAAGTCGGTCAAGCAGGTCTCTGAACTGCGTGGCCGTCTTGGCGCGTTCCAGAAGTTCACCCTCGGTTCCACGATCAACAGCCTAGGCGTCGCGTTCGAAAACGCGTCGGCTGCCGAAAGCGCGATCCGTGACACCGACTTCGCCGAAGAAACCGCGAAGCTCACCCGGAGTCAGATCCTGTCCCAGGCCGCTTCAACGGTCCTGAGCCAGGCTAACTCAAGCCCTCAGTTGGCCCTGCAGCTGCTGCGTGGTTGATCCACAGGGCTAGACCCGCCGGCACGCGCCCCTCCGGGACGCAGGTCTACGGGCATCTGAAAATCGTGTGGGATTGACCGGCCCGAAAGGCAACTCGGTCCGGAACACGCCCCGCACGCTCTCGTGCAACAAGTCCACCCGCCGCCGGTCGCAAGACCGGCGGCGGGTTCTTTTTTTGTCCGGCCCTACTCCTCGTCCGATTTCACTGCCCGAAAGAGTTTCACCACGTTCACCGCCATCGACCGGGACACCGCCTCTCGGATCGCCATTTCGTTCAGGTTTTCCGTGGTTTTTTGGAACGACGTCTGCGCGGTCAGCGGGTAACCGGCGCTGGTACTTTGCGGCCAGCGGGTTTCACCAGTGGCTACGTCGATGACTTTGACCGATACGTCCAGCCCTCCTCGTGACATTTCGGCGCCGATGTTTTCCATCGACGCGCGCGTCACGTCGAGGTAAAGCACCTGCTTCGCGCCCACCGCCCGTCCGATCGCCGTGATCGACATTTTTCGGAAATTCGTCCCCTCCTTCTGCTGCAGGTCGTACAGCTTCGTCGAATCGACCACGGGAACGATGTCGCGCTTGAGCAGTTCCTCGCCGGTGAACCGCGTTAACTGCGTCGCGTCGACGAAAGGCGAGCCGGGAGACTTGTAATTCTCCGCCAGCACGAGCGTCGGTTCCTTGGTCATCACATACGTCGCCGGTACCGCCGGCGGACCGACGGTTTTGTACACCGCCACACTCGCGAGCTGACAACCCGCGCCGGAGGCAAGGAGCAACATCGCGGCGCGGCGGAACGTTCGTCGAATCATCGGAGGTCTCGGGGTGGAATGGCACGTGGCACGTGGCATGTAGCACGTGGCATGTGGCACGTGGCATGTAGCACGTGGCATGTAGCTGGTAGCACGTGGTAGGAACATCAAACTTCAGCGACAGAATATCTTCCCACAATCCACAATCCACAAGCCACGAGCCACGAGCCACAAGCCACCCGCCACACTCTATCTAGCATCCGCCTCGTGCGGGATGAAGCGCTTCGCGACGGCGGTGCTCAGGGCGTCGACGGTGCCGTTATACATCACGACGTCGTTGCCGTTGGGCGTACCGTCGTCGCCGATTTTCTGCGGGAACTTCACCATCACGTTGTTTTCTGAAAAGACGACCTTGGCGGCACGGGTGACCGGGTCGACCTCGACCACGCGCACGCTCGCGTTAGCACTCCCGCGGAACAGTTCCAGCGAACGCTCCGAACGCGTCGCGAAGCGGTCGATCTCGACGTAAATCAGCCGCGTCACGCCGAGCCGTGGCGCGATGTCGGTTACGGGCGCGCCGTCGATGTCCGGGTGTTCCCGCTGGAACCGCACGACCGACGCCGCGTCCGTCCACGTCACGCCCGCCAGCTCCGGCACGGCGTTTTTCCTCTTTTCCACCGGCTTGCCGTTGGCGTCTTTTTCATCCGGCGCGGTGGGTTGGACCAGCTTGAGTTTGTTCTGCACCGACACCGCCGTGTCGAGCTGGATCGCTTCCCAGTCGATCCGCACGCCCCGGTCCGCCCAGACCATCACCGCGACCTTCTGGTTTACCAAACCCTTGTACGCGGCCTGTATTTCGTCAGGCGGAAGCGCCTGCGCCACCACGCCGAGCAACTGACACCCGCCCAGCGCGAGCGGCATCGCAACCAGTGCGAGCAACATCGCTACCAGCGCCACGCGACTCGTCTGCTTGGTCCGAATCAGGTTCATGAAATCTCCTCTGTACCACGCGCAAACTTCGTCGTTTCTCTCACGACCTCAACCGTCCAGGCCCCGGCCGCGCAGGAATATCTTCCACCCCCACGCCGCAAAAAACAGCACGATCGTCACGTACGCGATCGGCCACACGGGCAGACGCCCGAGCAACCGGTGCGCCGGGCGACCACTGAGCGCGACGTATAACGACGCCCAGAACGTCAACCCCGACAGCCCTGCGAGCAAAAATCCGAACGGCTGCACGTACGCGCTGTGAAAAAAACGTCCGCGAACGAACCACGCGAAACTGGTCGTCATCCCGCATGTCCCGCAGGGCAGGCCGTGCTTCTGCTCGAACCCGCACCGCGCCAGCCCGAGCGCCGCGTGCGTCCCGATCCCGTCCGCGCTCGGCACCACCGCGACCGCGGTCATCAGCACCGCCAGGCACGTCAGCGAAATCGACATCGCCAGCGCCCGCGCGCCGAACCCCAGCCGCTGTCGAACACGCTTGGGGGCATAAACCGGTAAAACCGCTTGCGTCACGGCACGACTGTAAACGTCACAGACTTCGCGGGCAAACGACCGCCGGACGCGCACGGAGAGAAAGACGATTAGAACCGCGGATTTCGCAGATTACACAGGTGAAGAAAGAATTTACCGCCGCCCCTCCGAATCTGCGTAATCTGCGGTTTAATCAGTCTTGATTTTCGCGTTCGATATCTGCGTCAGAGGTCGACCGGCGTTACCGCAGGGACCACGCGAGTGTGACGAGGATGAGCACTTGTACGAGCAGACCCGTGAGCAGAGCCGCACGCCATGAAGAATGCCGTGACCCGGCCGACACCTTGCCGCGCGTCGCAAACGGCGCGTTCCGTGTTGCAAACGGCGCGTTCCGTGTTGCGAACGGCGCGTTCCGCGTTGCAATCGGCACGTTCCGTGTTGCAAACGGCGCGTTCCGTGTTGCAAACGGCGCGTCGCGTGCCGCGTGCTGCACTTCGGCGATGACCAGATTCGCCTCGAACCGCCCGACGCCGAGGCGTGAGGCTTGTTTCAACAGCGCCTTACGGAGCGAATAGCGTAACACCGGCCCGTCCAGGCATTCCCGCACCGCCGACGCGAACGCGGCGCGACCGAGGTCGGCGGCGGACGGAGGTGCCACGGCCGGTGTCGTCGCCCTTCGCGCGACGGGCTCGGCGGTGTCGTATCCGGTTTCCAACTTCCCGAGCGACCGGTGCAAGTACGGCAGATTCGCCGCGTGTCGCGCGCGCAACCGTCGGGCGCGTCGAACGTAGTCGACGGCGGTCGTGTCTGAAGAACTTGTGGCGAACGAAGACGTCATGTCAGACCGGGCCAAACGTGACGAATAGCTTATCACGCGCGGCGTCGGTTGAACCTATGAAATCCGGTTCACGACAGGCCCCGATGCGTATCAAAGGTCGAACGGGAATCCCGTAGCAAGTGCTTCCAGCCTGTGATTTAGATCGAAAACACGGACTGGAAGTCCGTGCTACGACGCGTGAGTCGACACCTCCCGCGCCCTCGCTTCACGCCGCCGGCGTTTTGCGTTGGGGCAGAAATCCGATGACGAACAGCGCCGCCATCAGGCCCCAGAACACCCAGAATGCGGGGTCGCCCGGGCTGTGGAAGTTGAGCGGGCCGTGGAAGTGTGTGTCGGGGGCGAGGTCGGGCGGGGGTTTGTTGAACGCCCAGTCTGCGACCAGTTTCGCGCCGATGAGCAGGACCAGCCAATACGCGACTTGTTCGAAGCGCGGGAACTTTTCAAGGAGTTTGATGAATAGGACGGCGGCGAAGCGCATGAGGATCACGCCGATCATTCCGCCGGTGATGACGACCCACAACTTCGGGTGTGGCGAAACGGTCGTCGCGGGGATCATTGCGATGGCGGCAAGGATCGAGTCGATCGCGAACGCGATGTCGGTCAGTTCGATCGTCAGCACGGTCAACCAGAACCGACCCATCGCGACCGTCGTCGGCGGGGTCGCGCTGGTCGGTAACGGTGACACGCCGGCCGCTAGCGAAGAGCGGGCGCGCAGCTCTTCCTGTTCGTCCGACCCGATCAGCACTCGGCCTTGTTCGTCGACCATCGCGGGGCGACCGTCGGCATCGGTCGTGACGTGGTCCTGATGGTCTTTGTCAAAAAACAGGTGCTTGAGCGCGATGAACATCAGATACCCCCCGCCGATGAGTTTCACCCACCACCACTTGAGTAGATACGCCGCCAGCGCGATCGCAATGATTCGGAACACGAACGCGCCGACCAGGCCGTAGGTCAACGCCCGACTCTGCAAATGCTTCGGCAGCCGCTTGGCCAGAATCCCCAGCACCAGCGCGTTATCGATCGACAAGACGCCTTCGAGCACCACGAGCAACGCGACGATCGCAAGGTCCGCCGACGTGAAAGTCTGGTTAAAAAGGGCGAGCGTCAGCATGATTCAATGCCGGGCGAAATGCCGTGCGGAGTTGGAACGAATGAACGAAGGGAAATCGGTGTAGGCATTACGTCCGGCGTTACGTCCCGAAAATCCGGTCCCCCGCGTCGCCCAGCCCCGGAAGGATGTACCCTTTTTCGTTGATTTCCCGGTCGATGCTGGCGGTGTAGATGGGGACTTCGGGGTGCTCGCGGTGGACGACGGCGATGCCTTCGGGAGCGGCGACGAGGCAGACGAATTTCATGTTCGTGACGCCCGCCTTCTTGAGCACGCTGATGGCGGCGCTCCCGCTCCCGCCGGTAGCGAGCATCGGGTCGATCAAAAGCACTTCGGTGCTCGCGATGTCGGGGGGGAGTTTCTGGTAATAGCTGATCGGTTGGAGCGTTTCGTGGTCTCGGTACACGCCGAGGTGACCGATGCGGGCGTCGGGCAGGAGGTTGAGCACGCCGTCGGCCATGCCCATGCCCGCGCGGAGGATCGGCACGAGCGTCACCTGCCGCGCCAGAATCTTACCGACGGTCTTCTCCATCGGCGTCTGCACCGGCTTCGATTGTGTCGGCCAATCGCGCGTGACCTCGTACACCATCAGCCCCGCGATCTCATCCAACAGCGCGCGGAACTTGCGGTGGTCGGTGGTGTAGTCGCGCAGCTCCGTCAGCTTGTTCTGCACGACGGGGTGGTCGATGACGATGACGTTGGACATAGGAATCAGGGGAAATTATTTACTACCACTCGGCGACCCGTGTGGGACTCGTTCACTTCAACATGCCCGCTTTTCTCGCATACTCAAATATCCCGCCGGCCTCGATGATGGGCAACACGTCGCCGAGGGGGTTCAGGTCGTAGGTCTTGCCGGTGGTTTTGTTCACCAGCTTTTGCTCGTTCAGCAGAATTTCCACTTCGTCACCCGTACGGACTTCGGTGACGAGGCGCTGGACCGATTCGAACGGAATCAGGTACCCGCCGTTGACGCTGTTGCGGAAGAAGATGCGGGCATAAAACTCCGCGATGACGGCGGTGATACCGGCCTCGGCGAGCGCGAGCGGCGCGTGCTCGCGACTGCTACCGCAACCGAAATTCTTTCCGCCGATGACGACGGTGTATTCGCTTTTGAATTGTTCCGGTTTGACGAACGGGACCGTTCCCGACGGAAGTCCTTGCTGGCCTTCGGGCACGCCGGAATTTGCGTACATGCCGAAGTATTTGCGCTCGTCCGGTTTGGACGGGTCGAACGACAAAAACTGGGCCGGGATGATCTGGTCCGTGTCGATGTTGTCGCCGAGCACGTAAGCCCGGCCGGTGATGACGTCTTGCATAGTGGCGGGAATATAACCTCCCGCCGCGAATCTCGCGCGGTCATCCCCCGCCGCTCCCGACGACGTCGGCGCGGGGGTGGGTCATGCCGCGCGGGTCCAGTAGCCGGTCGAGTTCGGCTTCACTCATCAATTTCATTTCCCGCGCGACTTCCCGGACGGTCTGACCGGTCTTGAAACTCACTTTCGCGATCTCGGCGGCGCGGTCGTAGCCGACGACCGGCGCGAGGCTCGTACACATCGCCAGGCTCTGTTCGACCAGCGACTGACACCGCTCGACGTTCGCCTCGATCCCCGCGGCACACCGGTCGGCGAAGACGCGCGACGCGGCAGAGAGCAGTTCGATACTTTCCAACAGGCAATACGCCATCACCGGCATCATCACGTTCAGCTCGAACGTGCTCCCCAGCCCGCTCCCCGCCAGCGTTACTGTCGCGTCGTTGCCGACGACTTTCGCGCACACCTGTAACAACATTTCGCACATCACGGGATTCACTTTCCCCGGCATGATGCTACTGCCCGGTTGGGTCGTGGGGATCGAAATTTCCCCCAGCCCGCAGCGCGGGCCCGACGCGAGCCACCGCACGTCATTGGCGATTTTTGAAAGACCCACTGCGATCGTTTTGAGTTGCCCCGACGCCTCGACGACCGCGTCCTTGGCGGCTTGGGCTTCGAAGTGGTTGTGCGCTTCAACAAACTCGATCCCGGTTCGGTGCGAGATGATCTGGATCGCGTGTCGCGCAAAATCCGGGTGAGAATTAATACCCGTACCGACGGCCGTCCCACCGAGAGGGAGCGCCGCGAGCGCCTTGACGGCCTTGTCCGCTCGCACGCCCGCGAGGAACGACTGCGTCGCGTAGCCGGACAGTTCCTGTGACAGCAGAATCGGCGTTGCGTCCTGCAAGTGTGTCCGGCCGATTTTCACGACGTGCCCGAACTGTCGCGCCTTGTCTTCGAGCGTTTGCGACAAATGACCGAGCGCAGGAATAAGTTCTTCCTTAATCCCCCGCGCCGCCGCGACGTGAAGGGCGGTGGGGATGGCGTCGTTGCTGCTTTGTTGGAGGTTGACGTGGTCGTTGGGGTGGACCGGCGTCTTCCCGCCCCGTACGCCCGTCGCGATTTCGTTCGCGCGGCCGGCGATGACCTCGTTGGCGTTCATGTTCGTCGACGTGCCCGACCCGGTCTGAAACACGTCGACCACGAACTGCTCGTCGAGCTTTCCCTCCATGACTTCGGCGCAGGCCTGCCGGATGAGGTCTTTGCGAGGGGCGTCGAGCACGCCCAGCGAAAAATTCACCTCCGCCGCCGCGTCCTTCACCAGCGCCAGCGCCGCGACGAAGCGGCGCTGCAAACGCAACCCCGAGATCGGGAAATTCTCCACCGCCCGCGCCGTCTGCGCGCCGTAATACGCGCCGACGGGGACGGACATCTCGCCCATGGAGTCATGCTCGGTGCGGAATGGATTGGCGAAATATTCCATTTACCGTCCCTTTAAAATCGGCCTAGAAATCAGGTAGTTCGGACCACAGTGTTTCAAAGCGGGTTCGTGTCCCGTGTTGATCACACCAAGCCCGAATGTAGTCAAGATCCAGATGAGTCTTCTGCACCACCAAGACGTTTCTCGCGTCTTCAATGTCCTTGCTACGCTTGACTTTTTCGTACCACCGAAGCTTCTGGATCACGACGTCTTCCGGCGATTGCAGGTAGGCAAACACCGCGCCGAAGGGCACCTTGCGTCGCCGCGCAAACCGCTCCTGATGAAACCGTTCGTCGGCCAGAAGAAAGAACTGGATTCCAAAACCCGTCTGTGTGTGTACGGCCTGATAGCGAGAGGTGAGTGTGACACTTTCGAAACTGATCTGTCGGTCCAGCCGAATGTCCGGTGCCAACGCCTCGGCGACGGGCGCGATCGACCGGCTCCCCAACTCGATCACAAAATCCGCATCTTGAGTCGATCGTTCGACGCCGTAGCTATTGCTCGACAACGACCCGACCAGCATGTGCGGAATGCCGGCAGCGTCGAGTGCCCGGATCACGCGTTCGACGAGGGTATTCACATCCTCAACCGGCGTCCCCTGATCATTCGACATGTAAAAGCTCCAGCCGTCGTGAAAGCCTGAGTCGTCGTCGAAACTCGGCTTCGACCTGTGTTTCGTCGTATTCCGGAAACTGCCACCGGATTCCGGAAATCATGCGCACGCGGACCGCGTCGAAAAGACGACCCCCGTTGAGCACCTTCTGCTCGACCGAACTGCGCCGGGCACGCTGGATTCGCTCCCGGTCGATGCTGGCACAAAGTTCGGCGATGTCGTCCATGACGATAATGATACGCTGAGTGCGCGGAAAAACCTTCGTCTTTACTCCTGCCCCCATACGAACGTGATCGGCGCGTCCACGTCCGGGTGCAGGCTCTTGTGCACCGGGCAACTGTGACCCGCGTGTTCGAGCCGGACGCGTTGTTCTTCGGGCAGGTCGACTGGGATTCTCACGACGAGCGGCAGGCGCGAAATCCGACGGGGCGCAACGGTGGACATCTCCTTTTCCACGCGGGCCGTCATGCGTCCGACGTCGATGTTGTTCCGCTGCGCGACGATCGCGATCGTCGTCAGGACGCAACTGGCCAAGGCCGCGCCGACGAGGTCGGTCGGCGAAAACGAGCTGCCGTCCCCCATGTTGTCGACCGGCGGGACGGTCTTCAGCGCAACCCCGCTCGGTTCGTGCGTCACGGTGCAGGCCAGGCTACCGTCGTAAGTCACGTTCATTTCAACCATTGTGTCGCTCCGTTAGAACCCGAGTGTAGCACCGAGGCGCCCGCCAAGTCGTGCGCGGGCACGCCCGGCAGAGAAAAATTCGCGAATTCTCTTCAACACCACATCGGTCCAATTTGTACCAGTTCATACCAGAGGCACTTTGGAGCGAACGTGAAGTTGAAAAGCCCGGTAAAACGCAGGCCCGCGGTCGAGCGATCGAGCGTGGGGCGGGCGCGCGCGAAGCTGGTCGATTGGCTGGGGCGTGGGGACGCCACGGGGTCGGAGTTGTTACCGAGCGAGCGCATTTTGGCCACGACGCTCGGCCTGCACCGCGGGACGCTGAGGCTTGCGATCAAGCTGGTCGAGGCCGAGGGGCAACTGGTGCGCGAGGGCCGGCGTCTGGTCACACCGGCGTCGGCGTCCAAGTCGAGTGGGGCGTGGCTGGAAAATTCGATCGCGGTGCTCGTCCCTCCGCTGGACGTGTCGAATGCGTCGCTGCGTCCGTGGACGCGTTACGTGACGCTGGGCGCGACCGACGCCGTCCGCGCCGCCGGTCATCACGCGATCACGCTGAACGCGAGTGCATTGACTGAGAAAGACCTGTCGCCGCTCGTGCAAGCCCGGCCGATGGGCGTGCTGCTGCCCGAGGTACCGCAGGGCGTCGAGCTGATCCTGAACGCCGCCGCCGTCTTCGCGCGGGCGGGGATTCCCGTCGTCGTGTACGGAGACGACCCGGCGTTATCGCATTACGACCGAATCTCCAGCGACCACGACGCAGGCAGTTACGAATTGACGCGCCGGTTGCTCGACATGGGGCGTCGTCCGGCGCGGTGCTGGAGTCGGCCGTGGAAGACGTGGTGGTTAAGTGACCGCTGCATCGGTTACGCCCGCGCGATGACTCAGGCGGGTCAATCTCCGCTCCCGATCATCGACCTCCCGCCCCACGCCATTCCCACCGACGACCGCGAGCGCTTCGACTACGTCTGCCGGCAATTCATGGGATTTTTGATGCCCGTGCTGCGCGGGAAAAAGCCGGTCGACGCGCTGATGGTCACCAGCGACCGCGACGCGTTTTACGTCGCCGGCGCGGTGAAACTTCTCGGCCTGGAGCCGGGGCGCGACGTGGTCATCGCCGGGTATGACAATTTTCATCACCTGTGCGAGGAGCGACATTTCGCGCCCGTGCCGGCGCTGACGGTCGACAAACACAACGAACGGATGGGCCAGGAGATGTTGAACCTTCTCCGCGCCCGCATCGAGGGCACGCTGCCCGCCGGGCCGGAGCGCGTGAAGGTCGCGCCGGAACTGGTTTCGATTCAAGCCCGATCGGTCGTCTCTTAACCCCAATGGCATTGCGGAGGTCTATATGCGTTCACGTTTTTTCTGTCGGCTCGTGGGTCTTCTTCTGGTGCTCTGCTGCGGCGTCGCGCAGGCGCAATTGAAGGTGGTCGCGCATTGGCGTCTCGGTGACGACGACAAAGAGATCAAGGCCGGCGACGCGATCACGAACACGGTCGACAAATCGCTCGGGAACCTGAAATTGAACGTCGTCGGCAAGCCCGTCTATTCGAGCGACGCAAGCGACAAGGCGGGCAGCTCCAAGCTCAGCGCCCACTTCGACGGTACGTCGGCGCTGGACCGCAAGGGTCTGGCGAACATGCCCGACAACTTCATCGCCGAGGCGTTCGTGCGCGCGACCACGGAGACGAATTTTCATTACATCCTGCAGTACGGCAGCGGCGCGCACGGGTGGTCGCTGGTGCGCAACGGTAAGGGCTATCAAGTCCTGCTCGGTGGCGTCGCGCTGGTCGGCTGGTCCGGTGACGTCCCTGCCGGTGAATGGGCGCACGTCGCGGTGGTGCGCGACAACGGGCAGATGCGGTTCTACGTC
>Ga0163144_10018378_pt1 | contig 14148 bp, 9 predicted proteins | sample OliLak19BULKMAT1_FD_123175 | JGI IMG/M metagenome (GOLD analysis project Ga0163144, IMG submission 123175) | Freshwater microbial mat bacterial communities from Lake Vanda, McMurdo Dry Valleys, Antarctica - Oligotrophic Lake LV.19.BULKMAT1 | ecosystem: Environmental > Aquatic > Freshwater > Lake... | reverse complement strand
CACCTTCGGCTTTTGCACCTGCCCCAGGAATTGCCGGGCGTAGCTGGAAAGCGATTCGACGTAGCGGCGTTGGCCCTCCGCGAAGATCGTGTCCATCGCCAACGAGCTTTTGCCCGACCCCGACGGTCCGCAGCAAACTGTCATCTGGTCGCGTGGGATCGACACGTCCACATGCTTGAGGTTGTGCTGGGACGCGCCGAGGATTTCGATATTTTCTATCCGCGCGTGCCCATTCTTCTTTGCGGCCGACTTCTTCTTTCGTCCCGTCGTCGGAGTGCCGCCGGCGAACAATTTTCGCAAAGCCTCTCCCGTAAACGAAGCGTCGCATGCCGCCACATCCTCGGGAGTGCCCGCGCAAAGGACTTCGCCGCCGCCGGCGCCGCCCTCGGGGCCCAGGTCGATCAGCCAATCCGCCGTCTTGATGACGTCGAGATTGTGCTCAATGACGACGACCGTGTTGCCTCCCTCGACGAAACCATGCAACACCTGGAGCAGTTTGCGAATGTCCTCGAAGTGCAATCCCGTGGTCGGCTCATCCAGGATGTAAAGCGTCTTGCCCGTGCTGCGCCGACAGAGTTCCTTCGCCAGCTTGATCCGTTGCGCTTCGCCGCCCGAAAGGGTAGGGGAGGGCTGCCCGATTTTCACATAGTCCAACCCCACGTCGTGGAGCGTCTGCAACATGTCGCGAATTTTCGGCACATTGGTGAAATGCTCCAGCGCCTCGCCGACTTCCATTTCCAAGACGTCGTGAATGTTCTTGTCCTTGAAGCGAATTTGCAGCGTCTCGCGATTGAAGCGCCGTCCCTCGCATACCGGACAGGTCATCCACACGTCGGCCAGGAAGTCCATCTCCAACCGATTCGAGCCGTTGCCCTCGCATGCCTCGCAGCGCCCGCCGGGCCTGTTGAAGCTGAAGCGCCCGGGTTTGTAGCCGCGCACCTTCGCTTCCGCCAAGAGCGTGTAGAGCTTGCGAATCTCGTCGAACACCTTGATGTAAGTGGCGGGGTTGGAACGCGGCGTGCGGCCGATCGGCGATTGATCGATGTCGATGACTTTGTCGATCTGTTCCACGCCGAGGATGTCGTCGTGCGCCCCGACGAGATGCGAGCCGGCTTGTTCCTCGGGCGCTTCTTCCGCTTCTTCCTCCGCGGCGGCCGCTCCGCGTCCCGCGTGGCGCAGTTTCTGGATCAGCCCTTCCATCAAGATGTCGTTGATGAGCGACGATTTCCCCGACCCGCTCACGCCGGTGACGCCGACTAATAGTCCCAGCGGAATCGCGACGTCGATGTTCTTGAGATTGTTGTGCCGGGCGCCTTTCACCTGGAGCACGCGTTCGGTTTGAGCGCGGCGTTCCTTTGGCGTTTCGATTCGCTTTTTGCCTGAGAGATATTGCCCCGTCAGGCTGTCCTTGGCTTTGAGAACTTGTTCGTAGCTGCCGGCCGCTACGACATGCCCGCCGCGAATCCCCGGACCGGGCCCGAAGTCGACGAGATAATCCGCGGCCCGCATTGTGTCTTCATCGTGCTCGACGACGAGGACAGTGTTCCCCAGGTCGCGCAAATGTTCGAGGCTTCGCAATAGCCGATCGTTGTCGCGCGGATGCAAGCCGATGGAAGGTTCATCGAGGATATACAACACGCCGACAAGTCCCGAACCGATCTGTCCCGCCAGCCGAATCCGCTGCGCCTCTCCGCCCGAAAGGGTAGGGGCGCCGCGATCAAGCGATAGATAGTGCAGCCCCACGTTCAGCAGGAAACCGAGTCGAGCGCGGATTTCCTTGAGCACTTCGACCGCGATGATCCGCTGCGTCGCGTCAAGTTGGCTTTCGAGCGTTCCGGACTCGGGATCGAGCCAGACCGCGAGATCGCCGAGGGGCAGGGCACAGACCTCGACGAGCGACTTGTCCGCGAGGAGCACGGCGCGGGCTTGCGCGTTGAGGCGTTGTCCCTGACATGTGGGGCAACGCACCGAGCGCATGTATTTTTCGAGTTGGAGTCTGCGTGGTCCCGCGGCGGTTTTCTTGAAGCTTGATAGCAGCTGGGGGACGATGCCTTCCCAAGGTCCGCCGTGCTTCCAGACGCCGCCGCCGCGCATCTTCCAGCTGAAGGTGATGTGCCGTTCGCCCGTGCCATGCAGTAGCCCGTCGCGCTGCGGTTGCGACAACTTCTTCCATGGCTTTTTCAGGTCGATTTCCAGCGCGTCGGCCACGCCCTGAAATGTGTGTTTCCGCCAACGCCCCATGCCGCGCATCGGTCCGACTATGGGAATGGCGCCGTCATAGAAACTCTTCGCGTCATCGGGAACGAGCAAATCCGCATCGAACGTGTAGCGTGTCCCCAGCCCATCGCAGTCCCGGCACATGCCTTGTGGACTGTTGAAGCTGAACATCTGCGGACTGGGCGGCTCGAAACTTAGGCCGCAATGCGTACAGGCGTAATGCGAGGAGAGCAACAAATCCTTGGTTTCGGCATGCGTTGGGGAGCCGGGAGAGTCAGCGACCGGAGCGCCTTCCGCAGTATTGTCGGCCTCCTCCAGTCGCTGACGCTCCTGGCTCGCCGCCAAGCGCTGGTGCTCCTGGCTCGCCAGCAGGCGCTGGTGTTCTTGGCTCGCCGGGTCTTCTTCCAGCGAGACGATGAGGGAACCGTCGCCTTGCAGGAGCGCCAGTTCAACCGCCTCCGCGAGTCGCGCCCGCACCGCTTTTCGTGCGTCGGCTCCTTTGCCGATCTGGAGGCGATCTATCGCGATCTCGATGTTGTGTTTGATATTGCGGTCGAGTTTCAGGTTTTCGGCCAGCCGCACCACCTGGCCGTCGACGCGCGCGCGCAGAAATCCTTTTTTGAGCAAATCCTGAAACAGATCCTTGTATTCTCCTTTTTGGCCCCGGATCACCGGCGCCAGTATGAGGAATCGACTGCCTTCGGGCAGGGCGAGAATGCGCGCCAGAATCTGATCCTTCGTTTGCGCCGTAATCGCCCGCTTGCAGGTTGGGCAATGCCCCAGGCCGATGCGAGCGTACAGAACCCGAAGGTAGTCATGGATTTCCGTGATCGTGCCGACGGTCGAACGGGGGTTTTTCGCGGCCGATTTTTGCTGAATACTAATCGAAGGGGAGAGGCCGGCAAGATAATCGACATCGGGTTTTTGCAGCTGGCCTAGGAACTGGCGTGCATAGGCCGACAGGGACTCGACGTAACGTCTTTGGCCTTCTGAGTATAACGTGTCAAACGCCAGCGAGCTTTTGCCCGATCCGCTGACTCCGGTGAAAACGATCAACTTGTCCTTCGGCAGGTCCAAGTTGACGTTTTGAAGATTATGTTCACGGGCGCCGCGAATGACGATTGTGCTGTTATCCATGCGAATCGCAGGTCCAACATCCTGGGATACTGTACGAGTGACTATTACTAATTGTAGCGACTCACCCCTTATTGGCGTCCCATTTTCCCCAAGCGACATAATCGGACTTGGAAACGGCGTTCTTGTGCCAATTCGCCATCGGCCATATTACCCACTGGGTCGCGTCAGAAAGCGCCTCACTTCGGAATTCCGCTCAAACAACCGAGTTTCTCGGTTTGCGAGAGCGTACTTCGAGACTATCCTTAAATAGAGTCCGTTTGGATTCCGGGAACTTTCCCCTCGCTCTCCCGTCCAAGAACTAGCGAACCATCGTGAGTGCAGACGACTACGGGTTGATTGCCTCCTGTTTAGCGGGTAAGACTCAAGCCTTTGGCGAGTTAGTGACCCGGTACCAGGACCGTTTGTTCAACACGGTGATTCGCATGGTGGGCAATTCGGAAGACGCTCGGGACGTTGTCCAAGAAGCCTTTTTGAACGCCTACCAATCGCTCCACTCCTTTAAGGGAGACTCGCTCTTTTTCACCTGGCTGTACAGGATTGCCGTGAATACGGCGATCAGTTACAGACGCAAGCGGAAGGTTTTGCTTCGTCTTCATCTCGGTGCGGAAGAATCCGGCGGAATTGACCCCGCCGACTCCTCGGAGGAATCTCGGCCAGGTCACGCACTGGAGTTGGCCGAAGAGGAGCGACGCGTTCATGACGCGCTTAGTCGACTTTCGCCCGAACATCGTGCCGTCCTGGTCATGAAAGACCTGGAAGGGCAGAAGTACGAGGATATGGCCGAAATCCTCGACGTGCCGATCGGCACGATCCGAAGCCGATTGCATCGGGCTAGGCTGGAATTGCGTGATATCCTCGCAAAGGACGAAGAGGATCTACCCGAAAAAGGATCTGATTAGAAGCGTCCTTTACCAGAATCGTACATGCTGAGGGTGCAAGCAGTTTGGAACAGTCTCTTTGACCCTGGAAGGTTCGCGATGTTGTCGGAACATGATAAAGAACTGTTGACCGCCTTTGTCGATGGCGAAATGACCGCGCGCCAGCGCAAGGCGACTCTCCACCTGCTGCACCAGTCTTCCGAAGCACGCGCCTTTTTGCGAGATCTCCAAGAAAACGCCCATTTATTCAAACTACTCCCGCACCATTCGCTGGAATTCAGTTTCGCGACGCACGTTCTTTCCGAGATTGCCGCGCGGGGATTGAGGCCGATCGCGCCGAAACCCCAACGCGCGCACCGCCGTTGGCCGGTTTGGGCCGGCGCGGCTGCTGCGGCCGTCCTTGTCGCGGTCGGTTTATGGTACGGCGCGACCAGGCCTAATATCGCGGATCCCGATGACGGCGTGGCCAAGTTGATCCTGCCGGAACCACCGCCGCGCAAAATCGAGATGGCCTTCAAGGATCTTGTCCGCCCTGAAAAGATCGAAACCCTGCGCATGGAACTCAAGCGTGAAGCGCCGGTTCAACTGGATCTCGGCGTCCGCCACGGCACCCGCGCCATCGAACGCTTCGTTCAGGTTCTCAAAGAGAATAAGTTCGACCTGGTCATGAGTCCCGTCGCCGTCGCCAGCATCAAGAAGAATCAGCCCAAGACCCAATATGTGGTTTACGCCGAGGGCATCAAGGCCGAGGAAGTCCTCTCGATGCTGCAGCAACTTGGCAACGAAGCACGGGGGAAAGGGCAGGCGGGTTTTGAATCCCTGGTCGTTACCTCGCTTGACAGTCAGAATCGCCAAAAGCTTTCCGACCAAGGTGTGAACCTACAACAACGAAACGCCTCGGAGAAGACTTCGCCCGCGAAAACCAAGGCGCCGGCTTTGCCTTCGCCCGAACGCTTCGCCGTGGTTTTGACCAATGCCACCGATGGCCGGCCAGGTTTCGCTCCCGAGGTCCAGGCGTTTCTCGACTCGCGCCGCGAATTGAATCCGGGGGGGATGCAACTTCTCGTGGTGCTCACGCCTGCGGTTGCCTGATCTTCGCGGTTCATTTCAAACATCATTTTGAGGCGTTGCGAACGCTAAGCCGCAAGCGGCAGGGCGGGCGTTGGACGCCATTGTCGTACATTTCTATCATTCGACTCGTGGCTGGCGATTCCACTTTCCCGCCTGTTGGGCACTCCCATGCGCGCGATCTCATTGTCTCTTTTCTTCCTTTTGCCCATCGACGTAAGGGCGCAACCTTGTTTCGAGGTGTTCACTCAGGAATCCAAAACGCCGGTCCAACGCGAACCGCTTCCCACATGTGGGGCCGCAGTTCCCGAACTCGACGCCTTCGACCGGGCGATGCAGTTATTCATGGCCGAACGATCCAATACGGGCGGCGCGCTCGCCGTCTCGCGCGAAGGCAAAGTCGTTCTCGCGCGCGGCTACGGCTGGCGCGATCCCGAGCGCAAGAATCTTCTTGGCCCCGAAACGCCGTTCCGTCTGGCAAGCGTCACCAAGCCCATCACCAGCGCCGCAATTTGGAAACTGATTCTCGCGGGGAAGCTGAAACTCGACGACCGTGTCTTTGGCTTGCTTGGCATGAAGCCGTTGCCGGGCCAAAAAATGGACCCACGCTGGAAAGACATAACCATCGAGCATCTTCTCAAGCACAAGGGCGGCTGGGATCGCGCCGTTTACGATCCCATGTTTCGTCCCCTCAAGATCGCGGACGAACTGGGTAAGGAAGCTCCCGCATCCAGCCGCGACGTCATTCAATACATGCTCGGCGAACCGCTTCAGTTCGATCCCGGCAGCAAGGCCGTCTATTCGAATTTCGGTTACTGCGTTCTGGGCCGAGTCATCGAAAAGATCGCCGGCAAGAACTACATCGACTATCTTCGCGACAACCTGCTCGCGCCGCACGGCATTAAGGGAATCCAGCTTGGTCGTTCTCTGCCCAAGGATCGGGCCACGAAGGAAGTCGTTTATGTCGATCCCTTCAAGGGCCGCAACATTTTTGATCGCAAGGGTCCGTTCGTGCCCGGGCCCGACGGCACCTTCCATCTCGAAGCCATGGACGCGCACGGCGGCTTGATCGCATCGAGTGCGGATGTCGTTCGATTCCTCGATCATTATTGGATCGATGGGAAGCCGCGCGAAGCAGGGCAGAAAAAGAGCTACTCCTTCTTCGGCAGCCTGCCCGGCACATGGACGGTCGCGATACAGCGCCCCGACGGCGTCAATATCGTCGCCCTATTCAACCGACGAAAGGATCCGTCCGGTCTGCCCTATGACACGATTCGGACCGTTCTCGACAAGGCCGCCGATTCCATAAAGGCGTGGCCGCGCTGAGACGCGCGAGAGCCGCGCACACAGTAAGCGATCACATGAGACGCTGCACTAGCTTCTTCCCATTCTCCTACTAAACTTTCTATCAAGCGAGACTCCGACCGTTGATCGTCGGAACACAAGATGGAGCGGCACTGGTATGGCATCCCCGAGCACCATGCTCCCGTTTGAAAAAGAAATCTATGAGCTGGAGGCGTTGCTCTCTCGGCTCGAAAACAAATCCGACCCCGGAGCCGGACCGTCCGAAGAGGTCCGCCGGATGCGTCGGGAACTGGCGAGCCTCATTCGCGGCATCTACGCCAATTTGTCCGCCTGGGATACGATCCTCGTCTCCCGCCACAATGACCGTCCCCAGACCGCCGATTACATCAACATGATTTTCGACGACTTCGCCGAACTTCATGGCGACCGCGCTTTCGGGGACGATCGCGCAATGCGCACGGGTCTGGCGCGCATCGGCGATTACCGCGTCATGCTCATCGGCCACCAGAAAGGACATTCGCTCAAGGAGCGTAACGAGTGTCTCTATGGCTGCGCGCATCCCGAGGGTTATCGCAAGGCGCTCAACCGCATGCGCCTGGCGGCCAAGTTCCGCCTGCCCGTCATCTGTTTCATCGACACTCCCGGCGCCTATCCGGGCATCGGCGCCGAGGAACGTGGACAGTCGCAACTCATCGCGACCAATCTTCTCGAAATGTCGCGCCTGCCCACGCCGATCATTTGCGTCGTCATCGGGGAAGGGGGGTCCGGCGGGGCACTGGGCATCGGCATCGGCGATCGCGTCAGCATGCTCGAATTCGGCTATTACTCCGTCATCAGTCCGGAAGGCTGCGCGGGCATCCTCTGGAAGGAAGCCAACGACAAAACCAAACGTCAAGCCGCCGACGCTTTGAAGCTCACCGCGCGGGATCTGTTCAAGTTGCGCGTCATCGACGAAATCATCCCCGAACCGCTCGGCGGCGCCCATCGCGACACGCGTGCCATGGGCAATATCCTCAAGGCCTATCTGCTGCGTTACCTCAAGGAAGTTCACGCGGTTCCCCTCGACGAACTCATCGAGCAGCGTTACCAAAAATTCCGCCGCATCGGCGTGTTCGACGAAGGCCCCGTCAACTACGTCGCCGAATGAGGTAGGCCGCCATCCCCGTTTCGCGCTCGCGCCGCACGCCCATTTTGCAAACTGCCTGCCTGCTTTTCGGGGGTTCAATGTGACCCGCCGCGTTGGCGGTATCGAGCAAGCAGCAAACCAGCAATTCCGCGTGTTTCGCCCATCTTTTCCAGGGAAATCGGCAATTAAACATAACGGACATTATCGGACGTTGGCGAGCCGGGAGCGTCAGCGACCGGAGTGCAACGTCCGGAGTGCAACGTCCGATAATAGCTCTTATGTTTAATTGCCGTTTCGCGAGTCCCAGCCGCTCTGCATTCGTTTTTTGTCCTGTCCGTTGCCCGCTCCAACCGCCAAGATAATCTCCGAACCGGTGTCTCGCTGTCCGAGGCGGCGCTTGTCGTCGTTTACTCTTGGGTGGAGTGTTCGCGACGGGCATGCGGTTGCAATCGGGAGCACGCTGCCAGCCTGCTTTCGGATCGTCAATCCAATCACCACGGCGCAAGCTGGCAGCTTGTTCCCGCGGCTCATATGGGAGGCCCTCCATGGCGCTTCGTCTCGGCTTGCTTGTCCTTGTCTTGCAGTTGTCGCCGCTCTTTTCCAACAGCTCCTTCGCCGGCGAGCAGCCTATCGAGATCGGACCCAAGGGATGGGAATTCACGGGCGAGGTCAAGGCCGAAGATCCCAAGCTCAGGATCGATCTGATGGGCAAGACCTTCCTCATGCCTGCCAAACAGTTCAACATCAAGCTGGAGAGAAATCGCCGTTATCGATTCACGTTCGACACGGACGATCCCAAATTCGATCCGTTTCTCGCCATCAAGTCCACCACCGGCGAAGTTCTCGCATTCGACGACGACGGCGGCGGCAAGCTCAATTCCAAGCTCACTTTCATTCCCTTTAGCGACACAGGTCTATATCAGGTTTTTGCGGCGTCCTTGCATGGACAGTCCGGCCCCGTCACGTTAACGGTTTCGTCGATCGCGGCCTTCCAGGTTGATCCGAACATTCACGCGGTCAAGAAAGGCGCGCTCAAACTCGCCGGCGACTTGACGGACGATCGTCAGGAGGTTCATTTCAAGGTGCGTTTGAAAGCGAGCAAGAACTACCGTATCGACATGTCGTCCGGAAAATTCGACAGCTTCCTCGAATTGCGCGATGAGGACGGCAAGCTCTTGGCCGAGGACGACGACACCGGCGGAAAACTCAACGCCCGCATCTCGAAGCGGATTTCCAAAGACGGCGTTTATCGCGTTATTGCGTCCTCGACGAACTTTGCCCAAACGGGGCCGTTCACGCTTGAGATACGGGCGGAGTGATTCTTGACGAAAACTTCATGACGACGGTCTCTTGAAACTAAAATGGGTCTCCCCTAAATCATTAACGCCCAATTCAAAGACGGTTTTTGGACGAACCGAGTTTCAACATGATCTTGTTTGTTCTCACGCGGAAAACCTTTTTGCAAGGAGTGGAACCGATGCGCAAACAGTTTGGGTGGATTCTGTGCCTGGCCCTCGCGGCCTGGGCAAGTCCAGCACGAGCGGGCGACAAGGTTGTCGAGGTTGGTACGGGCGTGGAATTGAAGGGACAGATCAAGGGCGACGAGCCCAAAGCTCGCGTCACCGACGGCCCCAAGAGCGCCGATTTTCCCGCGCAGCTTTACACGCTGAAGTTGGAAGCCGGCAAAAGCTACAAGATCGCCATGAACGCGGCCGAACGTGGGTTGGACACGTTTCTGATCTTGCAGGATGCCGCGGGCAAACAACTCGCCTACGACGACGACGGCGGGGTAGGCCTCAATTCTTTGCTTGAGTTTACTCCCGAAAAGACTGGAGCGTACAAGCTCTATGCCGCTTCGCTCAGCGGCACGGGACAATTCACGCTTAGCGTTTCGGCTAAGGGCGCGGTCGCGGGCGGCGGCGGCGGCAAGGAACTTGTCGTCGGCAAAGGACTCCGCCTCACCGGCACGCTCAACGCCGGGACGAAAGAAGTAACCTACCTCGTCAAGATGGAAGCCGGCAAGAGTTACCGCATCGACCACATGAGCGGCAACTTCGATTGTTGGCTCGAGGTTCGCAGCCCCGAAGGCAAAGTTCTCGCGGAGGATGACGACGGCGGCGACGACCTGAACTCCCGCATCATTTTCCGCGCTCCGGCCAATGGAACCTTCCGTGTCGTGGCCACGTCCTTGGGCCGCAGCGGCGTCGGCAATTTCGTCACGGAAGTTCGTGAGGAATAATCGCGCGCTCCCTCTTTATCCAGTCGCCCTCAGCACCGTCTCCCTACCGGAGGCGGTGTTTTTTTATCCGCATTTGCCCCGACTCAATTTTCAACCTACAGTTCCAATGCCCCTTCTCTCCCACGCCTTCGCTTTTTGACATGCCATGCAGACCGTCTTGCGCGCCGGCCAACTCTTCCTGAATTCCTACCAGACCACGCGCCTCCTCGGCTCGGGGGGAATGGGCCAGGCGTATCTCGGCACGAACATCCATACCAAAGCCGCCGTCGTCATCAAGGTCATGCACGCGCACTTGGCTCAAGATCAGCTCAACCGGCGCCGTTTCGCCGCCGAGATTGACCTGCTGGGACGCTTCCGCCATCCGCACGCCGTTGCCCTCTTCGACGCCGATGCCGAGAATGATGAGCTTCCGTTTCTCGTTCAAGAGTTCGTGCCGGGTACGACGCTGGGGGAACTGATTCGCGATGACGGCGCCCTGTCAGTTCCCCGCACCGCGCGTTTGGCCGGCCAGCTTTGCCAGGTGCTGCACGCCTTGCATGAACAAGGGATCCTCCATCGCGACATCAGTTCCGCGAATATCATGGTCGCCCATCCAAATTCGGAAGGCGAACAACTCAAACTCATGGACTTCGGCTTCGCCAGCCTCGGCGCTTCCGCCGGGGTATATTTCGCGCTCGACAAACTGGCCGGTCCCCGCGACGGCATAGGCGGCGGCACTCCGGATTATCTTTGCCCCGAACAAATCCGCAAGGAACCGGTCGACCGGCGCGGCGATTTGTACAGCGTGGGCGTCCTGCTTTTCGAGATGCTCACGGGCGCGTTGCCTTTCGGCGACGCCCAGAGCGTGACGGAAATTTTGCACTGCCAACTCCATCGATCGCCGCCGACCTGTGCAAGCCGAGGCATCCAAGATGTGCCGCTTCGTCTGGAGACCTTGATCCACCGCCTTCTGGCAAAGCAACCGGTGGAACGCCCCGCCTCGGCGCGACAACTCGCTCAAGAATTTGGACTCGCCGTCGGGTTCGAAATCGCTCCCGACTCCGCGTTCCAATCGGGCAGCCTCCCCCAGGAGACCCTTGAGGTGCCCTGTGACGACGACCTCGACATCCTGGATCGCTTCGATGCCTGGATGCCCGAGCAAATCGCCGTCATGAAGTTGCGCGGCTTCCTCGATCAGGTCGACGGCGAGGTTCTCTCCAGCTTCCCCGGCAAGATTCGCGTTCGCATTCTCGATCCGCGCGTAAAGCTTGTGCAGCAGCCCGGCGGTTTCTTCAAGTTTCTTGGCTTGCGTCGCCCAGCCCTCGCGCAACCGAGATTCCTGCACCTCGAACTGCGGATGGAGAAACGCTCCCGCGACGGCCGAAACCTCGTCGAACTTTCCGTCGTCCTCGAACCCAGCGGGCCGGACACCTCCGACGAACTCGCCATGCGGCGCGGCTTCGCCGAACGCATCTGCCGCGAGCTGCGCGCTTTCCTGATGGCGTAACGGATGCCGTTCCGTTCGCACGTCATTATCAGAGACCTGTCATCCGACTTTTGACTTCTCAATTCTGACTTCTGACTTCTGCATTTTTTCTCTACCATATCGCCATGAACACGCAAACATCCCGCCGCGTTCGTGCCGGCATGGTCGGCCTGGGCATGATCTTTGACGAAACCTACCGCCCCTTCTTCGAGCGCGCGCATCGCGAGGGGATGTATCGGCGCGATTTCGGCCTCGTCGAAGTGGAACTCGCCGCCGTCGCCAGCCGCACCGGCAAACGTGCCGAGCGTTATCGCAAGGACGCCGGCGACCGTATCGCGAGCTTCACCAGTTTCGCGGGCGGCGATGCCATCGGCGCGCTTCTTAATCATGGCGTCGACGCCGTCTGCGTCGCGACGCCGGACGACCGCCATTTCGACTCCGCCCGCCAGGCGCTCGAAGCCGGTAAGAATGTGCTCATCGAAAAGCCTTCCGTTCTAACGTTGCAAGAGCTTGATCAACTCATCGAGATCGCTCGCAAGAACAACGTTCTCGCGAAGGTCGTCTACCACAAGTTGGCCGACCCCGACCATAAAAAGCTGCATACCCATGTCGTGGACGGCGTTCTCAAGCACGTCAACAACGGTTACTGCACGCTCTTGGAACCCAAATCGATCAGCGGATCGCAGTTCGCCGAGTGGATCGAGGGCCGCAATCCCGGCACCTATGTCGCGGTCCACTACATGAAGCTGATCGACTTCACCTTCGGCGGCGCCTGGAAACTCAAGCGCGTGACGGCGAACGGCCAACGCGGCATCGTCGGAAAAGCCGCGGGATCCACCTGGGATTCCGTGCAACTGCAAATCGTCTACGCCTACCCCGACGGGCGCGAGGCGGCGTTCGATATCCACACCAGTTGGGTGACGCCCGACAACTTCCCCGGCTACGTCGATCAGGAGGTTCAATTTCGTTTCGACAACGGCGTTTGGAATGCCCACCAACGCAAACGCGGCGTCGAGATGACCGTGGAAGGCAAGACGCCTCACGAACTCAAGAACACTCCCAACCACCATTACAATGGCACGTTTCTGGAACCCTGGGGAGAACGCTCCCAGCGAGGGTACGGTGTCGAGATCATTCAGAAATTCTTCGAGGAAGCGGCGTTCGTGGAGCATGCCGGCCCCCCTGCCCTGCGAACTCAGCGGCTGGAAGCGATGCGCGCCCTCGCCTACAACGACACCCAGGCCGACCGCAATGTCGTCGCCATCGTCCAGGCCATGGAAGCGATTCTCGCGGAACATGCGGCCGGCAATCCCGGCGGCCTTGTCGAAGTGAACGGCCGCGACGCCGGACTCGCCCTTTGGCTGCCGGGCCGGGCGAAGCCGCGGATTCTTTACGCGGAGAAGGTTTAGTGGTGCCGGTATTCTACCGGCACGAGCAGTTTCCCGCCAAAGTGCATCGCGCATGTTCCATACCCCGGTTCGTGCCGGTAGAATACCGGCACCACGAATTCGACCACACCAATCGAAGCCACCAGGACTTCACCGATGACTACTCTCCAACATCCCAAAGAAAATGCCTCCAACACGCAGCGCGAGTTGGTCTCTCATTATGAGCCGCGCAGCCTGCGCACCTTTACGCCCTCCCAGGCTGTGCTCGAAAAAAGCGGCGGCGTTTTTCACTGGACGCCGGAAGGACGCAAGCTCTTCGATTTCTCCTCCGGCGTTCTCGTCGCCAACCTCGGCCACAATCCTGTTCGCTGGATGAAGCATTTCGTCGACTATATGGGGTGGACGGGCGAACCTTGGCTCAGCGTGTCGAGCAACGGGCATGGTTCCGGCTTCTTCGCCGGCGTGGCTTTGACCGCCTACAATGCCGTAACCCAGGTGGAAACGCAGGCCAGCAAGCGTCTCGTCGAAGTGCTGCAAGGCCGACCCGGCGGGAAACGGCTCGAACAAGTGATGTGGGCCGCGTCGGGATCCGAGGCGATTCAGAAGGCACTTTGGGCCTCGATGGCCCGCGACAAAAGCCGCGATCTCATCATCGCCACGCGCCACGGTTTCCACGGCAAAAAGGGAATCGCCGGCGCCGTCACGGGCAGCGAAGCCGACAAGGAACGCGACCCGCGCGTTCGCTTCGTCAGCTTTCCGATGGCCGAATGCCAGGACGTGTCGATGCGCGATCAGCCGTTCGATCCCGCTCCATATCGGCGCGAACTCGAAGCGCTGAAGCACCAGTTTGGGCGAAAGCTCGGCGTATTCATCACCGAGCCCTACCTGGGCGGAGGCGGTTCGTATCACCCGCCGCACGCCTACTTCCACATGATCCAGGAGTTTTGCCGCGAGAATGACATCGTCTTCATTCTGGACGAAGTGCAATCCAACTTCGGCCGAACGGGAGATTTGTTCGCGTTCGAGACCTACGGCATCGAGCCGGACATCGTCGTCTTGGGCAAGGGACTGGGCAACGGCGTCCCGGTCGCGGCGGCGGTCGGACGCACCGCTGTTCTTGGCAGCCTCGATTATGGCGAAGGCTCCGACACCTGGAGCGCCAATCCGATGTGCTGCGCTGCGGTGTTGGCGACGCTCGACGAGTTCGCGGCCGACGACGTGCTGGGGGCAGCGCGGCGCTCGTCCGCCATCATTGAAGAGGGACTGGTGCATCTCAAAGAAATCCCTTTCATCGCCAATGTGCGGGGCGAGAAGGGCGGCATGGT
>Ga0163144_10018377_pt1 | contig 14148 bp, 10 predicted proteins | sample OliLak19BULKMAT1_FD_123175 | JGI IMG/M metagenome (GOLD analysis project Ga0163144, IMG submission 123175) | Freshwater microbial mat bacterial communities from Lake Vanda, McMurdo Dry Valleys, Antarctica - Oligotrophic Lake LV.19.BULKMAT1 | ecosystem: Environmental > Aquatic > Freshwater >... | reverse complement strand
GCCATTGCCATGCTCTGGCGTCAACAACTTTCCGACGGCGGTTGGTCCACGCGACGCATGTCGGACCTTATGAGCTGGCACAGAAAGATGGACCCGAAAGTTGTATTGATGATTCAAGCTGAACCAGACGCAGCGCACCCTGAAAGCGATCCTTACATGACGGCTTTCGCGATTGTGCTATTGCGCGAGGCCGACGTACCAACCTCGGATGGTCGCATTCAAAAAGGGATCGCGTGGCTTAAGCTAAATCAGCGAGTAAGCGGTCGTTGGTGGATGAAGTCTCTTTACCGCGACACCTACCACTACAGCACCTACATCAGCACTGCACAGGCCCTGCGTGCGTTAGCGCTCTGTGGCGAGATTCAGCCACTTGAACAATGAATCTTACAACAATTTCTCGCTCGACCGACTACAATGTTGCCAGCCTGACGGCGTTCCCACCTATTGCTCGGTAGAATCCCCACCGGTCCGAGAAAATGATTTCCACAGTACAAGTCCCTCTCAAATTCGCTATTGCGGTACTTTTTGTATCGGTGACCGCGTATGCAGCCCGTGCCGCCGATGTGGACTTCAATCGCCAAGTACGTCCCATTCTGACTGAGTATTGTTTCAGCTGTCATGGCCCTGACGCCAACCAGCGGAAAGCAGACCTTCGGCTCGACGTGGAACAGGAAGCCAAGAAATCGTCCATTGTCAGCAAATCATCCAACGAGAGTGAGCTTATCCATCGAATCCGTTCTCAAGACGAAGATTCGGTAATGCCGCCGCCCTCAACGGGCAAAGTCCTTTCGAAAGTTCAGATCCAACTGCTCAGCCAATGGATCGATGAGGGTGCCAAGTACTCTGACCACTGGGCTTTTCAACCCATCGGTCAATCAAGCCAATTGCTGAGTGCGATTCCGAAAAACGATGCAACGATCGACGCACCTATCGATCGATTCCTTTCAGACAAATTGTCTGCCGTTGGACTCTCTTACTCCAAAGAGATCAGCAGGAGCCAGTTCATCCGACGTGCGACATTTGATTTGACTGGATTGCCTCCTTCCTGGGATGAGGTCGAAGCTTTCGAAAAGGATCATGCCGATGGCCACATCGCGCGTCTCATCGATCGGTTGCTTGAGTCACCTCGCTATGGCGAACGTTGGGGGCGGCAGTGGTTGGACATTGCGCGTTATGCCGATACCCATGGTGGAGCTGCAATCGGCTTTACTACGTTTCCCTTTTCGTACACTTACCGAGACTACGTTATCGGAGCGTTCAATCAAAACCTCCCATTCGATCGTTTTATACTTGAGCAAATTGCTGCTGACCAACTTGGTCTCACCGAGGACGATCCATCGCAGGCTGCTTTGGGGTTCCTTACGGTCGGAATGCAGTTTCGAAATGACCATGATACGATCGACGATCAAATCGATGTCATTACGAGAGGGCTTATGGGCCTCACGGTCACCTGCGCTCGCTGCCATGATCACAAGTTTGATGCGATACCAACAACGGACTACTATTCCCTCTACGCAGCCATCGCACCCAGCCAAGCACCCGCTCAACTGCCGGTGATTGGCCGTGTGCCAGATAGGGAAGCCAGCAAGAAATACGATGCCGATCTCAAAGACCTGCAGGCAAAGCTAACACACTTCGGACGCGATCAAAGCGAAATCCTGCGTGGAAGACTTCGAATGCAGGTCGGATTGTACTTAGCCGAAATCGCTAAAGGAACAGGCGAACAGGATCTCTCTACCGAGTTCCTCTCCTATCGTACGGATGATATTAGACCACTCATTTTCAACCGATGGCGAGACTATCTAAAGGGGCTGACCAAAACTGACCCTGTCTTTGGCCCCTGGCTCGAAATGCAGGCGTGGGGAAAGATTTCCGACGACGAGTTCGCAAAACAGCGAGATGCATACTTGAGCCAACTAGCGTCGGAACTCGACACTGCTGGCCGGACTGCCGACAAGATCCATGCGTTGCGCGGTGAACCTCCGAAGTGGAATTCGCTCGTAGTCGACGCTTTGGTCGAGAACAAACCAATCTCGCTGAACGAAGTTGCCGTCATCTACGGAAAGGTGTTTGCGGAGCAGCAAAAATTGTGGCTCAAGTCATTGCTGGAAACTGCGATGGAAGCAAGTCCGGAAGGCACAATTGTTCCTGACGACCACCCTCAGCATTTGGTGGTCAACAGTACGTCGCATCGACAGCTTCGAATCCATCTCTACGCTCCCGGAACGCCGTTTGACATTTCGAACGAGGAGGCGATGGGCCTGACCAATCGTACTATCAGTGATTTGATCAATGGCAAATCAGGCGCGATCCATCAATTGAACTTAAAAGCCTCAGGCTCCCCGCCACGCGCGATGTCCCTACGCGAAGATCCAATACCGAAAGATAATTTTGTCTTTATTCGGGGCAATCCGCTTACTCGCGGTGCGCAGGTTCCGCCAAAATTTATCGCAGTGCTTTCCGACGGCAAAGCGACAGACTTCGAAAACGGAAAACGTCGACTAGGCTTGGCTCGCTCAGTGGTTTCGGATAGCAATCCCTTGACGCGTCGTGTCCTAGTCAACTGGGTATGGCAGAACCACTTCGGTTACGGTTTGGTGCGAACGCCGGACGACTTCGGTACCCGTGGCCAACCTCCGACTCACCCGGAGTTATTGGACTACTTGGCAGACGAATTCCAGAAGCACGGATGGTCGTTGAAGTGGCTGCATCGCGAGATCATGTTGAGCCAAGCGTATCGACAGGGTGCAATTGAAAACGAGTCGAGTCGGCAAAAAGATCCTGAGAATCAACTACTATGGCGCATACCTCGTCGGAGATTAGATTTTGAATCGATGCGTGATGCGATGTTGTCTGTTTGCGAGGAGATCGACGTTACGATGGGTGGCCGACCTATCGATTTGAATGCGTCGCCAGCCATTCCAAGACGCAGCGTCTATGGTTTCGTCAATCGCGATATCATTGCCAACTTGATGAGCACCTTTGATTCGGCTAATCCAAACGCGTGTACAGCCAAGCGTCCGGAGACCACCGTTCCTCAGCAAACGCTCTTTGCGCTCAATTCGGATTTCATCCAAGATAGAGCGAAACGGATGGCGTCGTTAACCAAGCAAGCTTCTTTTCCGACCAACGACGACAGAATCGTTTCGATGGTTCGCAGAATGCTGGGCCGCACCCCAATCACCATGGAGGTTGATCGAGCGAAGGGGTTCCTTGAGAGCGATGCGATTCTTTCGAATACGGAGGGCTTAACAGCGGATCCCGAACGAAAATGGATTCAGTTAGCACACGCGTTAATGGCCTCGAACGAATTTTTCTTTTTGGATTGATACGAGGGAACAGGATGGACGGTAGCCGAAGGCACTGGATGCGTAAATGTGGAATGGGGATGGGCGGCTTAGCTTTTGCGGATCTCTTTTCGTCCACAACGCAAGCGGCGAACAACACTGGTGCCACGACGGGAGCATTGGCCCAGCATTTTCGAGGCAAGGCCAAGCATATCATTCATGTTTTTCTCAATGGCGGTGTATCGCAGGTTGACACATTTGACCCCAAGCCCGAGTTAGCCCGGCGAGCCGGGCAGATGCTCCCCTTTGAAAACTTGCAAACCGAGCGCAGGACTGGCGTTGCCCTACCGTCCCCATTTCAATTCGAACAGCATGGTGAGAGTGGCATCCCTGTCAGTGATCTGTTTCCGCACTTGTCGAAGTGTGTGGACGAGATGACGGTGATTCGATCGATGTATGCAGAGTTGCCGAGCCATGAGATGTCGCTCATGCTGATGAATACGGGTGATCAACGTTTGGTACGCCCGAGTTTAGGTTCCTGGTTGACGTGGGGCATGGGGTCGATCAACGAAAATCTTCCTGCGTTCGTTGCGCTTTGTCCTGGCGGCATGCCTGTGGGTGGAGCTGGCAATTGGCGATCGACTTTTTTGCCCGGCTCCTACCAAGGGACACGCATCGATACATCCAATACCGATCCAACGAAACTCATCGACTTTCTGCAGAACAAACGAATGTCTGCCCTGGACCAGTCCAAGCAATTCGAGCTGTTGCATCATCTCAATGCCCAGCACATGGCGGATCGTCCCGGCGAAGCGGCCATTGAATCAAGAATCAAATCGTTTGAACTTGCTTTCCGAATGCAGACCGAAGCGAGCGATGCGTTCGATATTTCCCAAGAACCGGAACACATCTTGAAGCTCTATGGCGAGGGGCCACAGAATCGACAACTGTTGATGGCCCGGCGCTTGATCGAACGTGGAGTTCGATTCGTGCAAACTTGGCACGGCGACTCGCAACCTTGGGATAGCCATTCCAATATTAAAGAGGAGCATCGAAAAGTGGCGAGCCAATGCGATCAAGGGATTGCGGCTCTGATAATCGATTTGAAGCAACGAGGCTTGCTCGATGAGACGCTTATCCTTTGCTCTGGCGAGTTCGGCCGAACGCCCTCGGTGGAAATGGGGCAAGATGGCTCTGGTGCGAGTCAAGGTCGAGACCACAATCATTGGGGGTTCTCGCTCTGGATGGCAGGCGGCGGCATCAAGAAAGGGAGTATCTACGGAGCCACCGACGAATTTGGTTTTCGTGCGGTGGAGAATCCAGTATCCATTCATGACTTGCACGCCACGATTTTGCATTTGATGGGATACGATCATGAACGCATGACGTATCGTTATGCAGGTCGCGACTTTAGACTTACCGATGTTCACGGAAAGGTCATTCAGCCGGTCCTGCAGGCATAGTCGAACTTGTTGGACTACAAAGTACGGCTATTTGATTCTGGTGCAGTCTCTGCCGATGGAGCCATTTTCGCGACTACTTCAGTGGGCTTTAGAATCGCGGTATCCAACTCGATTTCGCGGGCCATGCTTTCATGTTCGATCGAATGGTGCAGGTATTGAACCGCTTCGTCGATCGTGTCCGCTTGCATCAACAGGAACTCGCCTTTGCGAATTAGTTTCAACGCTCGGTCGACTGCATTCTGCCAGCCCTGCATTTCGTGAATTTCTTTGACGCGTTTGCCGCCGTCCATTCCTTGTTTAAAGAGGGAAATGATCTCGCCAGGCTGACGGCCTCGCAGATAATGGTCTTCGTAAAGAATGATTCGATCGAAATGGTCTGCCAGGATTTGGCCTTGGCGAATCATGTCGATATCGCGTCGATCGCCCGCAGTGGAGTAAACGACGGTTCGGTTTGGATGCGGGAATTGGTCAAGTGTTTCGGCGATAGCCAATAACGACGACGGATTATGGCCATAGTCCACGACAACAGTCGCTCCGTGTATTTCCATCAAGTTAAAGCGGCCAGGCACCTTGTCCATGTGCGACGAAAAGGACTCCAGCCCCAGTCGAATCTGTTCGCATGGCATTCCTAAAGCCCAGCAGGCACCAGCCGCGGCCAACACGTTTTCTACTTGGAATCCGATTCGACCGTTATGGGTTAAAGGAATGCGATCCAAAGTGAGGAGAACGAAATCGGTATCCCCTTCGGCCAGAATGACGGCGTTGTCTCGCACAAATGCACCGCGTCCGCCTTTGGCTCGATGAGCTGCAAGCACAGGATCGTTTCCATCGAGTGCAAAGAAGACGACGCCTCCCTTACATTTTTCGGCCATCTCGGCAGTTAGCGGATCGCTTGCTTTGAGTACTCCGTAGCCGTTTTTGTGAACTGCTTCGATGATACAACGTTTAACGCGTGCGAGCTGTTCGATGGTTTCGATGTCAGCGATTCCCAGATGGTCACCTTCGCCAATATTGGTAACGACACCGACGTCGCACATATCGAAGCCGAGTCCTTCGCGGAGAATTCCACCGCGGGCGGTTTCGAGCACTGCCGCTTCGACTGCAGGGTTCATCAAAACGGAGCGAGCGCTTTGAGGACCACTACAATCTCCTGAATCGATGCGTCTACCCGCGATGTAGATTCCATCGGTGCAAGTCATCCCGACTTTTTTGCCGGTGCATGCCACCATGTGGGCAATCAAGCGGGTCGTTGTCGTCTTGCCGTTGACTCCCGTAACACTGACGATGGGTATTCGTCCATTGTTGTTGGCAGGATACATCATATCGATGATCGCTTGACCGACAGGACGTGGCGTGCCAGACGAAGGCTCAATGTGCATTCGCAATCCGGGGCCGGCGTTGACCTCCACGATCACTCCGCGTTGTCCTTGGAGTGGTTGTGTGATGTCTTGAGCGACAACATCAACGCCGGCGATATCCAACCCGATGACTCTTGCCGCTTCAACACATTGGCGCGCGACATCTGGGTGTACTAAATCTGTAACATCCGCTGCTGTTCCACCAGTGCTTAGATTGGCATTGCGTCGGATCAAGACCTTTTTGTTGAGCGGAGCGATCGTGTCCGGCGTAAGCCCTTGTTCGAGAAGGACTCCTAGGGCCACGGCATCGATCTTGATTTTGCTCAGCGATGTGCTGTGCCCATCGCTTCGGCGAGGATCTTGATTGACGATGTCGATCAGTGTCTGGACAGTCGATTGGCCATCACCGACCACATGCGCTGGCTCACGTCGGGCAGCTGCGACCATCTTGCCGCCGATGATTAGAATACGATAGTCATCGCCGGGTGCATGGCGTTCGCAGATAATCGAACTGCCTTCTTCGCGAGCGGCAGCGTATGCGGCTTCAACTTGTTCGCGATCTTGAAGATTCGTGGCGACGCCTCGTCCATGGTTCCCATACTGTGGCTTAACCACTACGGGTAAGCCGATATCTTCGGCAGCTTCCCAAGCATCTTCGGCACTCTCAACGGGACGCCCCTCAGGTGTTGGCACCCCAATCGTCTTAAGTAACATACGAGTCAAATCTTTGTCCTGGGCGATCGACTCGGCGATCGCGCTCGTGCTGTCCGCTTCTGCCGTGCAAATCCTTCGTTGAAGATGCCCCTGACCCAACTGGACTAAACTGCCCTCGTTCAGGCGGCGCCATGGAATGCTGCGTGCTCTGGCCGCTTCGACAATCGCTTTCGTGCTTGGCCCAAGGCAAACTTCGTAGCCATACTCTTTCAGTTTTTCGACTTCTGCATGAACATCGAACGGAGTGTCATGAACGGCCGCAAGAATAAGCTCGAACGCTTTCTCGATGCATGCGAGACCGAGCTTCTCTTCTTTGAACGCGACCGCAACTTTGTAAATACCGTCCACGTTTGATTCGCGAGCGCGACCGTATCCAACGGGTGTACCCGCAAGCGACTGAAGCTCTAACGAAACATGCTCTAAGATATGAGCCATGTAGGTTCCGCGACGGAGGCGGACAAAGAAGCCACCACGTTCACCGACGCTGCAGCGGTGCTCGACCATTGTTGGCAACCATGCCATTAGTCGTTCATTGAATCCCGGAATCATTTCCGAAGAAGTATCCTTGAGTTCTTCGAGGTCGACCCAAGCTTCGAGCACTGGGAAATTTGCCCAGATGTTCGGACCTCGGAGTTTGTTTACCTTGAGAATCTGCATGACTTCCTCTGTCTACCTTGGTTGTTGTTTGGAGAGAACCTTAGCTAGCACTCTATTGTGTTCGGAACTTGCCGCTGGCGATATATCCAGCAACTTGATTTTCCTTACTCACGTTTAGCTTGCCTGATCCACGTGGACGGCGAGCCGAAGCGTTCGCATTCTGACAAGGATCACGTTGCAAACCGTGGGCCAAGGGCATTCTGTTTCGTATTGTGCGTCATTTCCACTGTGAAAATCGTAAAAGGCGTCTTGAACCGCATTTTTGTCGCTTTGAACATGACGTCGATTCGATTGCGCAACCGAGTCACAATGAATGCAATCCGTTTTTGAGTGTTATGTAAGGGATGAGAAGCGCCCCAAACGGACTGAAACCAACATCGGCTAAACGCTTTTGTCGCCACAACCCAAAAACCGAGTTCAACGATAATCAAGGATGTAGAAAAAACAGCATTTTTTTCCACCGCAATGAATCCTTGGGTGGAGCCACTTAGGAATTTGGTCGAAAAATGTCGGTTGGACTTGTCCAATGCTACCCCTGAGCATTAAACTCATCGTCCCAAATTCATCGGCAGCCGGTTGATACATTTGCCAAAGTGGCGGAATCGGCAGACGCGCTGGACTCAAAATCCAGTGTCCTTAACAGACGTGTGGGTTCGATTCCCACCTTTGGTACTGTCCGATTGTCGATGGACTAGGAAAATTTGTACTTACAGAGAATAGTATTCCACTCAGTTCGCAAGGCGACTGCCGACCGTATGCCAACCATTAATCAATTGGTTCGAAAAAACCGCGTTGTTCAACACAAGACGACCAAGAGTCCAGTCTTGGAGCAATGCCCGCAAAAGCAAGGTGTTTGTTTGCTGGTTCGAACGATGACCCCAAAGAAACCGAATTCAGCCCTTCGAAAGATTACTCGAGTTCGCTTGAGCAATGGCAAGGAAGTCACGGTTTACATTCCTGGTGAAGGTCACAATCTTCAGGAGCACTCGATTGTTTTAGTGCGTGGCGGTCGTGTACGCGACTTGCCAGGCGTTCGTTACCAAGTTGTTCGCGGAAGCCGGGATACCCTCGGAGTCGTTGGCCGCAAGCAATCTCGCAGCCGTTACGGCGCGAAGAAGGCTTAATTTCTACCTCGTATTTCCAGCTTTTTGCAGATTATTTTTGAATTCCTATGGGCAAAATCACCGCTTCTCGCACCCAGCTGCGACCTGATCCTCGGTTCAATTCCATTCTCGCCTCCAAGTTCATCAACTGTTTGATGTACGATGGCAAAAAGACAACCGCACAAGGCGTGTTCTATAGCGCTCTAGACGAGATCGCTGAAAAAATCAAGGACAGGCCTTCGATTGAAGTCTTCGAGCAAGCGATTGAAAATGTAAAGCCATACATTGAAGTTCGATCTAAGCGTGTCGGTGGTGCTTCCTACCAAGTGCCAATGCAAGTGAATAAGAACCGTCAACAGAGCTTGGCGTTTCGCTGGGTTTTGACAGCAGTTCGGGACAAGAAGGGTCGTGCTACTCACCAGAAGCTGGCAGACGAACTGATGGCCGCCTACCGAAAAGAAGGTACGGCGATTACCAAACGAGAAAACACACACCGAATGGCAGACGCCAACAAAGCATTCGCTCACTTTGCCTGGTAGTTGGTTTGCTGAAAATCAGTTCATGAAAATAATCCGCTTGGAAACAAGCGGATTTTTTTTTGACGCTAGCTGGCGCTGGGAAAGATCCTGTCGCACTCACAACTGGAACAACTGCTAAAACTGCGAACCTACAAATCCGAGCCCGGTTTTATACCGCGGATTCTTGTTTGCCTATCCAACAGCGTGACCTAAGTTTGTGTTGGCTCCAGGGAAGCGGCTTCGCTTTCGGCCAAGGGTCCAACAACACGCACGGGAATACAGAACCATGAGTTCGGCCGCGGCTCCTTCGTCAACGGAAAAGATCACGGAAGAAACCTTTATGGATCGCCGCAAAGAGCCCGGTACAGGAGTGCGCGGCGAACGGCGACAATTCGGCAACTCGTATCACAACTTAAGCCCAGAAGGTCAGCTGTTAGCTGAGGCAATCGACGCTTATAAAGTCGACCACCACCGCCGGTACATTACGACCGACGAATTGCTAGGAGTGCTTGATCGTTTGGGCTATACGCAGTCGCTACCGCCCACGGTTTAGTTCGAGTCGACTCTTAAGGTCTTCTAATGTTTTCTCCCAGCCCTCAGCTGCCATCTCGAAATCAACATCCGCCCACCGAGTCCTATCGATCTTTAGCCGCGACTGTGCTTTAGCGTTAGGCCAGACAGGGAACTGCGCACTGTTCCCCATCGAAAGCCGAGCTTCTACTTTTTCACTGACCAGGTAATCCGCGAGCAATGCGGCTGCGGTCGGATTCGGCGCGTTCTGCAAAACACAAACCGTATTGGGAATGAACAGTGTCCCAAAGCCCTTTGAATCTTGGTCCGGAAAAACGATCTCGACCGGATTGCCTGCTTCTTTTTCAATAATCGCATCGTCCGTGTCCGTCAGTCCCCATTCCAACTCGCCACTGCTAACAGCCAACGCGACCTGCTTGTTTCCTGCCAAAACCACAGCATGTTGCATCCAATCGTTCGACCATTTTTGCCAGTCCAGCGATCGGTCGGTTGCAAAGAAAAGCTGGTCAAGACTCGAAACGCCAGTAATTTTCTTTGAATGTGATGAAATGACGGCCATGTGTGTCGCTGTTGTCCCATACATCGGATTGGCAAGACCACATCGGTGATGCCACTTTGCATCGGCAAGTTCCAAAACGCTTTTCGGCCAAGACTCAGAGTTAGGCAACTTGTTCTTGTTGACAATCAGAACTCGCGCTCGAGCAGCAAAACCAATCCACGAACCATCCTTGGCCCTGAACGCTTTCGGCCATGCATCCGGCACTTTCCAGCGACGACTGGCCAGGAGCCCCTGCTTTTGCAATCGAATCGTATGGATAATTTCGTTGTTCCAAAAAACATCGCACTTGGGTCTTTCTCGCTCTCGCTCAATGCGAGTCACTAACCCGAGCGTCTTGGAGGCTTCGATATCAAATTGTCGTGCAACTTCAGTTCCGGCATTGGACCGCTCAAACGCGTCCAGAATTGGCGTTGCGTATTCTCGGTCGCTTGCAGAATAAAGCACGACGCTCTTCTCCCGTTGCGGAACGCAGCCCAAACTAGCCAAGGTTAACGAGGCAACGAGGGTCTTACAAAACAACAGACAACCCAATCTGCACGCTAGCGGTGGGACGCAAATTGCTGGAGGACGGGCGAAAACCCTTTGTTTTGAAGCCGACGCAAAATGCAAAAATGAAAAGCAACATTTTTTGGCGTCAAGATCCACACAACCCACATATTGGGTCGTATCGAGCGAGGATTTATGGGTCAAGGTAGCAATTTCCTGCAGATGTTTTTGCGAGCGAAACGCCATCGACCTAAGTTAGATTGTGGGTCAGAGCCTGTTATTGGGCTCGGCCTTCATCTCCCTTCCCCCGTGGCGAGGTTGGCTCTCGTTGAGTTAACCTCGCCATTTTCGTTTGTATACCGCATTTACACAATCGCATTCCGCCAAGTTATAAAGCGAAATAGGGCGTCCGTGCCCAATGCATAGATGGTTCACGACCGTTTCCGAAAACGATTCGCAACCAACTTTGCACCCTGCATCCTGTGCAAGATATTTCGATTCATGTTCGACGATCCGAAGACGCGAGGTAAGCCATTTGCTTCAAGCAAAAAACTTGCAAGCAATTAGGCTGCAGCCAATTGAACTTGGCCGGTCTTGGCCATGATGCCTTCGATGAATTCTTCGAAAATGCGGATGTCTAGTGCGCTCGCGGCTTGCGATTCAGGGTGGAATTGGCAGCCCACTACGAACCAATCGTCGCTGTTGCTTTCGATTCCCTCGATCACACCATCTTGGCAACGGGCGGTGACACGGAAACAATCTGCCAGTCGGTCGATAGCCATATGATGTCGGCTGTTTACGCGAATTTCGCCTTCGCCATACACTCGGCCAAGAATCGAATTCGACTCGACCACTAAAGAATGACGATGATTCGGATCGTGCGGATCCTTGTGCGGGATTGCCGATGGCATGTCGATCGGCAAATGATAGAAGAGATTTCCACCTTGAATGACATTGATGAGTTGAAGCCCAACTCCAACCGCCATCAAACTCATTTGCCTATTCGCGATTTCCTGAGCTAGGCGTCGATCAAACTCTTCGCGTCTGGCGTCCATGGGTCTAACAGAGCTGTGCAACATGTATCCATCATTTCGAGGATCCAAATCGCCTCCGCCTACTAAAAAGAAACCGTCTAGTCGATCCAGCAATTGCTCGAGACTAGCTTGATCTATTGTGGGTGGCACCAGAACCGGTATACCTCCCGCATTTGCAATGGAATCAAAGTAGCCTGCAGCTAAATAGCAATAAGCAGGTGTTCCTTGATTCGTGGCGCGGAAATCGCAATTCAAACCAATGAGCGGCCGTTGGTTCATTCGATAGGATCCTCCTAAATGAAAAAGTGACGTGGCGCAATTGTCTGAGTGAACGGTTAGTTTGGTTGCTCGACCTAAAAATGGGTCGTGCAGGTCAAACCTGTGCTTAAGGAAGGCGACGTAAACGCTGCTAACTCGAATTCGTATACGACTCAAACAAAGACCGTACTGGAATCCATCCAATACTGTCTCTCGCTCGAATCGGAAAAAGGGACTGGCGACACGCTTAAGCGTCTTTGGTGCCTCTAACGAATCATTCGTTTGCAACTTACCTGGATACTCGACTCCTCTAAGCTCGACTCCGATCCCTCATTCTCACTGACTCGTGACGGGTACTTGCCAGTGGTGAGATGGTAGGGAGATTAGTCGTATTAAGGACGAAATGCAAACGGCATACTACATTTAGTATGTGCACGAAATGCTAGCACGAAACTGTGTGCAAGCATTACTCGCCCTCGATCATCAAAAGGTTTGCAGAACGGTTGTCCTCAACCGTTCATGGCATTCACTTTAGATTGTTTTTTGTAGCGGCAGGGTGTGAGCCCTCCTACAGACTTGTTCTACGAATTGAACAATCTGGAGATGAATTTGTTCGATGTCCTGTCCAGCATCTACCGTGGTACTTTGCCCTCCGGCTTTAGAAATTTGCTCCAAAAACCCTTTTCGAACCAACCGAAAATACTCCAGACCTCTCTTTTCAAGTCGATCGTGGCCCCGTTGGATTCGCTTAAAGGCGATTTCGGGATCGAGATCCAAAACAATCGTCGCATCCGGGAGCAAGCCTCCCGTCGCACACTTGCCTACGGACCAAAGATCGTCGACATTGAGCCCACCTGCGACTCCCTGGTACACGACGTTCGCCAACAGGAACCGATCGCAGATGACTGTTGCTCCCTCTGCAATCGCAGGGCGGAGCTGTTCGGCTACCAGCTGTGCTCGAGCCGCCATATACAACAGCATTTCCGAAGTGCTTGCCAATGGAATGTCTTCACGATGCAGCAGGATCTCCCGAACCGCTTCTCCCAGCTTGGTCGAACCGGGATCTCGAAAGCAAACGACGCGATCCCCTTTGGACTCCAAGTGCTTTCGAAGCAACTCGATCTGAGTTGATTTGCCAGCACCATCAATACCGTCCAATGTGATAAACATTACAGCGCAAACGCTTCCGCATCTTCCTTGGGGGCAATCTGATATCCATGCGGTTCCATCGAGCATCCAGCCCGACCCTGGCTGAGTGACCGGATGGCACTTGAATAACCGAACAATTCTTTGAGAGGTGCCAGCGCGGTGATATTCGAAATGGCCCCTCGCGTTTCCGTTCGCTCGATCAAACCACGACGCTGTTGCAAGTCACCCACGATCTCACCCATGTAATCCGGCGGCGTCGTGATCTCCATCTTCATGACCGGTTCAAGCAACGTGGGCCCACCGGCTCGCAATCCCTCATCGAAGGCATTGTTTGCGGCAATCTTGAAAGCCACCTCGTCCGACCCCACTTCAGCTATCTCCCCGCCCAGAATACTGATTCGCATTCCAGTTAAGGGGAACGAGCCAATCAAACCACCGCCCTCGGAACGGTTCTTAAGTTCCTCCAGTGCCGCTTGGCGAAGGTCCTCAGGGAGCATCTTTTCGATGGGTGTTCGGTCCAGAATAATAACTTTCGCCGAGACGTCCTCGAGTGGTTCAAAGCGAACCCGAAGTCTTGCAAACAATTGCTGCGAACCCACTTGGCGATTGCATTCTCCGACGATCTCCGTAACGCTGCCGACCGTCTCGCGGTAACTCACACGCGGCTTGTAAAACTTGACGTTGAGTTGGTAGTCGCGAACAAGGCTGTTCTTGATGACCTCCAAATGCAACTCGCCCATACCGCTAATGAGCGTCTGGCCAGACTCGGCATTCTCCATTGCATGGAACGTCGGGTCCTGACGCTTTCGCATTTCCAGAACTTCTGCGAGTTTCTTTCGTTCCGTCGCATTTTCGGGCTCGATAGCCATTGAGATGACAGATTGAGCAAACTGAATGGAGGGCAGTTCAATCATGTCGCGAGTATCGCACAACGTATCGCCCGTGATCGAATCGCGAGGGCCGATGATAAGCGCGATATCACCGCATTCCAGAGAATCGATTTGGCCCTGGCGTTCGCGTTTCGTTGCGTG
>Ga0163144_10018376_pt1 | contig 14150 bp, 10 predicted proteins | sample OliLak19BULKMAT1_FD_123175 | JGI IMG/M metagenome (GOLD analysis project Ga0163144, IMG submission 123175) | Freshwater microbial mat bacterial communities from Lake Vanda, McMurdo Dry Valleys, Antarctica - Oligotrophic Lake LV.19.BULKMAT1 | ecosystem: Environmental > Aquatic > Freshwater >... | reverse complement strand
TCCCCATGCAACCAAGGCCACGGCCATCACCATCAGTGCCAACGGCACCAAAGCCTTTGGCGAAAGTTGCAGGCCGGGCTGCATGAACATCGTACGCACATTCAGCCAATCCCCCCCGGCCAGCCGGATCGACAGCGTCAACTCGATTGGTTCAGCATGCGCCGCCATCATTGCCTGATGCATGGGGCGCATGGACGCAGGCACACCCTCGGGCACGGCGAGTGGCGTCAGGTCAAGCGTTTGAATATCCGCCAGAACCTCACGCTCGGGTTGGCCAAGGATCTGACGGATCTGGTTCAGGAACGGGGCCGCAGCTGGGCTACTGTGTGTCGCCTCCGGGTCTGGCCCCACCTCAAATCGTACCAGCGGCGAATTTGCCGAACGAAGGATTTCTGGCCGCAGATCTGCTGGCGCATCGTCGAGCAGCAAGACCACGTTGGCCGCCCGGCCTGCGGCCTCCAGCCCGAGGGCTGCGCGGACTGCACGGTTGCGCTCGTCGGTCAGCAAGACCAGCCCAAGGCCCTGCGTCACCGCAAGTGCCAGCAGCAACATCGCCAGCAACTGTACCGCCACCGACTGGGGCAACATCCGGACCCAAAAGCCTGGCGGCTTGTTCATGGCAACGCCCTGACATCAGCGGCAAGACTGTAGCCGCCGCCCCAGACCGTGGCGATCAGTGCCGGTTTGCCCGGATCAGCCTCGATCTTGCGGCGCAAGCGACTGATCTGATTGTCGACGGTCCGGTCAAAGACCTGAGCCGACCGACCGGAGGTCATGTCCAGCAGTTGATCGCGGCTAAGGACAAAGCGGGGTCGTCCCAGAAACACGGTCAGCAAGCGGAATTCGGCTGTGGTCAGGGCAACCTCGGCTCCATCTGCGTCGGTCAGGGCGCGGCGATCCGTGTCCAACACCCAGCGGTCAAACGCCAGCCTGTGCCCGGCAAGGGTGCCGCCGGGCAACTCGGATTGTTCCGACCGGCGCAGGATCGCTTTGATCCGGGCCAAAAGCTCGCGCGGGTTGAACGGCTTGGGCAAATAGTCATCCGCCCCGACCTCCAGCCCGACGATGCGGTCGGTTTCATCGCCAAGGGCGGTCAGCATCAGAATCGGCATTGTGCCAGCGGCGCGCAAGCGACGGCAAACCGAAAGCCCGTCTTCACCCGGCATCATCACGTCCAGCACGATCAGATCGAACTGGCCGACCTTCAGAGCGGCATCCATCGCTGCGGCGTTCGCCGCCGAGGTCGCGCGCATGCCGTTTTTTTCCAGATACCTGACCAGTGCATCACGGATTTCGCGGTGGTCGTCGACGATCAAGATATGGGGCAGGTTGGGGGTCATCATTCCTCCTGAACCAGACCCTAGCCCATCGCGCGGCCCCCGCGCGTATCAGATTGTCGCAAACCGTCGCGGAACCCGCCGTTGCGACAGTTTGATACAAAAGACCGTCACGCCTGACAAACCTGTGGGACATCTGCCCCCCAGATTGGCCTTATCGGAATTCCAATCAAAGGAAACACAATGAAACGTTCAACCAAATTCGTCCTTGCGGCCGTGGCAAGCCTTGGTGTGGCAGCCATCGCCGTGCCGGTGATCGCCCAGCAAACCCAGATTCAACATGATGGCATGATGGGTCAGGGAATGGGGATGATGGGCGGCCACGGCGGCAAGATGGGGGACGGTATGGGGATGATGGGCGGTGCCCAAAGCTATGCCATGGCCACTTTCGATACCAACAAGGACGGCACCCTGACCCCTGAGGAAATGTCAGCCGGTATTCAGGCCGAGCTCAAAACCTATGACACCGACGCCAACGGCACGCTGTCGCTTGAGGAATTCGCTTTCATGCATGCGGCCCATACCCGACCGATGACGGTGCGCGCCTTCCAGATGCACGACGCCGATGGCGATGCCCAGGTCACCGAGGCCGAGATGGTGGCAATGGCTGCGATGATGCAAGAGCACATGAGTGGCCAGCATGGCGGCATGCGAGGCATGGGCGAAGGGATGATGGACGACAACTAAGTCCTCACCATCCCCCGGCGTCTGTCCATGACAGACGCCGGGGGCCACACCAACACACGCTAAGGTGCCGCGTTGGGCAACCGGGTACAACTCAGGCCCAGAACAGGAGACAGCGATGATGAACGGATACGACATGGGCTGGGGCATGGGCTTTGGCTGGATCTGGATGGCTGTCACGCTTGTTGTGGTCGGGCTCGCCATTGCAGCGCTGCTCAAATATCTGCGCAAGTAAACGAAAAAGGGATTTCGGCCATGGATTATACCTTCAACCGTTTGCTGACCGGGGTCGGCTTTGCCGAGGCGGACGCCCGCACCCGCAAGGCGCTTGGTGACAGCGGTTTCGGCATTCTGACCGAGATCGACGTTGCCGCGACGATGAAGAAAAAGCTGGATGTTGCGATGACGCCGTATCTGATCCTCGGGGCCTGCAACCCGAAGATGGCTTATCAGGCCATCGAGATCGAGCCGCGCGTGGGCGCGATGCTGCCCTGCAACGTCATCCTGCGGGCCGTTGATGGCGGCGTGGAGGTCAGCGCGATAGACCCGGTGGCCTCGATGCAGGCGATCGACAATCCGGCCCTGCAGGCCGTGGCGGGGCAAGTGCGTGACCTGCTGGCGAGGGCCGTTGCTGCGATTTGATGGGAGCATCGGTAGAACGGTGCAGACCCCCCCGGTCCGCTTGGTTTTGCGAACCAGAGGGCGTCTGCAGATAGGTCTAGTATTTCGCCTGTACCGTAACGCCATCGGCGCCAAGGATCTGTACCGCACCTTTCACCTCGGCAGGGACAGCAAGGCCGGTATCGGCCGACAGCGTTCCGGGTTCTGCGGGCACCAGCGGCACGCGCACTGGCTTGCCGTCGATCAGCAGAATGGCCGTGCCGCTCATCTTGGCGGTGTCCACCGCGCTGTCATCGTCCAACGTGATATGGACAATGACCCTAGTTCCGCTTGGAACAAGTTCAACGCGGTAGGGTCCGGCATCCACCCGCATCCCGCCATTCGGGCCAATACCGGCCTCATGGGCCGCAGCGGGCGTGGCAAGCATCAGGGTTAGCAGCATCATTCGAAGCATGTGATTTCCTTTCAAGGTTCAGAAGGTTTGGATTGCGGCACCGACTGGCGCGCGCGCATTGGCTTGTTCCTGCCGCGCGGCATCGACCAGCCGTTCAAGCGATTTGCGGCCATAGCGCAGGAACAAAACCGGCGTCAGGAAAGTGTCCAGCAGGGTGGATGAGATCAGACCGCCAAAGATCGTCACGGCAACCGGGTTCAGGATTTCCTTGCCCGGATCGCCCGCGCCGATCATCAACGGCACAAGCGCCACACCCGCCGCAAGCGCCGTCATCAGGACCGGGGTCAGCCGTTCCAGTGACCCGCGAATGATCAGGTCGGGGCCAAAAGCCATGCCTTCGTGCAGGGCAAGGTTGATGTAATGGCTGATCTTCAGGATGCCGTTCCGCGCCGCAATCCCCGTAAGCGTGATGAAGCCAATCATTGACGCCACAGATAGCGGCTGCCCCGCAATCCACAATGCTGCCACCGACCCGATCAGCGCCAAGGGCACTGACCCCATGATGATCAGTGCGCAGACGGTGGATTTGTAGCGGCTGAACAGGATCGCAAAGACCATGCCCAGTGATACCAGTGACAAAAGCGCGATGGTTCGGCTTGCCTCTTCCTGCGCCTGAAACGTGCCTTCCAGTGTGGCGGTGTAACCTTCGGGCAGGTCGGCCGCCGCAATCACGGCCCGAATTTCTGCCACAACGGCCGCCATATCCACCCGCCCATCGGTGTTGCCCAAGACCACCAGCCGCCTGCTGCCGCCTTCGCGCAGGATCTGGTTCGGCCCGTCGGTTTCGCGCACTTCCGCCAGTTCGCGCACCGGCACCCAGCCCGACGGCGTCTCGATCAACAGATCGCCCAGGGCTTGAGTGGTGCGGTTTTCATCGGCCAGCCGCATCACCACGTCATAGCTGCGCGCGCCGTCCACCAGTTTTGATACCACACGCCCGTTCGACAGCCGCTCCAACGCCTCGGTGATGGCGGCGGGCTGGATGCCGTAAAGGGCGGCGCGATCATAGTCGATGCGGATTTCAAGCTGCGGAATGCGGACCTGCTTTTCTACCTGCAGATCCACAAGACCGGGGATGGATGCAATCTGGCCGCGCAGCCCTTCGGCAACAGACCGCAAGGTATCCAGATCCGACCCATAGATTTTCAGCGCCAGTTGCGCGCGCACGCCCGACAGCATGTGATCCAAGCGGTGCGAGATCGGCTGGCCGACGTTCACCGCAACCGGAAGCAGGGACAGACGCGCCCGGATATCGGCGACAATCTCGGTTTTTGGGCGGTCGGATTCGTTCAGATCCACCTCGATTTCCGACGAATGGACACCTTCGGCATGTTCATCGAGTTCCGCCCGGCCCGTGCGACGGCCAACCGCGCGAACCTCTGGCACCTCCAGGATCAGCTTTTCAGCGATCAGCCCGACACGATGGGATTCCGCCAGCGAAATGCCGGGGTTGAACAGCATCGATATGGTAAAGGTGCCCTCGTTGAACGGCGGCAGGAACGCGCGCGGCAGCATGGTGGCCGACCATGCCGCGATCACCACCCCCACCGCCGCCAGCGCCATCAGCGATTTCTGCCAGCGAAACACAACCGCCAAGGCCGCGCGGTTGCCGCGTTTCAGGTTGCGGACCAGCCAGCCTTCGTGATCATCCAGTCGCTTCATGCCGGGCAACAGATAGTAGGCCATTACCGGCGTCAGGGTGATCGACACGACCAGACTGACAAGGATCGAGATGATATAGGCCTGCCCCAACGGCGCAAACAGCCGCCCCTCGATGCCCGACAGCGCAAACAGCGGCACGAACACAAGCACGATGATCATGGTGGCATAGACGATGCCCGACCGCACCTCCTGGCTGGCCGACACCACCACGTCAAACGTTGACCTTGTGTTCCCCGCCTCACGATTTTCGCGCAGACGGCGGAAGATATTCTCCACATCCACCACCGCATCATCGACCAATTCGCCAATGGCGATGGCAAGGCCGCCCAGGGTCATGGTGTTGATCGACAGACCGAGCATCTTGAACACGATGGCGGTCACAAGGATGGAAACCGGGATCGCGGTCAGGGAAATCAGCGTCGTGCGAACATTAAGCAGAAATGCAAACAGCACGATGGCAACCACGACCACCGCCTCCAGCAGCACGGTCTGCACGTTCTTGACCGATGTTTCGATGAAATCCGCCTGCCGGAACAGCACCTCATCGGCGCGCATCCCGTCTGGCAGGGCAGCGGTGATTTCGGCCAGTGCCGCCTCGACATTGCGCGTCAGTTGCACGGTATCGACGTCCGGCTGCTTTTCGACCGAAATGATGACCGCCGACTCTCCCATATACCCGGCCTCGCCGCGTTTCAGGCGTGCACCAAAACCAACGTCTGCCACCTGATGCAGCAGGATCGACTGGCGACCATCGCTTTGCACCACCACCTTGCGCAGATCTTCAAGGCTCAGGGTGCTGCCGATGTTGCGGATCAGAAATTCACGCGCGTACTGGTCGGTAAAGCCGCCGCCAGTGTTGGCCCCAAAGGCGGTAATGGCAGCCTCCACCTCGGCCAAGGTCACCCCAAGGGCGCGCAGGGCGGCGGGGTCTGGCGCCACGCGGAACTGGCGCACCTCGCCCCCGATTGGGATGACCTGTGCCACTCCCGAAATCGTCAGCAGGCGCGGACGCACGATGAAATCCGCGGCTTCGCGCAGCTCCATCGGCGTGACGCCTTCGGGTGCAGTCATTGCAACCAGCATCACCTGCCCCATAATCGAACTGATCGGCCCCATTTGCGGCACGACGCCTTCGGGCAGTTGGGCGGCCACCAGCGTCAGCTTTTCCGCAATCTGTTGGCGGTTGCGGTAGATGTCGGTGCCCCAGTCAAACTCGACATAGATGATCGACAGCCCGACGCCTGAGACGGACCGAACGCGGTCCACCCCCGGCAGGCCATTCATCTGGGTTTCAATCGGATAGCTGACAAGTTGTTCAACCTCGGGCGGAGCCAACCCCTCAGCCTCGGTCATGATGGTGACTGTGGGGCGGTTCAGGTCGGGAAAGACATCAACCGGCAGGCGCATCGCGGTGAACGCACCGTAGCCCATGAGGACCACGGCCAGCACCAGAACGAGCACACGGTTGCGCAGGGATTGGGTGACAAGGAATGTGAACATATGCCCGGCCCCTATCGCAACTGGTTGAGAAGTTCGGCACCCTGGGTTACCACGCGGTCGCCGGGTGCTAAGCCCGCCACGATGATTACCCGGCCGCCGTCCAAGGGCTCAACGCGCACGGCACGTGGTTCGAACAGTTCCGGATCGACATGGACAAAGACGGTGTCCTCACCGTTGGCCCCCCGGATCACCGCGTCGCGCGGGACCGCGATGCCCGTAGTCACGCTGGCTGTTTCAGAAAAGACCGTCACCCGGTCACCGACGCGTAGGCTACCCGTGGCGTCATCGATCCGGAAATTGATGGGCTGCGCTTGTCCGTCTTCGGCAAAGCCCGCGCCGATCAGGCTTAGCGGAATGGCAGCACCATCTGCGTTGGCAATCGAGGCCTTGTCCAAGACCGGCTCCCCGCCAAACGACAACGCCTCGACCCAAAGCTGCGCAGGATCGATGATGTGGAACACTTCGGTATTGGTCTCCGCAATCAGGCCGGGTACAGCGTTCGCCTTTGACACAACGCCTGCAACCGGGGCCAGCAGTGCCTCTGGCTCCATGCGCAGCGATTCCAAGGCCGCACGACGCTCACGCAACCCCTGAAGGGTCAGTTCCGCTTCTTCAAGCTGCGTCTGCGATACGGTGCCGCTTGAAGCCAGCGTGCGGAATCGGGCAACCTCGCGTTCTTCCAGCGCAATCTCCTGATCCAATTCTGCTTTCGATTGCCGGATAGAGGATTGATCAGCCGCAGCAAGCGACGGCTCAACGAGGGCCATCACATCACCTGCCTTGACCACCTGCCCAAGCGAGGGAAAGCCACCGGGCGGCGGCAAAAGACGGCCACCAATCGCCGTTTGCACAAAACCGCTGGCGTTTGGATCAGGGACCACCCGACCGGCCATCTCCACGCTACGACGATGCTCAGCCTCCACGGCAGCCATGGTCAGGATTGCCAGAATGCGCTGCGCCGCTTTTGGCGCAAAGACCCGGCCATCGGGTAAACGTTGCGCAACATCGCGGATCACCGGGGTCGGCGCAGTTTGGGCAAACGCGACTGACGATCCCAGAACCAGCGCCAGAACTGCAGCCAAAACCCCGACGGCCATGATCCGCCGTCGCATCAGCGCCATGACCAACGCACCCCCCAAAAGGCCGAGAATCCCGACGCCGATCAGCGCGGGATCAGCACTCCGCAGCCGATCCGGGACAGTGGTGATCACCGCACGTAGCTGCCCGGTGATGGCTGCGGTCAAGGGCTGTGCCGCCGCCGGTGCCACAACCTGCGGTTCCGGGATTACCAGTGTCGCGGTCAGAAAATCGATGTCCGTGTCAGCCGCGACCGTGAACAACAACTCATACGTGCCGGGGTTCGCAGCCCACGGCGCCTCCAGCAGGTAGATGTCGCCATCCTGTACCGCGCTGACCGGCCCGGCCGGGGTTTCGACGTCCAAACTCGCACCGATGACAGGGGCATTGGTGTCAAACCGGTCCAGATAGACGGTCAATCCAGTGCCATTCGCCACAGCCACCAGTTCAAACAACGGCGACGCTGCTGTCGCGCGGGGTGCGGTCTGCACGGTCGGCGGCGGCGGTTCATCACCATGTTTATGACCCTCGTGGGCCATGGCTGCGAAAGCCGATATGATGCCAAACAGGGCTGCGAAAAAGCCCAAGCGGAAAAAGGTCATGAGACGCCTCAACAAGTTGCTTGCTCCAGTTGTGCTGCGACCGGGCGCAGCATCGACGGGTGGAGTCAGGCTTTCGGTGGGCGTTTCAACGAGGTTTGCTGTGATGGTTTGGTCAGGGCGTTGTCTTGCAGGGCGAACCGGGCATCGACAGGAATTGAAGCGATACCGGGATAAGACACGTTCAGAAAGGCGACTGCGCAACTGGTTGCAGAGCAGCAGTTCACGCCACAATCGGCTTCGGTGGCGCCCTCTGCTTCGGCTCCGTTTTCCGACCCTGCGCTTTGTTCCCAGTTCGCGGCGGTCTGAACCGACAAACCGGCATGAAGGCCGTGGGCCTGCGCGACGCTTGCCAAGGGACCGAAGAACAGAACGGCGAAAAGGGCGAAGACCGCCCCGATCCGCAAAAGCACGGCGGAGACATGCACGGGCACCACGCGGTGGGGTACCGCGCCAATGTGCTGTGTCACAAGTGCCGCTCTCTCAGCCAACCGTTTGGACCTGATTTCATTGTGACGCTCGCGACGCAGATAGCCGGGGAACACCGCGATGGCGAGTGCAAATGTGCGTGATGTGGCAGATACCAAACATGTATCAACCTGCATTCCAATTTCAGGCGTACAGTTGTTTGTCTGGTTGCGTCCGTGTTCGTTCGCCCCGAACTTGACATGCCCTTGACTTGTCGGAGGTGAAACAGGGGGACGAAACCGCAAGTTGCCAGATATTTTACCCCCATCTTGGCCAGTTTCGGTTGGTCAAGGTCGCGCCGAAGCAAAAGCGCATAGTATAGGACGCCCCACAAATGCCCCCGAACGCCGATCAACAAAAAGCACTAGCTGACCCGATGTCCGACGGCATGCCCAGCCCAACAAACGCAGCCGGTGGGGCCAAGACAGCCATCGATCCGGTATGCGGCATGACCGTCACGGTGAAAGCCGACACCCGGACCGAGAGTTTTGACGGCAAACCGTTTCATTTCTGTTCTGATAAGTGCCAGACCAAATTCAAAGGCGACCCGTGGTTCTATGCGTCGGGCAATGCCACCAAGCGCGGCAAGGTTGCAGCTGCGGGCGTGCAATACACCTGCCCGATGCACCCGCAGATCCTTCGTGACGCGCCGGGGTCTTGCCCGATTTGCGGCATGGCACTGGAGCCCATGGTGCCATCTGACGCGCCGAGTGAAGAGCTGACCGACTTTACCCGCCGCATGTGGATCAGCGCCGCTGCCGCAGTTCCGCTTGTCGTTCTGACAATGGGACCGCTGGTCGGTTCGCCGGTGCGGGATTGGGTCGGGCATCAAAATGCGATGTATCTGGAGTTTTTGCTTGCCACGCCGATCATCGTTTGGGCTGCGCTGCCGTTTTTCAAACGCGGCTGGGACTCGCTGGTGAACCGCTCGCCCAACATGTGGACCCTGATTTCGCTAGGGGTCCTCGCGGCCTATGGCTATTCACTTCTGGCCACATTCCTGCCCGGTGTGTTTCCGGAGCAATACCGCATGGGCGGCATGGTCGGCACCTATTTCGAGGCGGCTGTGGTGATCGTCACACTGGTCTTTGTCGGCCAGGTACTGGAACTTCGGGCGCGGGAACGCACGGGGGATGCGATCCGCGCCCTGCTGGATCTGGCCCCAGAAACCGCGCGGCGGATTTTGCCGGATGGCACGGAATACGATGCGCCGCTGGAAAACATCATGGCGGGTGACCAGTTGCGCGTCCGCCCCGGAGATGCCGTGCCGGTGGACAGCGTTGTGATGTCCGGCACTTCATCCTTGGACGAAAGCATGTTGACCGGCGAGTCGATGCCCGTCGAAAAAGGCCCCGGCGACAAAGTCACGGGGGCCACGATCAACAAAAACGGGTCTTTGATCATCACGGCGGGCAAGGTCGGCGCGGATACCGTGCTGGCGCAGATTGTCGCGATGGTTTCTGGTGCGCGCCGGTCGCGCGCGCCCATACAAGGGTTGGCAGACCGTGTATCAGCCATCTTCGTGCCGACGGTCGTGGCCGTTGCCATCGCGGCTTTTGCCGCATGGATGATGTTCGGGCCTGCGCCCGCGCTGGTGTTCGCCTTTGCGTCTGCCGTGTCGGTGCTGATCATCGCCTGCCCATGCGCGCTTGGGCTCGCGACACCGATTTCCATCACCACCGCAGCCGGGCGCGGGGCACAAGCCGGAGTGCTGATCAAGGACGCCGAGGCGTTGGAACGGATGGCCAGGGTGGATACGCTGATCGTCGACAAGACCGGAACCTTGACGCTGGGCAAACCCACGCTGACCGATACGGTGGCTTTAGGGACGATTGGCGAGGCGGACATCCTGGCCTTTGCCGCCGCGTTGGAGCGCGGGTCTGAACACCCGCTGGCCGAGGCGATTGTGGAGGGGGCCGCCGCGAAGGGGGTGCGCAAGCTGGACACTACAGAATTTCAGGCGGTGACGGGCAAGGGCGTCAAAGGCATGGTTGATAGTCGCCCTGCCGCCCTGGGTAATGCCGCGATGATGCAGGAACTGGGTCTGGACACAGCCGAGGCCGAGGCGCAAGCCGACGCCCTTCGCGCCGCTGGCAAGACCGCGATGTTCATCGCCATAGACGGCGCTTTGGCAGGCATTGTGGCTGTCGCTGACCCGATCAAGGACAGCACCATTCCGGCAATTGCCGCCCTGCATGCGCTTGGCCTGCGGGTCATCATGGCGACGGGCGACAACGAACGTACCGCAAAGGCCGTCGCGGCCAAGTTGGGCATCGACGAGGTGCGCGCCGGCGTGCTGCCCGAGGATAAAAAGGCTTTGATCGACGAACTGCGCGCGCAAGGGCGCAAGATCGCCATGGCGGGCGATGGGGTCAACGATGCCCCTGCCCTTGCTGCAGCCGATGTCGGCATTGCCATGGGAACCGGCGCCGATGTGGCCATGGAGAGCGCCGGGATCACGCTGCTTGGCGGTGATCTGATGGGCATCGTGCGGGCGCGCAAACTGGCAAAGGCGACGTTGCGCAACATCAAGCAGAACCTGTTCTTTGCCTTTGCCTACAACGCGGCAGGCATTCCGATTGCGGCAGGTGTGCTGTATCCGCTGACTGGCACCTTGCTGTCGCCCATGATCGCAGCGGCAGCGATGAGCCTGTCTTCGGTGTCGGTCATAACCAACGCCTTGCGGTTGCGGCGCGTGGTGCTGTGACAAAGTCCTTGGGGCCTTGGCCGCGACGCGCAATCATAGCAGGCAGCCTGCTTGCTATTACGGCTTGGGTGATTGGCGCGCCTCGTCTTGCCAGTCTATGGCCCGCGCGGCTTGCCTTTCGTGACCTGCCTGGGCTGTCCCCTTTCGCGAACTCGAAACCGCGGGCGTGCTGTCGACCGGAGCTGTTCTGCTCGTCGGACTGGATGGGACGGCACCCCCTGATGCCGCACAAGACGCCCGCATTGCTGCGGTGCGCGTCGATCCCTGCACGGCCTTGTTTGGCACGCAAACTGACCAACGCCTACCGATCGCGTTCTTTTCGGATTTCAATTGCCCGAACTGCCGGGTGCTGGATGCGATCTTGGTGGCGTATGACACCGCCAACCCTGGCACTATCCGGATCATCCGCCATGAACTGCCTTTGCTTGGAGCTGCGTCCACCATCGCCAGTCAGGCCGTTCTGGCTGCCGACCGTCAAGGTGGCTATCAGGCAATGCATGATCGGCTTATGCGCACGCGCATGGTCACTGATCTGAAATTCGTGATTGCCATTGCGGAGGTAGCGGGCCTGGACGGAGAACGCCTTGTGGCCGACATGCAGACGCCAGAAATTGCTTCCGCCCTCGACATGTCAAAGGCAATAGCATCGGTGTTTGGGTTTTACGGAACGCCCTGCACAGTTATCGGCCGCAGCGTGTTCATGGGGGCCATCCCGGCGGCTACCGTCGCGCAGATCATCGAGATGGAACAGGCGGCTTTGCCAATAGTCCCGTCGAACTCTGTCGGCTGCGGTTTTGGCGCGGTCGGGGTCCTGTCGGACTACTATCCAACTGGGATCGCTGCGGTTTTCGCGTTTTTGTTGACCTATTGTTGACCTGGGCTTTGGACATGCGAAAGCCCCGCGGTTAGGCGGGGCGTAGGGCATTGTAATCATTTAGTATTTTGGTTGCGGGGACAGGATTTGAACCTGTGACCTTCAGGTTATGAGCCCCATCTGCCGGAGGAAAGCCTGTCCTTTGATTTCAATAGGTTAGGCGATAACTCTTTGAACTGCCTACGTTTTCTAACCGCATCGCGCCGCAGCCAACCGCAGCGGACGGGTCCAAACGGGGAACGAGGTAGTTAAACAGGTTGACCTATTGTTGACCCAGAAAATGAGGGGCCAAAGGGATTGGCTACATTGCAATGAATTGACCGTAGATTTCAAAACAAAGGTCTGATCTTCTCATTCCAACAAAATGAACTCGGGCCAAAGCACAGTTCCGTTCAAGATGGACACCGGAATATCCTTTGGTAGTCCACCATCATCTTGATCTGCAAGCAGAACTGCCACCGCATCTTCCTCCATAAGGTGTGCTTGAGCGAGCTGCGCAGAATCGGTTGAGACAAGGATGCTTGCTCCCCCTTTGTTCGGGCTGATCCGTATCGTATTCGAGCCAAGATCTTGCACCTTGAGGTCCGGGTAGTCGGCAAGATTAAAACCCTGAAAGTCCTGGGGCGGCGAAGTGGCCTCGTCCGCCCCGACAATGGCATCGTACAATGCCTGTATCTCGTGATCATCGCTTTCCTGCGGCCACAAGACACTGTCCGCCAAGAAACGTTTGCGTTTCATCAGGGACTGCAGCAGACAATCAAAAGAGCCCCGTTGGAGGCGTGGGTGAACAGCCAGCGGAATATGAATTGTAACCGGCCGGGTTTGCCCAATGCGATGGGTGCGGTCATTACATTGCTCTTCTACTGCCGGATTCCACCAGCGTGTCAAATGGATTACATGGTTCGCAGCAGTCAGCGTCAGACCGGTGCCTGCCGCACGCGGCCCTAGCACCAACACATCGAATCCCTCGTCGGAATCGAGATGGCGCTGAAAACGCTTGGTGATCTCTTGCCGAGAAGAAACCGGCGTCGCACCATTGATAATATCTACTCGTGGCAGTCCGAACTCGACTTTCACCAACTCGGCGAACCACTGCTGAACATCCCTGTTTTCTACAAATATGAGGGCGCGTTCGCCTTTGGATTTGATCATCGAAAGCACGTCAATTGCCGCCGCGGTGCGGGCAGAGGAGTGCGTGAAACTTTCGGGTGCTTCGCCTTCGATCAGACCGGGATGCAGCGAAGTGCGCCGGATATGATGCAACAAACCAAAAAGCGATTGGCCGGGCTTGCGTGCCTCGTCATAGCGAAGGGCCTGCACTTCCGGCATAATCCGAGGATGAAGCACACGCGTCTTAGTTGGCAATTCCTTGGCTGCTGTGTCTTTGGTTCGGCGAAGGCCAAGGCGGGGATGGCCCGCTTGAGGTTGAAAAATGGCCTGATACAATACGCGCATGTTGCCAGCTTTCGGAACATCAAACGCAGATCGAAAATCGCTCAGCGACCCAAGTGCACCAGAAAACAATGGTTCCATCACCGCCCAGATGTCACGCGTAGCGTTCTCGACCGGAGTTCCGGTCAGGCCGATACGGAAGTCGGCATTGACCGCTTTGGCAGCGGTGGCACGCAGTGTTGCGGGATTTTTGACGTTCTGTATCTCGTCAAAGACAGCCACGGAAAACGCGTTCTCATGGAAGCTGACGGCATAGTTGGCCAGAGTCTGATAGGTCGTGATGACGATACGAGGCTTCGTCCCCATGCACAGATCTTGCAGATCGAGCCGGCCGCGCCCGTCCTGAATATCGCGCCCCCGAACACCTTCACTGCGCCAAGGGCCAAGCCCTGCTCCGTAAAGCCGGACCGGTTCGCCCCAGAGTCCGGGTTCGAGATGTGCCTCGATTTCGGCTTCCCAGTTGCGCAAAAGTGATGTCGGCGCGACAATCAGGAAAGGCCTGTTGGGCACAAGGCCTTTCTGCATCCCTTCCGATAACCAGGCAAGAAAAGACAAGGTTTGAAGCGTCTTGCCAAGCCCTTGTTCATCCGCATTTAAGATACCCGGCAACCCGGCCTCCCACGCCTCTACCTGCCAGAGAAATGCCTCAGCCTGATGGGGGCGAAGATCACGGCGAACAGAGTGCGGAAGATCATGGGCAAAGCCTTGGGGGCGT
>Ga0163144_10018375_pt1 | contig 14150 bp, 10 predicted proteins | sample OliLak19BULKMAT1_FD_123175 | JGI IMG/M metagenome (GOLD analysis project Ga0163144, IMG submission 123175) | Freshwater microbial mat bacterial communities from Lake Vanda, McMurdo Dry Valleys, Antarctica - Oligotrophic Lake LV.19.BULKMAT1 | ecosystem: Environmental > Aquatic > Freshwater >... | reverse complement strand
CACGTAGGTGGCCGTGACGAAGGCTCCGCGCGGGCTCCATGCGGGCACGTGCCAAGCAGGTGGGGCCTTTACCGCCTTCGGCCCGGGCACGGGCGCGGGAGGGGGCAGCGGCGGCGCGACCTTTGGTTTCAGGCGCAGTTGCAAGTAGATGCTCGGCAGATCGCCGGGCTTCAAGTCGAGCGTCTGGATCGCGTCGGTGTAGCCGTCGAGCCGCGCCGCGAAGCGGTGCGGGCCAGGCTCCAGCACGAACGAGCGGCCTTCGGTCCTGCCGGCCGGACGCCCGTCGATGACGAACGCCGCCTGCGGCGGATCGGCGGTCAAGAAGACCTGCGCCACCCGCGGCGCCACCCGCGCGAGCGACACGGCGAAGCGCTTCCACGGCTCTTTCGTCCGATCGGCAGCCGGCGCGCGCATCGCCGCGGAGAGGTGCAAGAACGCGCTCACGTTGCGCCCGAGCAGGTCTTCGCAAATCCCAAGCTCGCCCTGGGTCGTCGCCGTTTCTTCCAGGCTCAGCGCGCCGGTGTAGGCCTCCACACACGCGCTCCAGCGCTTTGCCCGCGCCGCTTCCGCGCCTTGCCGGAGCAACTTGGCCAGTCGTTCGCGATCGACTTCCGCGCCCGGCTCGGCGTGCGCGCTCGCGCTGCCCAGCACGAGCGCAACAAGCATCGCCCCGACTCGCCCCGCCCTCTTCATCGTTGCAGCTTCGCCTGCCATGGAGACGCTCGTCAACGCGGGTTCGAAGCCACCGCGAGATCGATCCGCAGGCCGACGTGGTGATCCGGAAACGGGTCGTCCGGGTGCTCGGTTTCGTAGCGCCGTAACATCCGCGCCGCGTCGCCCAGAGCGCCTTGCGACAACGCCGTTTGAGCTCGACCGAGCAACGTGCGCGCGTGCATGCGGGCGCTTGGATCCGGCGCGATCGGCTGGACCGCGGCGGCCTTGCGCGAGGGCTGCTCCGGCGCCGCGCCGGCTCGACGCGCTGCGGGCGCCGCCGCGGCGGCAATGGGTGCGATCTCTTGCTCGGGCACGGCCGCGCCGGCTCGAGGCGCTGCGGGCGCCGTCGCAACGGCGGTGGGTACGGTCTCTTGCTCGGGCTCGGCCGTGCCGGCTCGACGCGCTGCGGGCGCCGTCGCAACGGCGGTGGGCACGGCCTCCAGCTCGCCCTGGGCGGCCCCGGGCACGAGCTGCACGATCGGCGGCGAGCTCGCTTCCGCGCTTGCGCTCGCTTCCGCGCTTGCGCTCGCTTCCGCGCTTGCGCTCTGTTCCTGCGATGCGGTGAAGTCGAGCGCTCGCAGTGGGGTGTGGCTCGATGCCCCCACGACGAGCCCCATGAGCCCCGTCGCTGCCATCAGCCCCAGCCACACCTGGAGCGGCCCGGCACCGGTGCGCAGCCCCCTCGGCGCCTCCTCCAACTCCACATGGCGTTCTTCGGAAGGGGCCACCTGGCGCGGCCCTTGGGGCGCGGCCGCCCGGCCGGGCGGGGCCGCTGTCTCGCCCCGGCGGAGCGCGCTCGCGAGCCCCGCAGCGTCGGCGAAGGGAAGCGGCATCGCGCCGCGCAGGTAGTCCTCGCGCTTCGTGCGTTCACGCGCGCACAGCCGATCGATCGCCGCGTTCAGCTTTTGTTGCGCGGCGCGCAGTTGGGTCTTGATGGTCCCCACGGGCAGCGCGAGCCGAGCGGCGATCTCCTCGTCGGTCTCGCCGTCCAGGTGGTGCCACAGGTAGATCGTTCGCAGGTGCTCGGGCAGCGTCCAGAGCAGCGCCCGAGCAAGCTCCAGAGCGGCCGCCGCGCTCTCCAGGTCGGCCGGCGCTCGCACGTCGTCCACGTCGATGTGCTCGGGTTGGTGGTGCTTGTTGCGCCAGTTGGCGGCGGCGTTGCGCGCGATGGTGAGGATCCAACTTCGCTCGGCCGCGTCGCGCTCGCTGCCGTCAGGGACGGTGAACCTGCCAAAGCCTCTCGCGGCGACCTCGAACGTCAGGTTGGCCACGTCGCCCCGGTCCTCGTCGCGCACCTGATAGCAGAGAAAACGGAGCATCGCGGCAATGTGCCGCTCGTAGAAGTCGCGGAACGCGGACCGGCGCTTCAGCTCCGCGAAGGTTCGGGGCTTCAAGGTTTCGGGCCCGGTGCTCGGTGCAGATCGCTCCATCACACCTGGTCCATGTCGCGACGGGCCGCTTTGGATTTCCAAATCGACGCGCCCCCTCGAAAAGGGCCATGAGCCACGCCCGCCGCGGGGTTCTCGAAGCGCGGCGCAGGCGTCACATTGAAAGATTTGGCCAAGGACTCCGCGGCCCGGCGAAGCGAATGCGACAACCACCCGCGGCGTGCCCCCTCCCGTTGCCGGCCAGAAGGAAGGTGCCGCACCTACATGCTGCGGAAGGCCAGTGGAGGTTCCGAACCCCCGTCCGCAGCGCTGCGGGAGCCTGGTTTGCACCCGCCGGGCCCTGCCCGAACCCTGCGGAAGCCCAGAAATCGCGGTCATCCCTCATCTGCAGCGCTGCGGAGGGCCGGATGCAGGCGCATCTCTCGGCCCGCAGCGCTGCGGAGGTCGGGATGCAGGCGCATCTCTCGGCCCGCAGCGCTGCGGAGGTCGGGATGCAGACGCATCTCTCGGCCCGCAGCGCTGCCGGTGTCGCCCCCGCGCCCGCGCCCCCCATCGCAGCCCTGCGGACCCGTTTCCAACCCCTTTGCCTCTCCGTCCGCAGCGCCGCCCGCGCCCGCCTCAGCCGTTCCCCTTCTTTGCCACCGCCGCCGCAGCGCCGCGCGATCCCGCCTCAGCCATTCCCCTTCTTCGGCGCCGCCGCAGCGCCTGCCGCGCCGCTCGGCGCCGCTGCCGCCTCGGCGCCTGCCGCCGCCGCCCCCGCACCCTCTTGCTCGCCCTCGCTGCCGGCCGCTTCTTCGCCCTCCACCGTCACGCCTCGACGCCGCGCCGATGGCTTGATGCGCGCGGCCAGATCGTCCTCGCCGATCAGGTCCAGCATGGAGGACGTGAAGGTCGCCACGACTCCGAACATCTCGTCGAACGCGTCCATGGCCCGCGTCTTCGCGTTGCCGGTGATCTCGGCTTCGCGCTCTTCGCGCGCCACGTCCTTGAGCGCCTGTGCCAGCACTGGCAACGGCTTGCCCACTTTCGCGAGCCACACGTCCGTGTCGACCTTCACCCCGTCTTGCGGCCTGGGCAGCTTCAGCTCGGGGTCTTGCAACTGCTTCACGAGCTTGCGCGCGTGCTCGTGAATCGCCTTCGAGTCGGTCGGCGTGCGCCCGTCGATGCCCAGCGCCTTGAGCCCGGCACGGCCGTACACCGTCTCGGTCGTCGCGCGGATCCGCACCATGGTCTGCACCAGCTCCGCGGTCGCCGCGTCGCGCGCCTCACGCGGCGCGGCGTCGTCGGAGAGCTCGGCGTCGTGCGCTTCGCTCTTCTCCACCAGCTCGGCGGCCGACGCCCGCAGCGCCCCCGCCAGCATGGTCAGCACCACGCCCATGTCGGGCACGGGTTGTTTCTTCGGCGCGTACTCCTGGAACCTGTCCTTGAATGCTTCCGACACCCGGTCCGCGTGCGCCTCTGCCGCAGCGGCCACGGCTTCGCCCGCCGCCTCGCGTACGATGACTTCTTTCGCCACGATTCACCTCCACGCGCGTCGCCTCCGCCCGACCGGAACGCCTCACGCGATCCCGTCCCCGAGCGCGTTTTCGACGCGTGACCGCGACGCTATCCGGGAGGCAGGCGATCGTCGATAGCCAAGGTGAGGACTCCGCCGTTTGGGGGTTGCTATCCGGTGCACAAGGCCACAGGCGGCGGCTATCCGTCTTTCAAGAGTAGGGGCGGCTCGCGGTTCCACGTTGGCGCGCGACGTGGTTTGATCGGCGAGACGAGGATGGCTAGCGCCGCGTTGAGCCTGTCGCGGATCTGCTCGCTGGCCCCGGGCCTCGCGCTCCGGTTGCTCGCGCTCACCGCTCTTGCTGCCATCGCCGGCAGCGCGGGCTGCGCACCCCCGCCCGACGCGGAGTGCACGCCGCCGCGGGTGAAGCCGGTGCCGCAGCCGGCGGGGAGCGCGCGCCGGACGGCGCCGAAGGTGGCGGCGCCGCACACGCTGAGCGGCGCGGACGCCCCGTCCATCACCGTGAAGGTGGCGAACGCGACGGACGAGCGCCTGATCGCCCTCGAGGCGGTGCACGGCGCGCTCGACGAACCTCTCGTTCTGCTGTCGGCCAAGTCAGCCGGACAGCCAGCGGGCGAGGCCGTTCCAGAGCTGCCAACGGAGCCCGTCGCGATCGCGATCTCGGAGGCCTCCCTGGGCGGCGAGACGCCCGTGCCGCTGCGCCTGATCGACGCGCTGACGGGCGAGGACGTCACGGCGCTCTCGCTGCGGCCGGGGCAGCACGCCTACCTCCGGCTCGCGGGCGAGGGCTTCACGCGTGACGCGACGTACCGCGCGAACCTGACGATCTTCGACGCGCACCCGGCGGTGTACCGCGTGCGCATTCGCTCGACGGCGCCGCACCGGCCGCTCGGACTGCGGGCGGCGAAGTGGTCGGACACCTTCGCCGACGTGCCCATCTTCCAGCGGCTCGCGGTGTCGGTGATCCTGCCGGTGGACTCGGCGGGCGAAGATCGCGGGCCGTACCACGTGCTCGTGCGACCGGAGGCCGGCGAGCTGGCCGGGGCCGCCAACGACACCAAGCCGCTGCCCGCCTGCGGCATCTCGGCGCAACGCATCGAGCGCGACGGGGCCATCTTGCTGACGCTGCCCGCGCTGGAGCCGGGCCGTTACACCGGCGTGATCGAGATCCAGGGCCAGCCGCTCGCCGTCGACATCACGCTCAAGAACGAGTTCTGGTGGGTGTGGCTGTTCGTCGCGGCGGGCGCCGGGCTCTCGCTCGGGCTCCGCGAGTACGTCCGCTACCGCGCGGCGCGCGAGGCGACGGAGCGCAAGATCGCGGCGAAAGAGCGCGAGATCGACAAGAAGCGCGAGGCCCTGTTCGCCTGGGACGAGCTCGAGGCGCGCAACGTCCTGCGGCGGGCGCGCGGCGAGAAGACGTACTTCGGGCTGGACGACGTCGACGACATCCTTCCGGACGCGGCGCCGCGCGAGCGGCTGGAGCGCGTCGCGATCGACAAGGCGCTGAGCGAGACGGCGCTGCCCTCGCCGGTGCGGGCCCGGCTGCGGGCGCAGTTCGAGGCGCTGTCGTACCTCTCGTCGCGCGAGGACGCGCGCAACCTCGATCGCGGCATCGTGGAGCTGCTCCGCGCGGCGCAGGACGGCTTCACCGCCGCGCTCCAGACGTGGCTGCGCGAGGTCCAGGTCCACATCGAGACCGTGACGGGGACCGTCCTGCCGCTGCTGCAAGCCGCGCCGCTGTGCGACGACACGAAGGCGGTGGAGCGAACGAAGGCGGCCCTCCGCGTGCTCGGCGCGCTCGTCGAGGACGCCCGAACGCTGCTGCTCGACTCGGGCCTCTCGGCGGGCCAGGCCGAGGTGCTCTCGAAGGTCGAGCCGGCGATCGCGCAGATCGAGAGATGGGTGCGCGCAAAGCGGGTGCCCGCCGAGATCGTGGCGCTGATCCACTGCGATCTCGATTCGGTGGCGCTGCCGCGCGAGGTCGCGGCGGCGCCGCTGCCGCCGCACGGGCTGCGCATCCGGGCCCGCGGCGTCGAGCCCGGTCTGAACGCGCACGAGGAGGTCACGTTCGAGCTCGTGGCTCCCAGCGGGGTGCTCGACGACCTGCCGTTCTACGAGGTGGCGCAGCCCGTCGCCTGGTGGATCGACGGGCGCGAGGTGGTGCCGCGCGGCAGCTCGCGGATGACCTACGTGTTCGAGAGCCCGGGCCTCTGGGCGCTGCGGCCGCGGCGGGTCGAGGTGCGGCTGCACAGGCGGGTGCTCGCGCTGTGGATGGGGCGAGTGCTGGGGCCGCAGCGCAGCCCCGCGTTCGTCGAGCGGCTGTGGGCCTCGAGCGCGCGGCTCGGCGCGACGTTCGTGGGCGTGATCGTGGCCGGCGCGGTGGCGGTGGCGGTGTACTGGTCGGGCAAGGCCTTCGGCGGCTGGGCCGACTACATCGCGGCGGTGCTCACCGGCCTGGGCGCCGATCTCACCGTCGTGGCAGGCGGCGGCAAGCTCTTGCAGAGCGTGCTCGACACGCTGCAAAAACGGAAGAAGGAGGAGTGACATGGAGGAAGCTGCTGCTACCGCCGCCGCCACCACCACGACCGCCGCCGTCGCGAGCCCGGGGGAGCTGCCGCTCTTCGACGAGCGCTACCGCTGGGTGCTGCTGCACTCGCTGCGCTGGTTGCGCGAGGTGCCCACCGTGAACCTCGACGAGGCCGAGCAGCTCGAAGCCGCCTATGGCTTCTTGAGCGGCTTCGTGCAGGAGTACGTGCGCCGGCGCGGCCTCACGGCCAAGCTCGATCCGATGAAGGTCGCCGTCGTCGCCGAGTCGATCCCGGCGCGCACGACGGTCGAGAAGATCCTCTTGAGCTGGGTGGAATCGTCATGAGCCGACCTCCGTGGAAAGACTTCCTCAAGAAACCGGAAGTGCAGGAGATGCTGCAACAGGGCGCCAGCGCCGAAGATCCGGCGCTCGACGACGGCATGCTGGAGGAGCGGGCGCGCGCCAAACGCAAGCAGTTCGCCCAGGCCTTCGGGCTGCACGCGCGGATCAGCGACGTGAACGTGTCGCGCGAGGGCGACGTGCGCATGCAGGTCGAGCTCGACGAGGACATCGCCTTCAACCCCGAGGATCTCAAGGAGCTGGTGATCAACGGCGTGCCGCTCTCCGGCGCGCGCCTCGTCGAGATCCAGCGGAACGAGGGCAACGGGCCCAAGGTCCAGGCGGTGATCTCGGTGAACGTCGATCGCTCGGCGATCGCCTCGTTGCGCTCGCTGCCGCTGTCGGTGTCGGCGACGACGCGCGACAACGTGCGGCTCGAAGCCTTCAAGATGGCCTGACCGCGATGCCATCGATCCCAGCACGCAAGGCCGCTCCGAGCACCGCACCAGGGACCACCGCATGACGGCGATGCCATCGATCCCGGCACGCAAGGCCGCTCCGAGCACCGCACCAGGGACCACCACATGACCGCGCCGGTGCTCTCGGTCGATACTTCCTACGAGCCCGATCTGCTGCTTTTTGCGCGTGGCAGGTCGGATCTCTACAAGGAAATCGGAGCGCAGTTCGCCATCACGACGCTGGGGCAGACAGCGGCGGACCGCGCCCGGGTGCTGCGAACGCTGCAGCGCGGCGACGCGTCGGGCCCGGGATACCGCGCGATCGTGGTGTCGTCGCACGGCGAGGCGAGCCGTGTGCTCGACGACGACTCGCCCGACGGCGTGCTGCTGTCGGACGACTTCGACGAGGCCGATCTGGCGTGCTGGGCGCGCGGCCCCGGGGGCGGCCGGGTGCTCTATTTTTGCTGCTGTTACACGGCAAAAGGCCCGCTCTTCGAGCGGCTGTCAAAGCTGGGAGCGGCGGCGGTGGTCGGCTTCACGGGGCAGCCGTCGTGGTCGAGCACCGAGGGACAGCGCCTCTGGCGCGACCTCGATCTGGAGATCGTTCGCTCTATTTTGAACGGTCAGGGGCCCGCCGCCATCGCACGAACACGCGACCATTTCCTCGATCGAATTGCGTGCACGGCGACGTCGGCGACCGGGAATTACGACGCAGATCTTGGTAAGATGAAGGCAACCCTGGAGACGATGGTCATCCGCGGGTGAGGAGGAGCCATGATGTTAGGTAAAGGGCGTTTGCAGTTCGGGCTACGCGCAGCGATGGTGTTGCCCATCTTGCTCGTCGGGCTCGGGGCCGGGTGCAGCGGGACGCAGCTCGCGAGCGGAGGACCCTTCACCGCGATGGTGAAGACCCCCGAGGGCACGCTGCGTTACTCGCTGTCGAAGAGCACGGTCGTCGTGGAAGCCACGGTGACCCAGGGCGCGAGCGGCGCCGTGAGCTTCGACGGCAACGACTTCAAGGTCGACACGCAGCTCGTGCGCAAGGACGCGACGGCGCAGGTGAGCATCCAGACGGCCGTCGACGACAGCCAGTTCTTCACGCTCCGCCTCGAGCACGGCGGCAGCTCCGACGACAGCCTGTCGGTCGAGATCGGGCCCGACGGGCTGCTGCGATCGATCGGCGTGTCGAGCACCAGCCAGGCGGCGAGCATCGTCAAGAACGTGGTGACGGTCGCGGCGAGCGTCGTGGCGACGGTGGTCGCGTCGGCGCTCGGGAAAGATCCGCGGCGCGAGGCGGCGGCGCTCGTCTGCGAGAAGCTCGCGGGGGACGGCGGGACGCCTGGACGCTGCGCCATCGGGGCGGTGCCGGCAGCGCCCGCTCCGGCGACCCGGCCGAAGCCAACCACGAAGGCGGGGACGCCGGTGGCGCCAGCCAAGCCCGCCGTCGCGACCTGCGACAAGCGCGTCGAGACGTCGCTCTCGGAGCTCTCGATGCAGAGCCTGTACTTCCTCGCCAGATCGCAAAAGAACCGGCGCCTGTGGGCCGAGCGGCGCGACGCGGAGCAGCTCCTGCAAGACCGCATCTGCCGTCGCGGCGAGCTCGAGCGCGCGGCGGAGCGCGCCGACACCCTCGATCTCGCCGGCGCGGCCGCCCGGCTCGCGGTGCAGATCGAGCTCGAAGCCGCCGCGCGGATCGATCTCCAGGCAGCGTCGGACGAGCTGGATCAGGCGGTGCGCGACTTCCAGCGGGACAGCGGGATCGACGGCCCGACGCGCACCGAGGTGGTGCGCATGACGTTCGATCTCGACGAGATCCCGCCGCCCGACGTGCTCGCCGCGGCCGTCACCCCGGTCGCGCCGGGGCGTAGCGCGGGCATGGCGAGCACGACGGTGCGCGCCGCGCTGAAGGCCTATCCACGGCTGCTCGAGCTCTACGATCGCACGGGGATCGCGCTGACCCTCACGCCGCCGCCCGTCGCGGTGCGGGGCGGCACGGTGTGGGGCGACGACACGGCGACCGACAACCGGACACGCATCTACTACCGGCCGTCGTACACGGCCGCGCTGACGACCTACGGGACGCTGCGCGCGGCCGACGAGCAAGGCGGCGAGCAGGAGGTCTTGCGGCTCTTCGGGGTGACGAGCGACGACGTCGTCCACCCGAAGATGCCGCTGCTCGGGTTCGCCTTCGAGCCGGCCGAGTTTGCCGAGCGCCAGCTGGCCCTGGCGTTCGACGAGAAGGGGCGCCTCGTGCGCTTCGATCAGGCGGGCAAATCGTCGCTCGCCGGGGCGAGCACGGCCGCGGCGGAGGCGGTGCAGACGGCGCGCGATCAGTACACCGAGACGCTCGCGCGGGTGGTCGACATCCAGACCCTGAATCGCCGGCTGGAGCAGAACGAGGCGATCACCAAGCTCGACCGGCTGGAGCGCCAGCGAGCCCTGCTCGACACCCGAATGGAGCTGGCAGGCCAGCGCTCGACGTACGATCTGGTGCTCGAAAAGCGGCGGCTCGACGCCGAGCTGGGCGTGATCCTGTCGCGCAGCGCGGTGGGGGGCGAGAAGGACGCGGCGAGCGTCAGCGCGGAGGTGGCGGAGCTGCGCTCGAAGCTCGATCAGCTCACCCGCGAGATGGAGCAACTGAAGCGAAACGCTCGGGAGATCCGGCCGGACTTCGGCAAGTGAAAAGATCGGCCGGCGACGCTGACTATCGCGAGAATTTGTATCGCGGAATGGTCGGCGCTTCGCCGGCACGGTGATTCGCGTGAATGACCGCTCCACCATCCGGGGCGGCGCTTCAGGGCAGCGCGCAGGGAATCCGACCGGCCCTCGGCACGTGAAACACATCGGCCGGCGCGACTGGCGAGGTCAGCCCGCAGGAGATCCGACCAAACCTCGGCACGTGAAACACATCGGCCGGCGGCGCTGACGAGGGTGGCGCGCCGGCCGATCTTTGGCGTGGCAGCGCGGGGGGGCGTGGCGCCGAAGTTACTGATGCTCGGGATTTGAAGGGGCTGCGCGTGGCGCTGCGGGCGGGGGTGTCAGGCGGACTTCTTGACCACGTCGACGATGCCCTGGACGCTCTTGGCGCTCTTGGCGAGCATGGTCTTCTCTTCGTCGGTCAGGGTGAGCTCGACGATTTTTTCGACGCCGCCGGCGCCCAGGACGACGGGGACGCCCATGTAGAGGTCCTTGTAGCCGTACTCGCCGGTGAGGTACGCGGCGCAGGGGAGCAGGCGCTTCTGGTCGAGCAGGTAGCTCTCGGCCATGGCGACGGCGCTGGTGGCGGGGGCGTAGTAGGCGCTGGTGCCCATGAGCTCGACGATCTCGCCGCCGCCCTTGCGGGTGCGGGTGATGATCGCGTCGATGCGCTCTTTGGAGATGAGCTCGCCGGCGCGGACGCCGTTGATGGTGCACGCCGACATGACGGGGACCATGTCGTCGCCGTGGCCGCCGAGGACCATGGCGCGGACGTCCTTGACGCTGACGTTGGCCTCGCGGGCGAGGAAGAGCGAGAAGCGGGCGCTGTCGAGCACGCCGGCCATGCCGACGACCTTCTTGGCGTCGAAGCCGCCGCGGCGCATGAGCTCGTAGACCATCGCGTCGAGCGGGTTCGAGATCACGATGATGAAGGCGTCGGGGCAGTGTTTCTTGGCGTTGTCGGCGACGTCGCGGATGATCGGGAGGTTGATGGCGACGAGGTCGTCGCGGCTCTGGCCGGGCTTGCGCGGGATGCCAGCGGTGATGATCAGGACGTCGCTGCCGGCGCAATCGGCCCAGTCGGAGGTGCCAGTGATCTTGGCGTCGTTGCCGGCGATGGCGCTGTTTTGCTCCAGATCGAGCGCCTTGCCTTTGGCGACGCCGACGCGGCCCGGGATGTCGAACAGGACGACATCGCCGAGCTGCCTGTGCGCACAGAGCGCGGCCAGCTCCCCACCGATGTTGCCGGCCCCGATGAGGGCAATCTTTTTGCGGCTCTTCGTGTTGCTCATGGGCCGCCTTTACCATGTCGGTCGCATCGCCAGATTGGAAAAATCCGCGTGTGAGAGCCTGTTCAGGGCGGCGCGCGCGACCCCACCCGCGACCATTCATGGTAACCCGTGGCGCATGGTCGACCGCGAAGCCTTTCGCAGAGCGCTGCCGCTGGCGCTCGAGCACACCTCCCTCGACGCCCTCGGGAAAAAATACGAGGGCAAGGTCCGCGACAATTACACGACCGCCGACGGGCGCCGCATCCTGGTCACCACCGACCGGATCAGCGCCTTCGATCGGGTCATCGGCACGCTGCCGCTCAAGGGGCAGATCTTGAATCGCCTCGCCGCCCACTGGTTCGAGGTGACGCGCGACATCGCGCCCAACCACGTGATCGAAGTGCCCGATCCGAACGTGCTGATCGGCCGCGAGTGCGAGCCGCTCCCGGTCGAGTACGTGATGCGCGCCTATGTGACGGGCGTCACCTCCACCAGCATCTGGACCCATTACCAGAAGGGTGTGCGGGTGTTCTGCGGTCACGCGCTGCCCGACGGCCTGGTCAAGAACCAGCGCCTCCCTGCGCCCATCCTCACGCCCAGCACCAAGGCCGACAAGGGCGCGCACGACGTCTCGGCGTCGCGCGAGGAGATCCTCGCCGCCGGGCAGATCTCGGCGCGCGACTTCGACGCTGCCGCCGAGATCGCTCATGCCCTGTTCGCGAAGGGGCAGAAAGACTGCGCGGAGCGCGGGCTGATCCTCGTCGACACCAAGTACGAGCTCGGCAAGGACAGGGATGGACGCATCGTGGTGATTGACGAGATCCACACGCCCGACTCGTCGCGCTTCTGGTTCGCGGCGTCTTACGAAGAGCGCCTGTCGGCCGGCGGAGAGCCCGAGAGCTTCGACAAGGAGTATGTCCGGCGCTGGCTCGCCGGGCAGGGCTTCAAGGGCGACGGGCCCATCCCGACGGTGCCGGACGACGTCCGCGTCGAGGCCTCGGCGCGCTATGCCGAGGCGTTCGAGACCATCACCGGCACCCCCTTCGTGCCGGACCTGGAAGACCCGGCGATTCGCATTCCGCGCAACCTCGGGCTGACGTCCTAGAGCCCCGGATGACCTGGTCTCGTCTCGGCCAGTCGAGCCACGCGGCGCTCTTGCTGGGCGCCGCCGTGCTGGCCGGCAGTTGCAGCTCGCCACGGCCGCCCGCGACGCGGCTGCCCATGGAGCTGCTCGGCACCCACTCGCGGAAGCCGAGAGCCGCCGAGACGACAGGGACCATCGTCGGGGTGGTGTTGCGCGACAACGGTGCTCCGGTGGACGGTGCGCTGATCGCCGCGGTGAACGTGATGGACGACCCCGAAGAGGGCAAGCTGCCACTCCTTTCGACGTCGCTGGGCCGGGGGAAGTTCGAGCTTCAGAACGTGCCCCCGGGCAACTACGGACTGACGGTCATGGCGCCCATCGCGAGCCGCGCGCGGCCATCCCCCGACGACCCCGGGGGAGCCGTCCTGGACACCGCGACGTACGCCGGGGTGGTCACCGTGACCCCGGGCGAAGCCGGGCCGCCCATGCTGGTTCGCCTTGGAACCAAGGGCATCTTGCTGCACGGGCAGGTCCACGACGAGAACGGCGGGCCGGTGGCCGAGGGGCTGGTGAGGGCGGTGCGCGAGAGTCCGTTCGAGGGCGATCACTTCTTTGCGAAGACGAACGCGAAGGGGGAGTTTGCCCTCATGGTGCCGAGCGCGACGTACTTCCTCGTGGGACAGGCCACCGGGCGAAAGGCGGTGAGGCCCGACTTCACGATCGACGCCGGGCGCCCGCCCGCCGACATGACCATCGTGCTGCCTCCCGCGCTGGTGCCGCCCGGCAAGGACGATCTCGGCGGGTGGATTTCCGCTTCGGGCAGCGTGCTCGCGTCGGTCGACGGGATCGAGACGGCGGATCTGGAGCCGCTCCGCAAGCTGGTCGGGAGCGCGCGAATCGTCGGGCTGGGCGAGGCGTCGTACACCGGGGCCGAGACTGCCAGGCTCAAACAACGCATGTTCCAGTTCATGGTCGAGAAAATGGGAGTCTCGGTGCTGCTGCTGGAGGCCGGCCAGGCCGACGCGCGGGCCCTCGACGAGCACGTGCTGAGCGGCAAAGGCAGGCTGTCGGACGTCTTGAAGCAGCTCGGGTATTACTCGCTCGACACGGAAGAGGCCGCCTCGCTGTTCACGTGGATGCGGGTTTACAACGAGTCGAAGAAGCACCGGACCAAGCTGCGGGTGGTGGGCGTCGACGTGCAGCGCACGGGCACCGCGGCGGGCAATCTGCGGCTCTTTCTGGAGAAGGTCGACAGGACGTTTGCCCCCACCATGGAGTCGACGCTGGACCGCCTGCGCTCGAACGAGCTCGGGGCGGAGCTCAAGAAGAGGCCCCAGGATGAGCAGGCCCATCTGGTCCGCGACCTGGAGGCGCTCGTCGAGCGAATCGACGCGAACAAGGCAAAGTACAGCGGGCGGAGCAGCGCCGCGGCCTACGCGGAGGCGCGGGCCGACAGCCGGGCGCTGGTGTGGGGAGCCCGCGTCTATGGCAACGAGAGCTTGCGGGGCGCGGCCATGGCCGACCTGGCGAAGCGGGCCATCGACGCCGCGCCAAAGAAAGCGCGGGTGGTGCTCTGGACGCACAACGCGCAGGTCTCGAAGCGAAAGCTCGACGGCGGGATGGGGGCGGTGCTCGCCGAGGCTTACGAGGCGGACTACGTGTCGGTGGGGTTCACCTTCTATCAAGGCTGGGTGCGGGCGTGGGACTTCACCACGGGGCCGACCACGGACCGGGGCACCAAGCTGTTTCGCCTCGGGCCCGCCGACAATGGCACGCTCGAAGCGGTGCTCGAGAGCGCCGGTGTGGCGATGTTCATGGCGGACGTGCGGGGGGCGCCGCCGGCGATTGCGCCGTGGTTCGAGGCGCGGCTTTCGCTGCGGAACGTGGGGACGGTGTTCGTGAACGAGCGGCGGTCGCGGACCCGCACGGTCGTGAAAGAGGCCTTTGATGGGCTGGTGTTCGTGAAGAAGCTGACGACGGTGAAGCTCACCGAGTCGGGGAAGCGGCCGGGGAAGGCAGAGTGGCAGTGAACGGCGGGGCGTGAGTGGGGGGGGGGGGGCCCGCGCCGGGGGGTGCGGGTTTCGCTGGGGGGGGGGGGGGGGGCCATGGGGGGCGGGTTGGTTTGGGCCGACCCCGGAGGGGGGTTTCCGGCCCAT
>Ga0163144_10018373_pt1 | contig 14152 bp, 10 predicted proteins | sample OliLak19BULKMAT1_FD_123175 | JGI IMG/M metagenome (GOLD analysis project Ga0163144, IMG submission 123175) | Freshwater microbial mat bacterial communities from Lake Vanda, McMurdo Dry Valleys, Antarctica - Oligotrophic Lake LV.19.BULKMAT1 | ecosystem: Environmental > Aquatic > Freshwater >... | reverse complement strand
TTGAAATTTCACTAAAGGATAATATTACCCAATATCAAATAGTAGATACCACATTGAATGAATGGAAAGGAGAAAGAGGTCAACTGGACGACATCACAATTATAGGATTTAAAGTATAAAATATATTCAAAACAGACAATTACATTTTAATCAATTCTAAACAAAGATGATGGATAATTTAATAATGAAAGGCACAAAAGATACACCGGAAGTATTTTTCGACTTTAATAAGGGACTATTTTCTATGAAAGGGCGCTCACTATCTGAAAATTCATTTGCATTTTTCTTGCCAATTTTTGCAAACATGGAAGCCTATTTGAAACAACCACTTCCTTCTACTACTTTTGAACTTCAGTTTGAATACCTGAATTCTTCTTCCTTTAAATTAGTCATTGACCTATTATTACTTTCAAAAAAAATGAGCACAGATGAAAATAAAATATCTGTCAAATGGATTTATGAAGCAGATGATGAAGACATTTTATTGCTAGGAGAAGAAACCTCGAGAATAACAGGCTTGCCATTTGAATTCGCACCATACTAATTCCCAGCTAGTTTATCGACAAAACCTGCTTTTTTTCGACAAATTGCATTTTGGTGCTAAATTCTTATATTTACTACACCATTTAACCCCAACAAATACAGATGAAAAAACTACTACTTTTTTCTGCCATTCTCTTTTCGTGCATTTTAGCAAAAGCTGATTTAAAAATAATCAACGAATATGCAGCAACCTTTGATAAGGCTTATGCTCTTCACCCGGAAATTCCACGTGGAATCCTAGAAGCCGTTGCATTTTGCAACACTCGTTTTACACATATCTCACATCCATCATTAGAAGCAGAAAGTTGCACAGGAATCCCAAAAGCTTATGGAGTAATGGGATTAACACTCGATGGGAAAAATTATTTCTTTAATAACCTTCAACTCATATCTGACCTTTCGATGATCAGTACAGCTGATATCATTGCTAATCCGGAACAAAATATTTTAGCTTATGCTGCTGCTTACTCGAAAGCAAAAAAATTATTACGAATAAAAGGAAGTACAGTTGAAGACCAATTGTCCATACTTACCTATTTAAGTGAGCTTCCAAGATCTACTCCGGGACAAATATATGCGCTTGCCACACAGGAATACGGATATGTTCAATTTTTGATGAACTCCAACTATCAACAAACATTCGGTTTCCCAAATCACAATTTGGATCCTATAAAAATATTCGGAGAAGATAATTATCCTATACTCAGTGCAACATCTGTCAACCTAACAGAAAAAAGTATTTCAAATAAAAATGGTGAAGAATTTCAAGCACGTTCAATGATGTCGGCTGATTATGCTCCTGCTTTATGGACACCTGCATCTACAAGTAATTATTCTGTTGGTCGTGGAGGAACATTAATTTCTGCAGTAACCATTCACGATGTTGAAGGAAGCTACTCTGGTTGTATTTCTTGGTTTCAAAATCCATCTGCAAGTGTTTCAGCACATTATGTATTGCGTTCGAGTGACGGACAAATTACTCAAATGGTTTTAGAAGCAAACAGAGCATGGCATGTAGGAAGTGAAAATCCTTATACCATTGGATTAGAACACGAGGGTTACGTAACGGGTGGTTGGTATACAACTGCAATGTATAATAGTTCTGCTGCCTTGGTTAGGGATATTTGTGCAAGCGGTTACGGAATAAACCCATTGCGTACTTATTACGGACCAGGTTGTTCGGGTGGCTACACTTCTTGTGAAGAAGGTGGCTGTATTGATATCAAAGGACATCAAATGTTTCCGATGCAATCGCATAGTGATCCTGGCCCTTTTTGGAATTGGATTTATTATTACGAACAAATCAACAATACGACTCCAACAACTTCTTTAACAGCAACAAGTGGCGTTTTTTATGATAGTGGTGGGCCAACAGGAAATTACGGTGATGATGAACGTAAATTGTATTTAATAAATCCTGCTGGCGCTGCAACAATTACTTTAACTATAAATAGTTTCGATTTAGAAGCAAATTGGGATTACATGTATATCTATGATGGAAATTCTTTATCTTCCCCATTGATAGGATCTTATACTGCAACAACAATTCCCGGAACTATTTCTTCAACAGGCGGAGAAATGCTTATTCAATTTCGTTCGGATTGCTCAACTGTAAATCCGGGCTGGAATATTTCATGGACAAGCTCAGGTGCAACTGTTGTAACACCAACTGCATTAAATGCATTGACAGCAACTTGTCCGAATATCGATGTGAATCTTAGCTGGACAAGCAGTGGAACAGGATGGTTCCTGGATGTTTCTGATGACCCAACATTCACTACGTATTACAACAAAGATGTTTCTGGATTAACTTCAGTGAATTGTCCGGGTGGATTTTGTGATTATCCTGCTTGTACTTCTTATTTACAATTCAGACCAAGTAAAACTTATTATTGGAGAATCTGGAATGGCACAACGCAAACTTATGGCTCAAGTTTCACAACACCTTCTTGTATGTCGACTGATGCAAATTGCGCAGGAACATTTGATGATACAGGCGGTTCGGGTGCTGCTTACACGGGCAACGAAGATTATATTTACACGATTGCTCCAACAGGCGCATCAAGTGTATCCATGAACTTCAGCAGTTTTAATACTGAGAATGGATTTGATTCACTTTACATTTACGATGGGAATTCAACTGCTGCTGCTTTAATTGGCTCATATACAGGAACAACTTCTCCAGGCTCATTTACATCTACAGGAAATGCAGTGACTTTACATTTTATATCCGACCCATTTGTAAATAATGCAGGATTTGTTTCTACCTGGAACTGCACAATGCTTACAAGCGGAATTGATGATCAAAATGCAAACAATCCATTTTCTGTTTATCCAAATCCATTTACAAACACTACCACACTTTCATATTACTTGAACGTAAATGCCGATGTAGAAATATACTTGTGTGATGTTTTAGGAAAACAAATTAGTTTGTTGGCATCAAATCAATCATCCGGAAAGCATGAATTACTAATCAATTCGGATGATTTAAATTTGGCAAAAGGAATGTATTTTGTAAAATTAAACATGAATGAGGAGCAAAAAATAATTAAATTAATTCTTCGATAGTGAAAAGAATATTAGAACGTCATTGCGAAGCAAAAAGTAATCTTCATTTTATTGCTGCTGTGCTTCTATTTTGCTCTCAATTTGCTTTTGCACAGTCGAGCAAACCATATACTTGTCGACTTCCTTTGACTACTCGGGATAATATCGAAGAACACAAATCCATCCATCAAGAAGAATCAGAAAAATATTCAAACTATAATTTTTCCACCAACGAACAATGGGATAGTTTAAGAACATTTCAAACAGGAATTCCTCATCCCATTGCGCAACAAAAAAGTGCAACGAGAGCATGCAATCTTACAAAAAGGGTTTACGGCTGGCATCCATACTGGAGCGCTGGACTAGAAGCAAACTATGATTGGAATGGATTAACTGACTTGTGCTATTTTTCGTATGAAGTAAATTCTGCAAATGGAAATGCAATCACTACTCATAATTGGTCAACGGCAAGTGTTGTTACTACTGCTCAAGCCAACGGGGTAAATGTAACTTTGTGTGCAACATTATTCAGCGGACATACTACTTTTTTTGCAAGCCCTACTTCGCAACAAACTTTAATTACTAATTTAATAAATTTAGTTTCAGCACGTGGAGCCAAAGGTGTAAACATCGATTTTGAAGGAATGGGCGCTTCACACAGAACTGCGTTTACAGCTTTTATGATTGATTTATGCAATCAAATGCATGCAGCTATTCCCGGCTCCGAAATAAGCATCTGTTTATATGCTGTTGATTGGAGCAATGTATTCGACATGGCTGCAATGAATCCTTATGTTGATTTGTTTATCATCATGGGATACGATTACTATTACAGTGGAAGCACAACAGCAGGTCCTGAATCTCCTTTGTATAATTTTCAAACAGCTTACAATTATACACTTGCCAAAACATTAACATATTATTTAAATCAAGGAACAACCAATTCAAAATTACTTTTAGGATTACCTTGGTATGGTCGCGAATGGGGAACAACATTGAGTACAATTCCAAGTGCAACATCAGGTGTTGGAACAAGTAGCGTAACATACGCAGTGATGAAAAACAATGTGAGTGGAAACTATTCTACACGCACTTGGGATCCAATTAGTTTTTCAACTTACTTCCCTTCAGTAAGAGGTGGAAATAATTGGCAGGCATTTATTGATGATGAAACTGCTCTTGGATATAAGTTTGATTTAGTCAATCAACGTGGTATTGGTGGAATTGGAATTTGGGCGCTAGGCTACGACAATGGTTACAATGAACTTTGGAACTTGATTGAAGAAAAATTTACGGATTGTACAATTATTCCTTGCACCGATACCATTTACGATATGGGCGGACCAAGCAGGAATTATTACGACAAAGAAGATTATACTTTTACCATTGCTCCAACTGGTGCTAGCGGACTCACATTAAATTTTTCTTCTTTCAATACTGAATTAAATTATGATACACTATGGATTTATAATGGTCCGAATACAGCTTCGCCATTAATCGGGTTTTACCACGGAACAAGCAGTCCGGGTTTAATTACAGCAAGTGGCAACTCATTAACATTGCGTTATAAATCAGATGTATCAACTGTTGCCTCCGGTTTCCAAGCAATATGGAATTGCAGCATTGATGCCCTTGCTCCTACAACAACTGTTTCTGCCCCAAGCGGATGGGCTACTACAAATTTCACCGCAAATTTTACCGACATTGATAACATCGGAGGCTCTGGAATCGAAAAAAGTTTTTATCAAGTATTAGAAAATACGGGAACCGAGTGGAGAGCCAATAATGGAAACGGATTTTTTAGCGACAATTTTGATACAGCCATTCATCTCGACTGGACAATAGAAAGCGGAATATGGTCAATTGCTGGAGGATATTTAAACCAAGCAGATGAAACAAATACAAATACAAATATTTGGGCTTCGCTCACCCAAAATTTATCTAACAGGTATTTATATAACTGGCAAGGAAAAATTGATGGCACTGGAACAAACAGAAGAGCAGGATTGCATTTCTTCTGTGATGATGCCACACAAACCAACAGAGGAAATTCTTACTTTGTTTGGTTCAGAGTAGAAACAAGCATGTGCGAGTTTTATAAAGTAGTCAGTAATGTATTCAGTTTGGAATATTCTACACCAATGACTGTGAATGCTGGACAATGGTATGATTACAAAGTACTGTACGACCGCCTCTCCGGAAAAATGGATGTGTATCAGGATAATAATTTTGTAGGAAGCTGGACAGATCCTTCTCCACACACAAATGGAAATGCAATCTCCTTCAGAAATGGAAATTCAGATTACATTGTAAATGATTTAAAAGTTTATCGTTCTCGATTACCATCCGTAACAGTTAGTGTTGGTGCTGCTTCTACAAATGATGTTCGTTATCAGAATGCAAATCCAAGCTCAGCATCTTGCAGAATAAAATCGATTACAAAAGATGCGGCAGGAAATTTATCCGCGGTAGCTTCGCAAGATGTAAATGTGGATTGGACAAATCCTTCCGGAGTTTCCTTAAATGATGGAATAACAACAGACATTGACACAACTTATTCTATGACGCAACTTTCTGCTAACTGGACAAGCAGCATTGATCCACATTCTGGAATAACAGAATATTGGTATGCAATAGGAACAACTCCAGGCGCAACGGATGTTGTAAATTGGACTAGTAATGCATTATTAACCTCTAACACACATACAGGTTTATCATTAACTGCAGGACAATATTATTATTACAGTGTTCAATCCGGAGACGGAGCAGGATTGCTATCAAACGTAATCACTTCAGATGGACAATTGGCTTTATCATCAACAGGAATTGAAAACAGTTCAAATGATCTAAATCTAATGGCTTATCCAAATCCATTTTCTGAAACAACAACTATAGCTTACAACCTTACAGCATCTTCTCAAGTGAAAATTTCTTTAATCGATGTTCTTGGCAAACAAATTGTATTGCTTCAAAAAGAAAATCAAAATGCTGGCAAACACGAAATCAGTATTAATAAAAATGAATTGAATTTGTCAAACGGACTATATCTTTTGAAATTAAATGTGGAAGACAAAGAATTGATTACAAGATTAATCCTACAATAACACTTAAAGTAGCACTTGACAAACTTAAGAACGTCACCCTGAGCGGAGTCGAAGGGCTGTAAATTAAAAAAAAAGTTTATTTTTTTGAAATCGACTACAATTTATGAATAAGTTATTACTCTCATTAAGTTTATTCCTACCCTTTACAGCTTTTGCTCAAGATGACCTCGACCCATTTGATAAATATGGTCCTCCGGGCGCCATGGTTTACACCAACATTAAAGATGCATTAAAAGAATCCAAGATTGCTTATAAATTAAAAATCAACAATCAGCCAATTGAACCAAAATTATTTCCTAAGATTGGAAAACTAGAGCAGTTGCAAGTACTTCAATTAAACGGAAATGGATTTACACAATTGCCAGTCGAGTTTAAAGATTTAACCAATCTTATTTATTTTGCTTGTTTTGAAAACCCAATTACTTCTTTACCAAAAGATTTTGGAAATCTATCCATGTTAAATGAATTACATTTACACAGTACAAATTTAGATTCTCTTCCTTTCGAAATTGCTTTTTTAGGAAAACTTAAAGTGTTGGAAATTCAGAACAACAAAGCAGACACTTTTTATTTTCCTAATTCAATTGGATACTTGAGTAACCTGAATGACCTATTACTGTATAACACAAAATTGGATACACTTCCCTCCTCTTTTTCAGAATTTAAAAAATTAAAAAGTATTACAATGACACGCTGTGGTTTGAAAGATGTTCCAAAGCCTATAGCAAAAATTAGTTCACTGGAAATGCTAATATTGGACGACAATAAATTAATCGAGCTAAACAAAAGAATTTTCAAATTAAAAAATTTAAAATATTTGTCGCTCCGCAACAATCAACTGACTTCTATTTCAGAAAACATAAGTGTGATGCAGAATTTGGAAGTGCTGGATTTAAGAGGGAATGTTTTTAAGGAGTTTGATTTGGCGGTATTGAAGGCTTTGTTGCCGAAGTGTAGGGTGTTGAACTGAAAGAGAATTCTTTATTTACAATACTCAATTAATAATTTACGAGCTGTTGTATCACCTAGCTCAACAGCTTTTGTCCAATCAGCGCAAGCTCCTTTTTTATCTCCCAATTTCAATTTAGAAAAACCCCTTTGATGATAAACATCTTTATCATTTGAGTCAAATTCAATAGCTTTAGAATAATCATGAATCGCCCCATAATAATCTTTTAATTCATCTTTCGCAATTCCTCTATTGTAATAATCTCCACAACTTGGGCTTAATTCAATTGCTTTGCTAAAGTCTTGAAGTGCTCCACTATAATCATTAAAAGAAAGTTTAATAATCCCCCTACCTGAATAGGCAACAGGGCTGCTTGAATCTAATTCGATTCCTTTATTATAGTCTTGAAGTGAATTAACATTATAAAACAATTGATATTCACAATCCCCTCTTTCTAAATATGCATCTGCATAATTAGAATCAAGTTCGATTGCTTTTGTAAAACATTTCATGGCCTCTTTATATTTTTTTCTTTTACTTTTTGCCATTCCTTCTTCAAAATAGCGCCAGGCTATATAACCACCGCTATATTTTACATTTCCCGCTTTTTCAAAATCATGTATCTTGGAGTCGTATTCAACTCCACCAACTGGATTATCAGAATCAACAAAGTTTCCAATAACTTCATTCTCTAATCCAACATTAACTTTAAAATCAGCGAATTCATTTTTTTCTCTTCCAATAGGAATAGCAGTGTCAAAAAAAATAATTTTGGTTGTATATCCTTTTTTGGAACACTTTATAAAATATTTTGTATTAAAGTCTAAAGCAATAGAATAGGTTTTCCCTTCAGAATAAATTGTTTGGCAAATAGTCCCATTTTTTGAAATTTCAATAATTGAAATAGCAGAATCTAATTCAGACAATGTGACTTGAATTCTAACATTAAATTTATTTTTTTCAATAATTGATATCGAGTCCTTACTAAAAACTACCGCAAGCGTTTGGCTTACACCAATTCGCGACCAAAAATTAAAAGACAAAAAAATTAAAAACAGAACCGCAACATTAGTATTTGATTTCATTCTTCTTTTAATAAATAAACATTTTCACCCCTTGCCCCCTCCCTTTTCAAAGGGGGAATTGCCTAGAAATAATATTTTGAATCTAGCTACAAAATATTCCAAAATTTTTACATTGAATAATTTTCACATTATTATTTTTTCTTCTTAACAACCTTCTCTTCAGGCTCCTCATATCTTAAAACACCCCCCCACAAACTCATTTGATTCATCACCCATGCTCTTCGTTTTTGCGTATATGCACTTGGTTTTCCGGCATTAAATTTTCTTGGATTAGGAAGAACAGCCGCAATGGTTGCACATTCTGATTTGCTCATGTATTTAGCATCTTTTTTAAAAAATATTTTCGATGCTGCCTGCGCTCCGTAAACGCCATCTCCCATTTCAATAACATTCAGATACACTTCCATGATCCGTTCTTTGCTCCAGAATGTTTCTATTAAAAAAGTAAAGTAGACCTCAAATCCTTTACGAATATAGCTTCTACCCGACCATAAAAAAACATTTTTTGCAGTTTGCTGACTGATGGTACTTGCTCCACGTGTTTTTTTGTGGGTCTCGTTATAATCCATCGCTTTTTCTATCGCTTCAAAATCGAAACCATTGTGTTTGATGAAATTTTGATCTTCGGAGCAAACAACAGCCAACTGAAGGTTAGGAGAAATTTCGTCAATTGAAACCCAATCTTTATTCAGTTTCATTTCTTTCCCATCAATTTTATTCTCTACGCATCTAATCAGCATCAAAGGCGTAACAGGAATTGGAATCCAACGAAACAAAATAACAGAAACAATGCTTACAATAAAAAACCACATTGCAGCTTTCCAAGTAAATCGCCAAAGTTTTTTAAGAAATTCTTTCACGTTTAAAAATCGAAATCAAATTTAGGGCAATCCGCTGCTCCACCTGGAGAATCATAACCTTCGCTACTCATAACGGGAGTCATACCCATCATAAACTCAGTAGAGTTGGCATTTGCGGAGCGGAATTTTGAAACAGTATAATCGTATGCAAATCCAATCACAACATTTTTCAGAATTCTAACTTGAATCATTCCTGAAACGGCATCGTGCATCCGATAAGTCACTCCAACACCTATGCGTTGTCGGAAGTAAGCCATAAAATTAAATTGAGCGGATGGTATACCAATAAAATTTGATTGCATATTTATTCCTGGAACAAAAACAAAATCGTACCCCTCTGATTGAATTTTTTTGCTTGCTGTAAACACTGCTGTTGGAATAAGTCTCCCACCTGTTCCTATTTGCTTTGCTCCTTGCTTCATTGTATTCTTATAAAGATTGCGAACCGAAATACCAACGGAGACTTTCTTTGAATATAAATACAACCCAGGAATAACATCAGGAATTAGCACTTTTTGATTGGCTGCTAACAAGGCGGGGTCATTTTTGTCAGTAACCGTATTTGATATAGCAATACTTTTTACTCCTGCTGCAAGTCCAAAACTTAAAAAGTACTTTGAGGATAATTTTAAATGAATGGCATAAGAACCATAAGCTGCTCTGTTGGCAAACATTCCAAATTTATCTTGCTCCACATACCCACCTATTCCATGCCAATATTGCTTGTATCCTTTTTTTCCAAAAGCTTTAGTTACACTTGCAAAATTTGTTTCAGGAGCTAAAGCAAAACCTCGCCATTGTGTTCTTCTGCCAACCATAACATATATTCCTTTTCCGCTCCCAGCAGTAGCAGGATTTAAGCCATACTCATTCATCATAAATTGAGAATATTGTGACGACTGTTGCGCGTTTAAAGCAACAGAAAACAACAAAAACAATATGCCGATTTTAATTTTCATTATTTTATAATTGAAACAGAGCCTTTAATAATTGTTCCTTCATCATTTCCTTTATGATACACTAAATAAAAATAAGAAGCGTCAGGAACAGCTACTCCAAAAATATCTTTTCCATCCCAAGGTTTGTACTCTCCATTGTGGGAAAATACAATTTGTCCCAAGCGGTTAAACACCATTACTTTTGCTTGAGGAAAATATTGTGAATTATTAATCGACCAAGTGTCGTTTATTCCATCGTTGTTTGGCGTAAAAACAATTTCGGGGGCCATTTCACATTCTAATAATTTAATTTGAATAGCAACTGTGGTGTCATCTCCGCTATTATCGGTAATCAAAACCGAATAAACCCCTTCTACCAAACCATTAATAGAATTGGTTGTATCTCCTGTGTTCCATAAATAAAGATAAGGAGGATTTGTGACCACAATGTTTACTCCCGCATCACCAAAATCTGTGTGATTACATTTTACATCTTGCTTAATAATCGTAAAATTAATTTGCGCAAATGCTGTATGCACTAAAAAAAACAAAAATAATTGTGTAAGTATCTTTTTCATTAATTACACAATTTTGTCACAAGTTCATCCGCCATAATACTTCCCTTTTCAGCGGCAGTCTTAAGCAACTCACATGCGGGATCTTTATCTCCATGCTGATACATAGTAGTTGCGAGTCCTACATAAGCTTCACGATAAGCAGGATCCAATTCAATTACTTTTTTATAATCAGCAACAGCTCCGGTATAATCTCCAGAAAGATCTTTCCAAAAAGCACGGCTGTAATAGGCATTTGCATAACTGGCATCAATTGAAATAGACTTATCCAAATCTTTTATTGCCGATTCATAATCATCCAAATGTGCTTTCGCTAATGCCCTATTGTAGTATGCCTTCGGTTTGCTTGAATTTACTTCAATGGCTTTATTAAAATCCTTTATCGCTCCTATATAATCTTTCAGTTGTGCTTTTACAATTCCTCTGCCGTTAAGCGCATCAAAATAATTTGGTTTTAGTTTTATCGCTTTATCCAGAAGTTTAACTGCTGTTTTGAGTTCACCCATTTTATAATTTATAAAACCCTGCAGACAATAAGCACTGTCATAATCAGGATTTTGACTAATTGCATTATCTAAATCATGCAATGCGGCAGTATAATCTTTTTGAGAATCGTTTAATAAAGCACTTTTATAAAACTCGTATGCTGAGTTTTGACAAAATGAAAAAACAGCAATACACATCAACACGAATAATACTACTATTTTTTTCATAAGCACACTATTTTAACAAATCGCCTAATGCTGAATCAAACACTTGCTTTGCTTCAGCAACTGTCCCAAACGATTCATCATCAACAATCATTTCTTTTCCTTTTACATCTCCAAGGTATTCGAATTCCGCTTTGCTAGCCATCATCAAATCAATGAATTTATCTTCGTCAGATTTTTTTACGGAAACAATTACACGACTTTGTGCTTCACCAAACAAAAATGCATCTTTACGAACTTCTTCATCAGAGCTAATGTCAAATCCTAATCCGTTTGGCATTGAACTTTCTAAGAGTGTAATAAACAAGCCGCCATCAGCACAATCGTGAGCCGACTGAATCACTTTATTTGTAATCAATGTTTTTACTGCCTTCTGAACTTCGTACTCTTCATCCAAATTAAAGAAAGGTGCCGGAGTATTTTTTACTTTGTGGTATGAATACAAATATTCAGAAGAAGAAATACAATTTTTAGAACTACCGATTAAATAAATAGAATCACCTTCATTCTTAAAATTCAAAGTCATGCGATTTGATTTATCTTTCATCACACCCAGCATTCCTATTGTTGGAGTTGGAAAAACGGGACCTTCATACGATGATTGGTTGTAAAAACTAACATTTCCACCCGTTACAGGGGTTTCAAATTTAATACATGCACTACCCATTCCTTTAATAACGTTCACGAACTGCCAATATACTTCAGGGTTATAAGGATTTCCAAAATTCAAGCAGTTGGTAATTGCAGACGGTTCAGCACCACTACAAACAATATTACGAGCAGCTTCCGAAACGGCAATAGCACAACCCACTTCTGGATCAGCATTTACGTAACGAGCGTTACAATCTACTTTTAAGGCAATCGCTTTATTTGTTCCTTTGATATTTACAATAGCAGCATCCGAGGGTGCATTTGTACTCATGTTTACTGTACCAACCATTGAATCGTATTGATTGTACACCCATTGTTTGGATGCAATGTTTGGATGGGCAATTAAAAATTTAGAAACTGCTTTTAAGTCTTTTGGTATTTCGACTGAATCGATGTTGAATTTTTTTGATTCTTTAAAGTAAGCAGGTTCTTTGTAATCGCGGTGATAAACTGGAGCTCCGCCACCTAAAACTAAATCGTGAGCAGGAACATCTGCAACTAAATCATCCCCTACATAAAATTTAATTCGTTTGGTATCTGTAACTGTTCCAATCATAGCACAATTCAAATCCCATTTATCAAAAACTTTTTGAACTTCTTTTTCTCTTCCTTTTTTTACAACGATTAACATTCGCTCTTGCGATTCAGAAAGTAAAATTTCGAATGGCTGCATGTTTGCTTGACGAGTAGGAACTCTATCTAACCAAATATCCATTCCATGTTCTCCTTTTGCAGACATTTCAGAAGTAGAACAAGTAATTCCTGCAGCACCCATATCCTGCATACCAATTACAGCACCTGTTTTAATTACTTCCAAAGTTGCTTCTAACAATAATTTTTCTTGGAAAGGGTCACCAACTTGTACTGCTGGTAAATCTTTTGCAGAATCTTCAGTAATATCTGCGGAAGCAAATGTTGCTCCGTGAATACCATCTTTACCGGTTGCAGACCCAACAATAAATACAGGATTTCCAACACCATAAGAAGTTGCAGAAACGGTTTCTCCAGCTTTTACAATTCCAGCACTAAATGCATTTACTAAAGGATTTACATTGTAACAATCATCAAAAAACACTTCACCACCCACACAAGGAATACCGAAAGCATTACCATAATCGCCAATCCCTTTTACAACTCCTTTTACCAACCACTTTGTTTTTTCTAATTTAATATCACCAAAACGAAGAGAATTCATCTGAGCAATTGGACGAGCACCCATTGTGAAAATATCACGGTTGATTCCGCCTACCCCTGTTGCCGCCCCTTGATAAGGTTCCAAAGCACTCGGGTGATTGTGAGATTCTATTTTAAAAGCACAGCCCAAACCATCCCCAATATCTACCAATCCAGCATTTTCTTCTCCTGCTTCTGCTAAAATATAGGGTCCTTTCTTAGGAAGTTTTTTCAACCAAACAATTGAATTTTTGTAAGAACAATGCTCACTCCACATTACCGAAAAGATACTCAACTCCGTAAAATTGGGCACTCTGCCTAGAATTCCAATAATTTTTTGATATTCATCTTCTAATAAACCTAATTTCTTAGCCGTTTCTACTGTTGTTAATTCTTGTGTTGTTGCTGACATATTAAATAATTTGAAAATTTATTGATTTGAAAATTTGAAAATAAAAAAGAAAACATACTAATTAAAAACCATAGTCTCCATTGTAAAACTAGCATTAATGCACACTAATTCTTCATTTCACAAAAATCTCAAATTCCAATTAAAGAAGTTCAAATTTACTTAAAAACGCCCTATTTCAAGGAATTATTTATTTCGAGTTTTCAACAGTTTTGAATTGTTATATTTGGGGAATAATAACCAAATAAAATCGTGGAAATACTGTTGACCATTGCTTATTCTGCCCTTTTCATCTTTATTATCAATAAGATGCAGTTTTTTCATGTGGATGGTATTTCCAAGCGAACATTCTCTCTTTTGTTCATTTTAAAGCTCTTTTTCGGATTTTCGCTTTGGGCAATCTATACTTTTCATTATACAGATAGGGCTACTGCGGATATTTATAAATATTTTGATGACAGCGCAGTAATCTACAACACTCTTAAAACAAACCCGATTGATTATTTCAAATTATTATTTGGAATAGGCAACAACACCCCTGCTTTTGATCGATACTACTCAGAAATGAATTTTTGGGCACGTAAGGTTGATAGCAATATATATAA
>Ga0163144_10018371_pt1 | contig 14153 bp, 17 predicted proteins | sample OliLak19BULKMAT1_FD_123175 | JGI IMG/M metagenome (GOLD analysis project Ga0163144, IMG submission 123175) | Freshwater microbial mat bacterial communities from Lake Vanda, McMurdo Dry Valleys, Antarctica - Oligotrophic Lake LV.19.BULKMAT1 | ecosystem: Environmental > Aquatic > Freshwater >... | reverse complement strand
CGATTCTGTGCCGTCCACATCGGTGACCCTCCTCGAATCAGATCACCTCTCTTGAATCACAAATGATTCACCCAATGCAATATGTTCCCGGACAGACACTGAGAGCTGGCAGCGCGCGCGATTTGCCGAGCGGCGTCGCGGTGATGTTGATCCATGCCATCAATCCGCATGGCTTCGCCTGGCTGCGGCGGGTGACCGAGGAAGGCGTCGATCTCAATCGCAACTTCGTCGATTTCTCGAAGCCGCTCCCGGAGAACCCGGGGCATGACGAGCTCGTCGATGCCTTCGCGCCGCGCGAACTGAGTGGGCCGGTCTTCGAGGCGGCGGAGGCGAGGATCGCGGCCTATCGCGCGAAAGTCGGCGAGCTGAAATTCCGCGCCGCGCGCTCGAGCGGCCAGTACAGGCACCCGCATGGTTTTTCTTCGGCGGCACGGCGCCGACCTGGTCGCGGCGCACGCTCGAGAGTCTGATCGACGATCACGATCTCGCGGCGCGTGACGAGATCGCCGTCATCGATTTCCACACCGGCCTCGGCCCCTATGGATTCTGCGATCCGCTGTGCAGCCAGATGGCCGTGCCGGCCGCGATGGAGCGCATGCATCGCTGGTGGGGCGAGTCCTTCTCCGAAGCGCTGACCGGCACGTCCGGCGCTGTCGTGCCGATGGGCCTCAACGAGCATGGCTGGATGGCGAAGCTCGGCGCGCGGGTGTCCTTCGTCGCGCTCGAATACGGCGCCTATTCACAGGATGCCGGTCGGCAGGCGCTGCGCGAGGACCATTGGCTGCATGCCCAGTGCAGGCTCGACTGGAACGCGCCGCAGACCCAGCGCATCAAGCAGCAACTGCGTCGGCACTTCTATCCGGACACCGACGAATGGCGCGAGGCGGTGCTGTTCCGCTCGCGCCAGATGATCCGCCAGGCGCTGCTCGGCCTCGCGAATGGTTGACTCGCTCGACGCTGGAGGATCTCATCCGTTCTGAACCGGATGTCGGGGGACATCGGACAAGCCAAGACAAAGGGGAAAAACGTCATGAAATCCATCTCGCAGCTCATGCGCGCCATCGCGCTGGTCGCCATTCTCGGGTTGCTCGGCAGCGGCGGAGCGCTCGCGCAGCAGAAGCAGACGATCCGCTTCGGCACGGCGGCGATCGGCGGCGACTATCCCGTGGAGATGATGTCGATCTTCAAGGAATGGGTCGAGCGCTCGGCGCCGGGCCAGTTCGACGTGCAGATCCACCACTCCGGCACGCTCGTCCGCCAGGGCACGGAGATCGTCGCGCTTCAGCGCAACAGCGTGGAGATGTCGATCCTCTCCTGGTGGGACGTCGCCGACCGGATTCCCGAGTTCAACGTGCTTACGGCCGGCTATCTGTTCCGCGACTGGAAGCACGTGAAGGCGGTGATGGACGGCGAGATCGGGAAGGAATACCGCGCGCGCATCGCCAAGGATCTGCAGGTCGAGATCGTCGACTACTACTACGCCGGCGCGCGGATCGTGAATCTTCGCGAGGCGCGCAACGTGCGCACGCCCGACGATCTCAAGGGCGTGAAGCTGCGCATGCCCGGCTCGCCGTCCTTCCTGTTCCTGGGCAAGGCGCTGGGCGCCAATCCGACGCCGCTGCCGCTGCCGGAAGTCTATCTCGCGCTCAAGACCGGCACGGTCGATGGCCAGGACAATCCGGTCTCGACGACCTATCGCGCGAAATTCTTCGAGGTGACCAAGCAGGTCGTGCTCACCTATCACTCGATCCCCGCCAATATGCTCGCCATGTCCGGCGCCGCATGGAACAAGCTCGACGCCAATCAGAAGGCGATCTTCCGCGACGCCGCGCGCGCCGCGATGCAGTTCAACGACACCAACAAGTTCCGCGAGGACGACGACACGCTGGAGAAATTCAAGGCGGCGGGGCTAACGGTGACGACGCCCGACCGCGACGCGTTCCGCACCCATGTGCTCGACATGTTCAAGGCTTCGGAATTCGTGAAGGGCGCGCCGGAGGGTTGGATCCAGCGCATCAACGACACCAAGGGCTGATCGCGCGATCGGGGATCACTTTTGTTGAGCCGTGTCGCGAAGCAGGCCGCCGATGTCGTCGGCGGCCTGCTGTTCCTGAGCGTCTTCGTCGCGATGAATCTGCAGGTGGTGATGCGCTACCTGTTCAATGATCCGATCGGCTGGACGGAGGAGTTCACCGGCATCGCCTTCGCCTGGGCGTTTCTCTGGGCCGGCGCCTGGGCGTTGAGCTGGTCCGATCACATCTGCTTCGACCTGATCTACAGCAATCTTCCGGCGTCGGCGCAGCGCGTGGTCGCGATCTTCGTCCATGTCGTCGTCGCCGGGCTGTTTCTCGCGGTGCTGCCGGCGACGATCGATTTCATCCTGTACATGCGCGTCCTGAGATCGCCGATTCTGCGCATTCCCTACGATATCGGCTTCGCGTGTTTTGGACTCTTCCTCGGCCTGATCGCGCTGCGCTCCGCCTGGACCGTCTTGCGGTTGCTGGGCGGCAATTGGCGCGCGAGGCTCTGAGACCATGAGTTTTCCGCTCGGCCTGCTCCTCGTCACCTTCTTCGGTCTCGGCTTGCTGCGCGTGCCGATCGGCATCGCCATGCTCGCCGGCGGCTTCGCCTATCTTCTCGCCAAGGGCAGCGATCCCGGCGTCGCGACCGAGCAGGTGATGAACGCGCTGCATCAATCCTCGGTGCTGCTGGCGATCCCGATGTTCATCTTCGCGGCCAATGTGATGAACGCCGGCACGATCAGCGAGCGGCTGCTGCATTTCGCGCTCGCGCTGGTCGGCCGCGTGCGCGGTGGCCTCGGTCACGTGAATGTCGTCGTCAATGTCATCTTCGCCAGCATGAGCGGCAGCGCGGTGGCCGACGCGGCCGGTCCCGGCGCGGTGCTGATTCGCATGATGACGCAGGGCAACCGCTATCCCGCCGGCTTCGCCGCCGCGCTGACCGCGTCGGCGGCGACATTGGCGCCGATCATCCCGCCCTCCATTCCGATGATCCTCTACGCCGTCATCGCGAACGTGTCCGTCGGCGCGCTGTTCGCCGCGGGGGTGATGCCTGGCCTGCTGATGGCGGCGATTCTGATGGCCGGTGTTGCTTTCGTCGCGCATCGCCGGCAATTCCCCAAGGAGGCGCGCATTCCCTGGCGCGATTTTCCGCGCATCATCCTGCGCTCGCTGCTGCCGCTGGCCCTGCCCGTCGTGATCCTCGGCGGCATGCGTATCGGCGCCTTCACGCCGACCGAAGGCGCCGCGGTCGCCGCGCTCTATGCGCTGATCCTCGCGGCGATCATCTATCGCGCGGTGTCCTTCGCGAAGTTCCGCGAAATCGTCGCCGTCTCGCTCGCCCAGAGCACGGCCGTGATGGTGATCATCTGCGGCGCCTTCCTGATCAACTACGCGCTCACCGCCGAGCAGGTGCCGCTGCATATCGCCGCCTGGTTTGCCGATCGCCAATTCGGCGCCAACCAGTTCCTGGTCGTGGTGATGGTGCTGTTTCTCGTTCTCGGCTGCTTTGTCGACACGACCGTGATGCTGCTCGTGCTCGTACCGGTGCTGCTGCCGACGGCGCGCACGCTCGGCATCGACCTCGTCCATTTCGGCGTCATCGTGATCGTCAACATGATGGTGGGCATGCTGACGCCGCCCTATGGCGTGCTGCTCTTCGTCGTCAACGCCGTCACCGGCATTCCGCTCAAGGCGATCATCGAAGAGATCTGGTTCTTCTGCGGCCTGCTGATGGTCGCGCTGTTCCTGATGGTCTTCATTCCCGACATCGTGCTCTGGCTGCCGCGCGCGCTGGCGTTCAAGACGGGTTAGGCGGTCGCGGGCGGTCACCCCCGGATCTTGGAGGTTCCAGATGTCACTTCAGCCCCTGGTTGGTCCACGAATTCGATTGCGCCTGCTGTGCGAGGAGGATTCGGCCGCGCTCGTGCTGGCCGCAGCTGACGGCGAACTCTGGAACCTGCCGTTCACGAACGTGCCGTCCGCCAAGACGATCGACGACTACATCCGCACGGCGCTGAAGGGCCACGTGGCTGGAACCATGATTCCATTCGTTGTCCAGCTCCGCGGCGACGATCGAACCATCGGAGCGACGCGCTTCTTGAGACTGGACCGCAAGAACCGGAAGGTCGAGATCGGGAGCACGTGGTTCGGCAAATCCTGGCAAAGGACCTTCGTCAACACGGAGGCGAAATATCTGATGCTGCGATTCGCCTTCGAGCGGATGAACTGCATCCGCGTTCAGCTCATAGCGGACGAATCGAACGCGAACTCGCGTGCCGCGATCCTTCGGCTCGGCGCCAAGGAGGAAGGCATCATTCGGAACGAGCGGATCATGCCGGATGGCCGCAAACGGAACTCGGTTTACTGCAGCATCATCGACGACGAATGGCCGAGCGTGCGGCTGCGCTTGGAGGCGCGGCTGGCAGGCCGGTGAAGATCGCGCGCGTCGCCACCCCGCGCGCGTTGCGCGCTGCCCCTCCTCATTCGAGCATGGGCGACGGCACACACTCGTCGTCCCTGCTCGAATGAGGTGGGACAGGCCGCGCAGCGGCCGAGGTGGTGCCATCCATCTCACCCCGCGCGGTAACTTCGTCACTGACTCCGGAGAATCCGGCCACCACCCGTGATGGAAAACCTCATCACTTGCCATCGCCGATCCTGTCGAGGTCTTCGAATGCCGCGCCGGTCTCGAGCATGACGGTCACGGGAGAAAGCCACGCTGGATCGCTTTCTAGGTATTCGGCCGCGCGGGCTCCGTCGCCACGGTGCGCACAGATTCATTCTCGGTGCGTGGATCGAGGCGCGGGGCGCCGGGGGAGGTCGGCGGGACGTCGACGAAACGCTCACGTTCGGCCGGCGGGCGCGGCTTGCGACGGGTCATGCGCCATAAGGCGAAGCCGACGAAGGCGAGCGAGAAGACCGAGGCGTGCACGAACAGGCCCTGCGGGCCCAGGCGATCGATCGCGCCGGCCGCTGCAAGGGGGCCCAGCGTGGCGCCGGCTCCCCAGACCAGCATCAGACTGCTCGACAGCGCGACGCTGCGCTCGCTGCCGGCGAAGTCGAAGGCGTGAGCGACGGCGATCGCGTAGACGGCCTGACAACCGCCGACCGCCACCGCGATGAGCAAGGCCAGCGGGACGATGGGCAGGCCGAAGGGCAAAGCCACGACGAGTCCGCCGATCACGGTCGTCAACGCCGCGCCGACCATCACCGCGCGCCGGTCATGACGATCGGAGAGCCAGCCCAGCGGCCATTGCATGATCAGCGAACCGAGCTGGATCGTCGCGGCGAGCAGGCTGATCGCGACATTTCCGAGGCCGATTCCGACGCCATAGAGCGGCAGCACGTTGAACACCGCGCTGCCGACCAGCCCGACATAGAAACACGCGACGAAGCTGACCGGCGCGACGCCGAGCAGATCGCGCAGATTCATCGTGGCGACGGCCGGCGGTGGGGAGGGACTCGGGGCGCGATTCAGCGCCACGGGAATCAGGGCGAGCGAATAGAACGCGCTCGCGGCGACGAACAACTCGAAGCCGGCGCCGGCGAAGACCAGCGGCAGCATCTGGCCGAGGATCAGCCCGGCGCGCGAGCACACGACGTAAATCGACATCATCCGGCCGCGCAACGCATCGGGCGTGCGGTCATTGACCCAGCTCTCGACGATCACGAACTGCGCCGCGTTGACCGCGCCATTGATCAGGCGCAAGCCGATCCAGAGCCAGGGATCGTCGGTAAGCGCGAAGAGCTGCGTGACCACGGCCTGTATCGCCGCCAGCACGGCGAAGGCGCGGATATGCCCGATCGGCCGCACCAGCATGGCGCTGGTCATGCAGCCGACCAGGAAGCCGATCGCGCTCGCCGAGCCGGTGAGGCCGATCAGCGCCGCCGACCGCCCATCGAGCGCCATGCGCAGCGGCACCGCGAGGGCGAGGGCGGCGCCAGCGATCTGCAAGGTGAAGGCGCCACCCAGGATCGCGACGAGCTGCCAGACCGTGCCGCTGGTGGAGGGAGAGAGTTCGGAAGAATCCTTCATGGAAAACTCGATCCAGCATCGACCCGGGAGAGACCGGAACCGAATGGCAGCGTAACAGCCTCGGGGGCGGGTGTTTCGTTTTTTGCGATGACTCGTCCATTGACGAGTGGACGCGCGGCGCGGCATTCGGCGCCATCCTCGCTCTTTCCTCGGCGTCGCCCAATGGCTGCCGGAATCGCTGGCCACCGAGGATCGTCGAACTCGAGGGGAGGCGCCATGCTCAACGACTACCAGGGCGATCCGAGCGAATTCGCGATGGTCGTGCCGGTCCCGGTCGTGCTCGGCAAAGACGACGTGCGCATCGCCGCGAAACGCATCTTCGAGCGGCTCGATGCGTATTCGACACCGCGGCTCGTCGAGTATTTCGATCCGGATCCGTGGGAGATCAGGACGTATTTGCGGTCCATCGACCAGAGGAGTTCGGCATCCGATGCCACTCAGCGCGCCGCCAGCGTTGAGCGTACACGCACGCTCGGCGTCAAGATCGAGAACAGTTTCGCCGTCGGTGAATACGAGATCCTCATCTTCTCGGCCAAGCTATCGGACGGACTCGAGACCTGGCTGAGCGAGAACGGCTACCGCTTGCCGGCGGGCGCAAGCGCCGCGCTGCGGCCGTATGTCCGACAGGACAATGGGGCAGCGACTGGCTCGCGGCGCTATGGTTCATCGTGCTCGGCGTGACGGTGACCACACGCGCCCGGCGCTTCGACATCGCCTGGGCGTTTTTCGCCTGGTTCAAGCCGGCCGGCCCGATCTGGGCCTTGTTCCTGCTGACGCCCTTGGTCCCATTTCTCGATTGGCTGCGGCCCGCCGCGCGCTTCCAGTGGCGCGAAGTGTCAACATCTCAAGGCGAACCGCGCTGAGATCGAGCATCGCGACAGTTGCAGCACGCGTGCTGGGTTGTTGGTGGCCATGCACAGGGCAAGTCTGCTCGCCCACATGCGAGGCTGGGTCGGCCGCTGAAGCCCCTGGACAAGGCGCGCGACTCGACGCTGGATTGGCGCTCCCCGGCCGGAGACAACGCGTCATGTATGTGCTGCACATCGCCAACAAGAATTACTCGTCCTGGTCGCTGCGACCCTGGGTGCTGATGCGGCAGCACGCGATCGCTTTCAGCGAACGTCTGACGCCCTTTGGCGCGGGATCGAATTGGGAGGCGTTCCGCAGCTTTTCGCCCAATGGGCAAGTCCCCTGCCTGCACGATGGCGATGCGCGAATCTTTGAGTCGCTCGGCATCGTCGAGTATCTCGCCGAACGCCATGCCGGCGTGTGGCCCGAGGAGCCGCTTGCGCGGGCCTGGGCGCGCTGCGCGGCGGCGGAAATGCACGCGGGATTCGGCACGCTGCGCAATCGCTGCACGATGAATTGCGGCCTGCGCGTGCGGCTCCACGATATGCCGCCAGCATTGGCGCGCGACATCGCGCGTGTGAACGAGCTTTGGAACGAAGGCCTCGCGCGCTTCGGCGGTCCATTTCTCGCTGGCCGCGGCTTCACCGGCGTCGATGCGTTCTTCGCGCCGGTGGCGTTCCGCGTCCAGACCTATGGCCTGCGGCTCGATGGCGCCGCTGCCGACTATGCCGCGCGCCTGCTCGCGCTGCCGGCAATGCGCGAATGGGAAGCGGCCGCTCTCGCCGAGCCGTGGCGCGAACCAGGCCATGAGGATGACGCGCGCCAGACCGGCATCGTGACCGAAGACCGGCGACGCAAGCCGACGTGAATGTCGCGCGTATCGACCCCGATGCGTGACATCGATCTCCTCGTCTCCGCCGCCTTCCTCTATCCGATGAGTAAAGGGTTTCCGATTCTTCGCGACGCCGAAATCGCTGTGCTCGGCGATCGTATCGTCCATGCCGGGCCACGCCTGCCCGAAGGAAGCTGGCGCGAGAAGCGCCGGATCGGCGGGCCCGACACGGCCGGGAAAATCGGGGACGTACCCGGGGGTACGTCCCCGCGTCCCCGATCAGCCCGAGGAAAGCAGGCGCGCGCGCGGAGGCGCGCGTGCCGAGGAGGTTGCTCGAATTCAGTGAGCAGGGAGTCCGAGGAACCTCCCCGTCAGCGCGCTCCCGCGCGCTGCCACCCCTAGCGCGTGCCGCGCCAGGAGGGGATGAGTCGAGGGCTGACCCGAGGAGGTTCCCCGAACTCGGACAATCGTACCCGGGGGTACGTCCCCGATTAGCCGTCCCCGATTAGCCTCCGTCCCCGATTAGCCCCGATCCACGATCGATGCGCATGAGGCTCGCGAACCCGCTGACCTCACCCGTGCTGCGATCGATGATCGCGTGGTAGAGCGGATCATCGCGCAGACATTTGGCCTGCATCCAGGCGTCGCAGGAGTCGCGGGTGGGAAAGGGGCCGATGTTGAGATTAGATCCAAAGCCGCCCCTCGCGATCTTCGCTGAACGCCGCGAAAAGCGCATCGCCATGGCGAGCCGGGTCGATCGGCTCCACTTGGCACCACTGCCCTGCCATCGCGGTGCGTGGCGGTCGCCGCGCCGGCCTCCATCGCGGCAGCGCCGCGCCGATGGGTTGGCCACGTGAGTTGGATTCCGCAAGCATCGTGCCAATTGGACCAAGGTGATGAATGTCGATCGCTTCGATCTTGTCTGATCTCGGCGCGCGGAGCTTCAGAAGAACTCACAACGCCGCGATGACGGGCGGCGTGCGCACAGCACCGGGCATCAAAAAAGAGGTTCCGAGCACCGGATCGGACGTCCGCGCGTCAATCGAACACGCGGCGGGCGAAGCGGCGGCGGGCGAGCCAGAACGCGATGACGGCGAGCGCGGCGAGATACGCGACGTGGCCGAGCGCCACGACGGGATCGAGTGCGGTCGCGGTCACCAGCGGCCGCACCACCGCGATGAGATGCGTCATCGGCAGCAGCCACGCCGCGAGCTGCACGAACCAGGGAAAGCGCGTGACCTCGAAAAACACGCCGCAGAACACGAACATCGGCGTCACCCAGAAGGTGAAGAAATAGGCGAAGAAATCCCAGCTTCCCGCATGCGCCGTCGCGGCGAGGCCGCAGCAGGCGAAGCAGAACGCGCCCAGCGCCAGCACGGGGATGGCGATGAGCGCGCCTTGCGGCGAGAGGATCCCGCCCCAGACGAAGCCGACACCGAGCACGCACAGCGTCGCGAACACGCCCTTGGTCGTCGCCCACAGCGCCTCGCCGAGAATGAGTTCGGTGAGCGTGACCGGCGTGGCGAGGATCGCGTTCCATGTCCCTTGCATGCTGATGCGCGCATAGGTGCTGATCGTGGTCTCGAAGCTCGCCGCGAACATCGTCGCGTAGGCCATCATCCCCGGCACCACGAAGGCGAGGTAGCTGAGCCCCGCGATCTGGTCGATCACCGCGCCGAGTCCGTAGCCGAAGGCGAACAGGAACAGCAGCGGATCGGCGACGTTGGTCGTCAGCGACGCCCACATGATCCGCCGCCAGACCAGCAGGTTGCGGCGCCAGACGGCGAAGACGTAGCGGTTGAGCTTCGGTGTCTGTCCCGCCATGACTCACTCGTTGCGCAGACGCCGGCCGGTCAGACGCAGGAACACGTCCTCGAGATTGGCGGCGCGATGGATGTAGTCGATCTCCGCAGGCAAGCGGTCGCGCAGCGCGCTGGGCTCTGCCGTGTAGACGAGAATCGCGTCGCCGATATCCTCGCGCTCGAGCGCATCGGGCAGCACGCCGTCCGGCACCGGCTTGGCGATCTCGAACACATGGCCGGCGACATGACGCGCGATCAACTCCTGCGGCGTGCCGACATCGAGAATGCGGCCGGCGTCGATGACGATGATTCGGTCGCAGAGGCGCTGGGCCTCGTCCATGTAGTGGGTCGTGAGCAGCAGCGTCTTGCCCTGGCGCTTGAGATCGAGCACGCGCCGCCAGATCAGCACGCGCGCCTGCGGATCGAGCCCGGTGGTCGGCTCGTCGAGCACGATCAGCTCGGGATCGGCGATCAGCGAGCGGGCGATGACGAGCCGGCGCTTCATGCCGCCGGAGAGCTGCATCACCTTGGCGTCGCCGCGCTCCCCGAGCTGCATGAATTCCAGCAGCAACGGAACGCGTGCCGTCAGCGTCGCCGTGGCGATGCCGAAATAGCGCCCGTAGACATCGAGGTTCTGCCGCACGGTCAGATCGGGATCGAGATTGTCGTCCTGCGGCACCAGCCCGATGCGCATGCGGAAACTGCGACCAAGCTCGGCGATCGGCTTGCCGAAGACACGCACGCGACCCGCCGACGGCCGCGTCAACCCCATCAGCATGCGCATCGTCGTCGTCTTGCCCGCGCCGTTGGGGCCGAGCAGCCCGATGCAGGTGCCGGCCGCAATGTCGAAGCTGACCCCGCGCACGGCGTGCACATCGCCGTAGCGTTTCTCCAGCGCTTCCGCCTCCACGATGGAAGTCATGCCAACGTCGCTCGCCATCCCGCTGCGCAATCGCGGATTCAAGCGACGGTGGCGGCCGGCTTGGTGCGGGCGGCGATGGCCTCGGCGAGGTCGTTCCAGACCAGCTGGTCGACGAGTTTCCCCTCGCGCAGCACGAATCGGTCGATGTAGCGAATGCCCTCGAATTTCGCGCCGTCCGGCCATTCGCCATAGAGCGTGCCGTAGACGTAGACGATCGTGTCGGCGCCGGAAGGCGCGACATCGAAGCGCTCGTGCTTCTTCTTCACCCAGCGATAGCGGGTCGTCGCGCCGGCGACGAGATCCTCGAATCGCACATAGCGCCGGCCACCCGGAAAGACCATCGCAAAACCGGGACCGATGAAGGATTGCGCGCGCGCCAGATCGCGCTCCTCGAGCGCGGTGAGAAAAAGCGTGACAAGTTCGGTCGGGGTCATCGGGGCTTGCCTCTTCTTCATGGGTTGCGACCACCCAACCCATACCACAATGGGCCGCCGCTCCGTCGTGCGAGGTGCGCCATTCAGCGTGGCGGAAAAACCGGCGCGTGAGGCCCCGCCGTCGACGGATGCCATCCCACGATCGAGGATCGGCACGATGTGCAGCGGAGCAGCGCCACAAGCGAATCCGCGCTGGCGCGGTCATGCGGCGGCGGCTCCTCGTAGCGCACCGATCGCGGCAGCGCGAAGCTCTTCGCAAGCGCCGTCGGGTCGAGCGCGCATGCGACCCCCACATCCGCGCCGGCATAGCGACGCGCCTTGATCCCCGTTCGGCGGATCGCACGCTCGATGGCTTGCAGATGTTGGCATGTCGCGGTCATCGCCGGGTCGAGGTCGTAGGCGATCTGCGCGTCCGTCCAGCTCTCGCCGCGCTCGATCAGCGCTGCGTAGCGGCGACGAACGGGATCGGCCGCGAGCTGCGCCAGTCTTTGCTGCTGCGCCGCCCGATCAGGCTTGCTCGGTCGTGACGTCTCCAGCGCAGGTCTTTTCGACCTCGCCAGCATCCTGGCCAGCGCCCGCATCCCCATCGCGAGCGTGACGACGAGCACGGAAGCGGCGGGATAGAGCAGCCCCGCGAGTTCCACCGGCGCTGGGCTCCCGGAGAGGATGAATCCGACATTCAGCCCGACGATGATTCCCGCCGCGACGCCCGCCATCGTGATCAGCGCATTGATGGTTTTCGGATCGAGGCGAAAGGCGGCCGCCTGCGACGCGAGGCTGCTCGTCGAAACTGCGCCCGCCGCATCGGCATCTGCCTCGAACATCGCCTTCGCATCGCGTCCGAGCAGGATCCAGAGTCCGATCGCGCCGATCACCGTGCCGACGGGCAAGACCAGCAACTCGAGCGCCGAGAATGCGATCATGAAAAGCCGCGCCCAACGGCGCCGCAGCAAGAGGCCGACGCCGCCGATCAGCCCGGGAATGAAAATGCCGGCGGACAACATCAGCACCACGGGTACGACGATCACGCCCGCCCGGCTATCCTTGTCCAGCGCCAGCATCATCAGCAGCACAACGCCGCAGACAAGTCCGGCGCCGCTCAGCACCACATGCAGCCACCCCAGCAGCTTGACCTTGGTCGCCCCAGCCATGCCTGCCTCTTTCAAAAGATTTTCATTGAGGGGGAGAAATTCTTCGTCACGCGCGCGCCCTGACCGCCCATGCGCTCGCCGCGAAGGAGCGGGGTCCGTCTCCGCCGCCGGCAAGATAGGCGCGGCGCATCGCATCGCCGAGCACCGCGCGTTCACTTGCCGGGAGTCCAGCGACATAGGCGCCGATGACGCCCTGACCCGCGAGCCATGGCGCCCAGAGATCGTCGAAGCGTGCGAATTCCATGCGGATCGTCAAGCTGGTCTCCTCGATCGCGCCGAGACCGTGGCGGCGAAAAGCAGCCGCAAGCCCGCCGGCCTCGGCCAGCGGTGATGCGTATTGCCGCGCACGGAAGACCTCGCCGATATCGACACCCACCGCCTCGCCCGCGGCCGGCAGCGCGGCTGTCAGCGCACCGGTCCCACAGCCGACATCGACGATGCGGCGAACGCCATCGAGTTCGGCGAAGCTCACGAAGGGGCGCGCCAGGCGGCGGCTCCAGCGCCCCATCGACAGCTCGTAGGCCTCGGCGTTGCTCGCAACGTAGGTGCTTGCCATGTCGACGCGCTCAACCCCGCGGCTCGGTCTCGTTCGCGATCGCGTAGCGGAAGTCGCAATGGCTGGCGCCTTTCATGATCGTCTGCGTGCGCGTCATCTCGATGCGTGCATCGTAGCCCCCGCAGAATGCGCCGTGCGATTGCACGACAGGATGTCGCCGATCTCACCCAGGCCCATGGCGCGATACATCTCGGCGTAGCGGCAGCGCGTGACGTTGAAATCGAAGTGCTCGTCCGAACGCTGCAGCACCTCGATCTGCAGTGCGTCGTCCTTCATCCACAGCGGCAGCAGATCGGCGAAGGATTGCAGCCCCGTCTTGCCGTCGGGCGCGCTGGATCGGAAGCTCGCCGCCTGCTTCTTCGCCGAGGCGATGATGCCGCGCGCCAGAATCTCCCGCGCGCGCGCGACGCCGAGTTCGGCGACCATCACGTCGAAGATCGCCTTCGCGAGCTCGGCCTCGATGCGGCGGCGCTCGATGATCGACAGCTTCTCGCTCATGACAGGGCTTCTTTGCAGCGATGGTGCGACGATGCCCGTCGCCGCCTGATCGCGCCAGATGCCTCCGCCGCCGAGGAGAAATTGGGGACGTACCCGGGGGTACGTCCCCGAATTCGGGCGATAGCGTTTCGGGATTGAATGGCCGGCGCGTGCCATCAGCTCGTGAACGCGAAGGGCGAGATCACCGTCAAGTCGGACGCGGTACGTCGTGTGCTCGAATACTCAAAGCGCCTCGTCCAGTGGTTGCCGCAGGACGTCTTCTCCTGGGACGACGCGTCGAATAATCGCTGGCTGATCTCCGGCCGCGGCGCGCTGATCATGAATCCGCCGAGTGCGTGGGCCGTCGCAGTGCGCGACGCGCCGCAGATCGCCGAGCAGCTCTGGACCCATGGCATGCCCGCGGGTCCTGCCGGACGTTATACGCCCTTCACCGCCAACTTCGCCGGCATCTGGACCTTCTCGAAGAACAAGTCGGCGGCGAAGAGCCTGATGATGCATCTCGGCAAGCCGTCTTCGGTGGAGAAGCTGGTCGCGGCCAGCCAGGGCTACGATCTGCCGTCCTTCGCGAACCTGACGACGTTCAAGACATGGGCCGAGATCGGGCCGCCGAAGGGCACCCTCTACCACTACCCGAACCCGCATAATCACCAAATTGCCTCGGTCGCCGCGGCGCCGGCGCCGCCGAGGATTGCCAACCAGATTTTTGTCCAGGCGACGATGCCGAAGATGATCGCGCGCATCTCCACCCAGGGCGAGTCGATCGAGAAATGCCTCGACTGGGCGCAGAAGGAATTGCAGGGCTACAAGCGCGTGTGACGCCGCGCGAGAAAAATTTGGGACGCAAAATTGGGGACGTACCCGGGGGTACGTCCCCAATTAAATGAAATGAAGAAGATCGCGCGCGAGGGCAAGTGCTGGGAGCCGGCGCAGAGACGAGTCAGAACCTGTGAACTAATCGGCGTGGGGATGTGTACGATGAATCATGAGCATCGAGACCTCCCGTTCTTCGCCGACGCCAGCAGCGCTGTTTGGTGATCTTCCGCCCTCGACGG
>Ga0163144_10018370_pt1 | contig 14153 bp, 23 predicted proteins | sample OliLak19BULKMAT1_FD_123175 | JGI IMG/M metagenome (GOLD analysis project Ga0163144, IMG submission 123175) | Freshwater microbial mat bacterial communities from Lake Vanda, McMurdo Dry Valleys, Antarctica - Oligotrophic Lake LV.19.BULKMAT1 | ecosystem: Environmental > Aquatic > Freshwater >... | reverse complement strand
CGTGATTTGCGGCACCGCGTTCAAGAACAAGGGCGTGCAGCCGATGCTCGACGCGGTGGTCGACTACCTGCCGTCGCCGCTCGACATTCCGCCGGTCACCGGCATCGACCCCGACTCGAAGGATGAGAACAAGATCGAGCGTTCGGCCGACGACAAGGAGCCGTTCTCGGCCCTCGCGTTCAAGATCATGACCGACCCATTCGTCGGCCAGCTGACCTTCTTCCGTGTCTACTCGGGCACGCTGACCTCCGGTTCCTCGGTGATCAACTCGACCAAGGGCCGCACCGAGCGCATTGGCCGCCTGCTGAAGATGCACGCGAACAAGCGCGAGGAAATCAAGGAAGTCAACGCCGGCGACATCGCTGCCGCCGTCGGCCTGAAGTCGGTGACCACCGGCGACACGTTGTGCGACGAGAAGAAGCCGATCATCCTCGAGAAGATGATCTTCCCGGAACCGGTCATTTCGCTCGCCATCGAGCCCAAGACCAAGGCCGACCAGGAAAAGCTCGGCCTCGGCATGCAGAAGCTGATGGCCGAAGACCCGACCTTCCGCGTCAAGACCGACGAACAGACCGGCCAGGTCGTGATCGCCGGCATGGGCGAGCTGCACCTCGAAATCATCGTCGACCGCCTCAAGCGCGAGTTCGGCGTCGAAGCGAGCGTCGGCAAGCCGCAGGTCGCTTACAAGGAAACGCTCACCAAGCCGGCCGAAGGCCATGGCTTGTTCAAGCGTCAGACCGGTGGCCGCGGCCAGTTCGGCGATTGCTGGATCCGCTTGTTCCCGCTCGCGCCGGGCACGGGTTATCAGTTCGAGAACGAAACCGTCGGTGGTTCGATTCCCCGCGAGTTCATCAAGCCGATCGACCAGGGTATTCAGGAAGCGCTCACGCGCGGCATTCTCGCCGGCTACCCAATCGACGACGTCCGCATCGAAGTGTTCGACGGTTCGTACCACGACGTCGACTCGTCGGAAATGGCCTTCAAGATCGCCGGTTCACTCGCGTTCCAGGACGCCGCCAAGAAGGCCGGCGCGGTGCTGATGGAGCCGGTGATGCGCGTCGAAGTGGTCTGTCCGAAGGACAACCTCGGTGACGTCATGGGCGACCTGGCCTCGCGTCGCGGCCGCATCCAGTCGCAGGAAGACCGCGGCGGCACGCAGATCATCTCGGCGCGCGTGCCGTTGAGCGACATGTTCGGGTATGCCACTGACCTGCGGTCGCGGACCCAGGGCCGCGCCACCTATTCGATGTTCTTCGAGCGCTACGAGCAGGCGCCGCGGAACGTCAGTGAAGAAGTGATCGCACGCGTGCAGGGCACGAAGTAAGCCACCGATTAGCACCGATTAGACAGAGAAGCTGAGAGCTGATTATGTTGGGCGACAAGATTCGAATTCGACTGAAGGCCTACGACGCGCGGGTGCTCGACCAGAGCACGGGCGAGATCGTGGAAACAGCCAAGCGCACCGGCGCGCGGCTGGCGGGTCCCATTCCGCTGCCGACCGAGATCAACAAGTGGACGGTGCTCCGTTCGCCGCACGTGGACAAGAAGTCGCGCGAGCAGTTCGAGATCCGAACGCACAAGCGCCTGATCGATATCTTCGAGCCAACGCCGCAGACGGTTGACGCCCTCATGAAGCTGGATCTGCCGGCGGGTGTCGACGTTGAAATCAAGGCGTTCGGCAAGGAACACGGAAAGTAGGACGCGATGGTCACCGGAATCATCGGAAAGAAAGTCGGGATGACGCAGCTGTTCCTCGAGGACGGCACGCTCGAACCCGCCACGGTCATCCAGGCCGGCCCCTGCATCGTGGTGCAGAGCAAGAGCGGCCAGACGGATGGCTACGACGCCGTGCAGATCGGGCTGGTGGAGAGCAATCCCATCCGCAACGCCAACAAGGCGCTGACCGGTCAGCACAAGAAGGCCAACGTGCCGCCGACGCGCGTGCAGCGCGAGGTCAAGATCGCCAAGGGCGCCGACGCGCCGAAGCCCGGCGACCAGGTCCTGGTCTCGATTTTCAACCAGGGCGAGCGGGTGGACGTGATTGGCACCAGCAAGGGCCATGGCTTCCAGGGCGTGGTGAAGCGTCACCACTTCAAGGGTGGTCCCGGCGGTCACGGTTCGATGTTTCACCGTGCGCCCGGTTCAATTGGTGCGTCGTCGTATCCGTCACGTGTCATGCCCGGCATGCGCGCACACGGGCACATGGGCGTGGATCGCATCACGGTCCGCAATCTCAAGGTGCTGAAGATTGATTCGGAGAACAACCTGTTGCTCGTGAAGGGTGCGATTCCCGGCGCGAACGGCGGCTATGTGGTCATTCGCAAGGCCGTGGCCGCCAAGCCCGAGCCGCAGCCGCAGCTGCAGGAAAAGCCGAAAAAGGGCAAAAAGTAATTTTGCCAGGAGGGCGGCACTTTAGTGCTGCCGCCGGTGAGAAACAATCATGACGATTGATGTAGTCAACGCGGAAAACAAGAAGGTCGGCTCCGTCACCCTCAAAGACGAGGTGTTCGGCGGTCGCGTCAAGACCGACCTCATCCACGAGTCCGTGGTGCGGCTCAACGCGGCGGAACGCCGCGGCACGCACGCCACCAAGACCCGCGCCATGGTCAGCGGCAGCGGCAAGAAGCCCTGGCGCCAGAAGGGCACCGGCCGCGCTCGGGTCGGTGAAATCCGCAACCCGCTGTGGCGTGGCGGCGGCACCGTGTTCGGTCCGCAGCCGCGCAGCTACGACTACCACCTGCCCAAGAAGGTCGAGAAGGGCGCGCTGCGCGCGGCTCTGATGGAGAAGCTGCAGTCCGGCTCGGTGATCATCGTCGACGCGCTGACCGCGTCGGAAGTGAAGACCAAAGCCGCGGCCGGCGTGCTCAAGGCGATTGGCGTCACCGGCAAGGCGTTGTTGATTGACGCGCGCCTCGACGAGAACTTCGCGATGGCGGTGCGCAACCTCGCGCGCGTCACGCTGGTGCAGAGCAACCTCGTCACCGCTCGTGACGTGGCCAACACCCGCCAGGTCGTGGTCACCACCGCGGCGATGGAAAAACTGGAGGCGGCCCTGAGCGACCGTAAGGGAGTCGAAGGGTAATCATGAAACTTACTGAAGTCATTCGCCGTCCGCTCGTGACCGAAAAGACCACGTTGCTTCGTGACGATGGCAAGACCATCGTGTTCGAAGTGGCCAAGGACGCCAACAAAATCGACGTTCGGCGCGCCATCGAGAAGCTGTTGGGAACCAAGGTGGCGGCGGTTCGCACCTCGATCACCCGCGGCAAGCTGAAGCGCCAGGGCCGTTTTGTCGGCCGCCGTTCGGACTGGAAGAAGGCATACGTCACGCTGCGTGCGGGCGAAAAGATGCCGGACTTCCTCGAAGGCGCATAAGAGGACGATCATGCCGATCCGTAAATACAAGCCGACAACGCCGGGCCGTCGCCAGATGACGGTACTCGTGTTCGACGAGATCACGACCGACAAGCCCCATGGGCCGCTGACCGAGAACCTGCACAGCACGGGTGGCCGCAACAGCTCGGGCGAGCAGACCATTTGGTGGCGCGGGGGCGGTCACAAGCGCCTCTACCGCATCATCGACTTCAAGCGCGACAAGGCCGGCATTCCCGGCAAGGTCGCGACGATCGAGTACGACCCCAACCGGTCGGCCCGGATCGCCTTGATCAACTACGCCGACGGCGAGAAGCGCTACATCCTGCAGCCCGTGGGGCTGAAGGTGGGTGACGCGGTGATCGCCGGTCCCAACGTCGACATCCTGACCGGCAATTGCCTGCCGCTCAAGAACATCCCGCAGGGCACGATGGTCCACAATGTGGAACTGAAGCCCGGCAAGGGTGGGCAGATGGCGCGCAGCGCCGGTGCCGGCGTGCAGGTAGTGGCCAAGGAAGGCGACTACGTCTCGGTGAAGATGCCGTCAGGCGAAATTCGCAGGATTTACCAGGACTGCCTGGCCACGATCGGCCAGGTTGGCAACATCGACCACGAGAACGTGTCGATCGGCAAGGCCGGCCGCAGCCGCTGGATGGGCAAACGTCCGCACGTTCGTGGCGTCGCCATGAACCCGGTCGATCACCCGCTCGGTGGTGGTGAAGGCAAGACCTCGGGCGGCCGTCACCCGGTGACGCCGTGGGGCGTGCCGACCAAGGGCTACAAGACGCGCCGGCCGCAGCCGAGCGACAAATTCATCGTTCAACGCCGAAGCAAATAATTTATGAGCCGCTCACTCAAAAAAGGCCCGTTCGTCGACACCCACCTCCTCGAAAAAGTCGAGGCGATGAATCGCGCCAGCGAAAAGAAGGTCGTCAAGACCTGGTCGCGCCGCTCGACCGTGATTCCCGAGATGGTGGGACACACGTTGGCGGTGCACAACGGCAAGAAGTTCGTGCCGGTCTACCTGACCGAGAACATGGTCGGCCACAAGCTCGGCGAGTTCTCGCCGACGCGGCTGTTCAAGGGCCACTCGGCCCGCACCGACAAGTCGGCGTCGCCGGCTCCGGGCGGCGCGCCGTCGGCACCGGCAGGAAAGGGCTAAGCCATGGTTCGCGCAGAGGCAACAGCCAAGTACATCCGCACCTCGGCCCAGAAGGCCGGGTTGGTGCTCGATTTGATTCGCGGCAAGGACGTCAACCTGGCGCTGTCGGCGCTGCAGTTCAGCCGCAAGTCGGTGGCGCGCGACGTGGCCAAGGTACTGCGTTCGGCGGTCGCCAACGCCCAGCAACAGGAAGCGTTCGGCGGCGATGTCGCCCGGCTCTTCGTGTCGAGCTGCTGCGCCAATAACGGCCCCTCGCAGAAGCGAGTGCGTCCCGCCCCGATGGGCCGGGCGTTCCGGATTGTGAAGCGGACCACGCACCTCACGGTGGAAGTGACGGAGCGGGCTCAGGTGATCAAAGCGGTAGGTGCCGAGGGTTCGGCGAAGCCGGCAGCCAAGAAGAACGCGGCGGCCAAGGCGTCAAAGCGCGGCCAGGCATCGCAGCCTGCCGCTGCAGAGTAAGAGGGGATCGCTGTGGGTCAGAAAGTTCACCCTTACGGGTTTCGCATCGGGTTCAACAAGACCTGGAAGTCGCGCTGGTTCGCGACCAAGGATTACGCCAATCTTCTGCACGAAGACCTGGCGCTGAAAAAAGATCTGAAGAAGCGGTTTATGCACGCCGGCGTCGCGATGATCGAAATCGAGCGCGCCGCCCGCAACCTGAAGATCAACATCCACACCTCGCGGCCGGGCATCATCATTGGCCGCAAGGGACAGGAAGTTGACAAGCTGAAGCAGGAGATCCAGAAGCGGACCAACCGCGAGGTCTTCATCAACATCCAGGAAATCCAGAAGCCGGAACTGGATGCGCAGCTGGTCGGCGAGTCGGTGGCGATGCAGCTCGAGAAGCGCGTCGCCTTCCGCCGCGCCATGCGCAAGGCGGTCGAATCGGCGCTGCGCTTCGGCGCGCGCGGCATCAAGGTGCGCGTGTCGGGCCGCCTGAACGGCGCGGAAATCGCCCGCTCGGAATGGTACCTGCACGGCCAGCTGCCGCTGCAGACGCTGCGCGCGGATATTGATTATGGTTTCGCGGAAGCCAACACCACCTTCGGCAAGATTGGCGTGAAGGTGTGGCTCTACAAGGGTGAACGGCTGACGCCGCGCACCAGCCGCGAAGAGGAATTTGGCACCGGCGGTGGTGGCGGTCGTGACCGTGATCGCGATCGTGGCCCGCGTCGTCCGCAGGGCGACCGTCCCGGAGCACGAGGCTAACCACCATGTTGATGCCGAAGAAGGTCAAGTACCGGAAGCAGCAGCGCGGCCGCATGCGCGGCAAGGCGTGGCGCGGCTCCGACGTGTCGTTCGGTGACTTCGGGCTGAAGGCCCTGGAGCCCTGCTGGCTGACCGATCGCCAGATTGAGGCGGCCCGGATCGCGATGACGCGGTTCGTGAAGCGCGGCGGCAAGGTGTGGGTGCGGGTGTTCCCCGACAAGCCGATCACCAAGAAGCCGCAGGAAACCCGCATGGGTAAGGGCAAGGGCGCGCCCGAGGGCTGGGTCTGCGTGATCAAGCCCGGTCGCATCCTGTTCGAGATGAACGGCGTGCCGGCGAGCGAAGCGCGCCGCGCGTTCGAGCTGGCCGGCGCGAAGTTGCCGATCTTGACCAAGTTCGCGACGCGGTTTGCCGAGGAGAAAGCGTAATGAAGGCCGCTGAATTGAGAGACATGGACGTCGAGGCCCTGCAGGCGAAGACCCAGGAAATTGACGATCAGTTGTTCCGCATGCGGATCCAGAAGTCGATGGGCCAGCTGGAGGCCCCCGGGAAGATGAAGACGGTGCGCCGCGAGCGCGCCCGCATCCTCACGGTCTTGAAAGAAAAGGCGAAATAGCCATGGCGGGCAAAGCGGAAGTCCAGGGCGTGGTCGTGAGCGACAAGATGCAGAAGAGCTGCATCGTCGCGACCGAACGGCGCGTGCAGCACGGCCTTTACGGCAAGATGCAGAAGCGCACGTCGCGATTCGTCGCGCACGATGAGAACAACGAAGCGAAAATCGGCGACACCGTCGTGATCGCCGAGTCGCGGCCGCTCAGCAAGCGCAAGCGCTGGGCACTGGTGCGCGTGGTCGAGAAAGCTACCCAGGTTTAGGAGACGCCATGATCCAGATGCGATCGATCCTCGACGTCGCCGACAACTCCGGCGCGCGCAAGATCTCGGTGATCAACCCGCTCGGCGGGTCGACCGGGCGGATTGCCTATCTGGGCGACATCGTCACGGCCAACGTGAAGGAAGCCGCCCCGGATGGCACGGTCAAGAAGGGCCAGGTCGTCAAGGCCGTGATTGTCCGCGTGCACAAGGAACAGCGCCGTAAGGACGGCAGCTACATCCGGTTCGACCGCAATGCGGCCGTGCTGATCAACGATGCGGGCGAACCGATTGGCACCCGCGTGTTCGGGCCCGTGGCCCGCGAACTGCGCGAGCGCCGGTTCATGAAGATCGTCTCGCTCGCGCCCGAGGTGCTGTAAGACCATGGCAATGTCGATTCGTAAAAACGACCAGGTCGTCGTCCGCGCCGGCAAGGATCGCGGCAAGCGCGGCCGCGTGCTGTCGGTGCTGCCCGAGAAGAACCGGGTCATCGTCGAGGGCGTCAACCTGATCAAGCGGCACACCAAGCCGAACCCCCAGAAGAACATCAAGGGCGGGATCGTCGAGCGTGAAGCCGCGATCCATGCCAGCAACGTGATGCTGGTCGATCCGGAGACCAACGAGCCGACGCGCATCGGCAGCAAGACGCTGCCCGATGGCACGCGCGTGCGTATCGGCCGCAAGAGCGGCGCGGTGGTGGACAAATGAGCAAGGCAAAGGCAACCGGCACGACTCTCCGCCTCCGCGACAAGTACCGCGGCGAGGTGATCCCCGCGCTCCAGAAGGAGTTCGGCTACAAGAACGTGATGGCCGTGCCCAAGGTCACCAAGGTGGTGGTCAACATGGGCCTCGGCGAGGCGACCCAGAACGCCAAGGTCGTCGACACCGGCGCCGAAGAGCTCGGCAAGATCACCGGCCAGAAGGCCGCCGTGCGCAAGGCGAAGAAGTCGATCGCCCAGTTCAAGGTGCGCCAGGGCCAGCCGATTGGCGCCATGGTGACGCTGCGCGGCGACCGCATGTATGAGTTCCTCGACCGCTTGATCAGCATCGCGCTGCCGCGCGTCCGCGACTTCCGCGGCGTCTCGCCGAAGGGCTTTGACGGCCGTGGCAACTACACGCTCGGCCTCAAGGACCAGCTGATCTTCCTCGAGATCGATTACCTCAAGGTGGACAAGAGCCGCGGCATGAACGTGAGCGTGGTGACCACCGCCAAGACCGACGAAGAAGCCCGCAAGCTGCTGCAGCTGATGGGCATGCCGTTTCGACAGAACGCAGGGAGCTAAGACGTGGCAACGAGCGCGAAGAAAGCACGCGAGAAGAAGACCCTGAAATTCCAGGTGCGTCACCGCAACCGGTGCCGCCGTTGTGGCCGTTCGCGCGCTTACATGCGCAAGTTCGCACTGTGCCGTTTGTGTTTCCGCGAGCTCGCCCTGACCGGGGACGTGGCTGGCGTGACGAAGAGCAGCTGGTAAGAAACAGCACCAATACCGGTGCCAGGGTGCCGCGGGTGCCAGGGTGCCAAGGGTTGGGCCTGAGGGATTAGAGAGAGCTATGACAGATCCGATTGCCGACATGCTGACCCGGATCCGCAACGCCGTCACGGCGCGCCACGCGCGCGTCGAGATGCCGGCTTCAACGTTGAAGTCCGAGATTGCGCGGATCCTGCAAGACGAGGGGTATATCTCGGGGTTCAAGATGGTGGAAACGCCGGCTGAACGTCCCGGCAAGGCGCCGCGCCAGCAGATGCGGATGTTCCTGAAGTACGGCCCTGGTGGTGAGAAGGCGATTTCCGGCCTCTCGCGCGTCAGCCGTCCGGGCCGTCGCGTCTATACCGGCAGTGGTGAGGTGCCGTCGGTCCTCGGTGGGCTCGGCGTGACCATCCTGACCACCTCGCGCGGAGTGATGACCGGCCGGGCCGCCAAGCAGGCCGGCGTCGGTGGCGAAATCCTCTGCAACGTTTGGTAAGGGGAAACGGTTAAGCCATGTCACGAATTGGAAAGAAACCGATCACGATCCCGAAGGGTGTGACCATCAAGGTTGACGGCGCGGCCGTTGACGTGAAGGGCCCCAAGGGACAGATGAAGCAAGCCCTGCCTCCCGGCGTCACCGCCGTGGTGGAAGACGGCAACCTCGTCACGAAGAAGATCTCGGACGACAAGCAGCTCGACAAGTTCCACGGGCTCGCGCGCAGCCTGGTCAACAACGCCGTGCTCGGCGTGACCGAAGGCTGGAAGCGTGAACTCGACATCGTCGGCGTCGGCTACCGCGCGGAGATGAAGGGCCAGCAGGTGCATCTCGCCCTCGGCTATTCGCATCCGGTGGTGTTCGACATCCCCACGGGGATCGATGTCGCCATCGACAAGCAGACGCACCTCACCGTGACGGGCGTCGATCGGCAGTTGGTTGGCCAGGTGGCCGCCAACCTGCGTCGCTTGCGCAAGCCCGACCCGTACCAGCAGAAGGGCGTGCGCTACACGGGTGAAGTGCTGAAGAAGAAGGCCGGAAAGACCGGAGCGTAGTTATGCAGATCAAAACCAAGGAAGATCGCCGCGATCGGATCAAGTTCCGGATCCGCAAGAAAGTGACTGGCACGGCCGACAAGCCGCGCCTGAGCGTGTTCCGCAGCGTCTCGCACATCTACGTCCAGGTGATCGACGACCGCACCGGCCAGACCGTGGCCTCGGCGTCGAGCATCGATGCCAAGGTCAAGGGCCAGATGCCGAAGGGCGTCGCCGGCGGCAACCTCAAGGGCGCCGAGCTGGTGGGCACCGCGATCGCCGAGCGGCTGAAGGAAAAGGGCATCACCAAGGTGGTGTTCGATCGGAACGGGTTCCTGTACCACGGGCGTGTGCGCGCCGTGGCCGAGGCCGCTCGAACCGCCGGTCTGGAATTTTAGAGGTCATATGATTCGGACACGCGAAAAGATCGACCCGGCGCAGCTCGACCTCAAGGACACGGTGGTTTCCATCAACCGTGTCACCAAGGTGGTCAAGGGCGGCAAGAACCTGAGCTTCAGCGCGCTGGTCGTCATCGGTGACGCCCACGGTGTGGTGGGCTACGGCGTCGGCAAGGCCAAGGAAGTGCCCTCGGCCATCAAGAAGGGCATCGAGGCCGCGAAGAAGAACCTGATCCGCGTGCCGGTGCAGGGCACGACCGTGCCGCACCCGATCGTCGGGCGCTACGGCGCCGGCCGCGTGCTGCTGAAGCCCGCGCCGGACGGCACGGGCATCATCGCCGGCGCGGCGGTGCGCGCGGTGGTGGAAGCGGCCGGCGTGACCAACGTCCTGACCAAGTCGCTGGGCTCGGCCAACCCGCACAACGTGGTGCGCGCAGCGTTCACGGCGCTGAAGGAACTGAAGGATCCGGGCAAGCTGATGCGGCTGCGCGGTAAAGACACGCTCGAAGAGCTGGCCGGCGGCCGGGCCGCAAATTAGCGACCGATCGGACAGCCACCGATTAGGCACCGATTGGACACAGACTTAGACACGGACGGAATGACGACAAATGGCTAAGGCGAAGCAAACAAAGCAGGCGGCGAAGACCGTCACGATCAAGCTCACCAAGAGCCCGATCGGCTTCAACAAGAACCAGGCTACGGTGGTCGAGAGCATCGGCCTGCGCCGGATCAATCACTCGGTGACGCTGGCGGACACGCCGGAGACCCGCGGGATGATCTTCAAGGTTCGTCACCTCGTGACGGTGAGCGAGTAATTTTATGAGTCTCGATAAGCTGAAGCCAGCCGACCGGTCGAAGTTCAAGAAGAAGCGCGTCGGGCGCGGTCCCGGTTCGGGCCTGGGCAAGACCTCGGGCCGCGGCCACAAGGGCGCGCAGTCGCGCTCGGGCTACTCGTTCAAGCGCGGCTTCGAAGGCGGCCAGATGCCGCTGCACCGCCGGGTGCCGAAGCGCGGCTTCACCAACATCTTCCGCACCGAGTACGACGTGGTCAACCTCGATCAGCTCGAGGCCGCGTTCGACACTGGTGCGACGGTGACCGTCGAGACCTTGCGCGCGCACGGTCTCGTCAGCAGCCGCACGGCGCTCGTCAAGATCCTCGCCCGCGGGGAACTGACCAAGGCGTTGACGGTGCACGCGCATAAGTTCAGCGGGAAGGCCGCCGAGAAGGTGGCCGCCGCCGGTGGCCGGACCGAGGCCGTCCCGGACGGCAGTGAGGCCGTCCCGGACGGCACCAAGGCCGTCCCGGATGGCAAGGCCGCAGAAGCAAGCAATCAGTAAGTAGCTGAGGGCTGTTGTGCTGGATACACTGAAGAATCTGTTCGCCGTCGCGGACCTCCGCAACCGAGTGCTGTTTACGCTCGGTATGCTGGCGGTCTACCGCGTGGGCAACTTCATCCCGACGCCCGGAGTCAATTCCGAGGCGTTGCGAATCATGTCGGAGCAGGCGCAGAACTCGATGTTCGGCCTCTACGACATGTTCACGGGCGGAAGCTTGTCGCGTGTGACCATCTTCGCGCTCGGCGTGATGCCGTACATCAGTTCGTCGATCATCCTGCAGTTGTTGACTGTGGTGTGGCCGTACCTCGAGCGGTTGTCGAAGGAAGGCGAACTCGGCCGGCGCAAGATCACGCAGTACACGCGCTACCTGACGCTGGTGCTGGCGTCCGTGCAGTCGCTCGGCATCGCCATCTTCCTCGAGCGCCAGACCGAGATCGCTGGCGGCCTGCCGCTGGTCTACGAGACGGGCTGGGCGTTCCGTCTCAGCTGCATGCTGACGCTGACCACCGGCACCATGTTCATCATGTGGCTGGGCGAACAGATCACCGAGCGCGGCATCGGCAACGGCATGTCGCTGATCATCTTCGCGGGCATCGTCGTCAACTTCCCGCGCGCAGTCATTGCCACCATCGACCAGATGCAGACCGGCCAGATCGGGCTGCTGACAATTGCGTTCCTGCTGGTCCTGATGGTCGGCGTGATTGGCGCCATCATCTACGTCGAGCGCGGCCATCGCCGCATCACGGTGCAGTACGCCAAGCGCGTGGTGGGCCGCCGCCAGTACGGCGGGTCGAGCACGCACATCCCGCTCAAGGTCAATACCGGCGGCGTGATCCCGGTAATCTTCGCCAGCTCGATCCTGACCTTCCCGCAGACGCTGTCGGGCATGTTCACGCCAGGCGGCTGGGCCGACGCGGCGATGCGGCAGATTGCCTACGGCATGCCGCTCTACAACCTGCTCTACGTGGTGGCCATCATCTTCTTCGCGTATTTCTACACCGCCATCATCTTCAATCCGGATGACGTGTCGGAGAACATGCGCAAGTACGGCGGCTTCATTCCGGGGATTCGCCCCGGCAAGCGGACCGCCGAATACATCGACACGATTCTGGCGCGCATCACGATCGTCGGCGCGGTCTACCTGGCGATGGTCGCGATCCTGCCGGAGTTCCTGCTGACCGGCTTCAAGGTGGCGCCGATTCCGTTCATCGGCGAATCGCTCGATGCCATCTTGCCGCGCTTCATCACACAGGGCTTGAACGTGCAGTTCTTCTTCGGCGGCACGTCGCTCCTGATCGTGGTCGGTGTGGCCATGGATACCGTGAACCAGGTCGAGTCGCAGTTGATCATGCGGCACTACGACGGGTTCATGAAGAAGACGCGGATCCGGGGACGGCGCGGCTAACGTGGCCCTCAACCTCGTGATGCTTGGCCCGCCGGGGGCGGGCAAGGGCACGCAGGCGGAACGGTTCGCCCGTGAACATGGGATTCCCAAGGTTTCGACCGGGGACATCCTGCGGGAAGCGGTGCACAGCGACACCGAGCTGGGCCGCGCGGTGAAAGCCGTGATGGAGCGCGGCGAGCTGGTGGGCGACGACCTGATCATCGGGATCGTCCGCGAGCGGCTGACACAGCCGGATGCGATGGCGGGGTTCGTGCTCGACGGGTTTCCGCGCACGGCGGCCCAGGCCAACGCGCTGGACGAGATTACGGCGTCGCGGGGACCAGTGATCTGCGTCGAGATCCAGGTCCCGGACGAGGAACTGGTGCGGCGGGTGCGGGGCCGGCGGGTGTGTGACGACTGCGGCGCCAACGCCGATGCCTTCGAGCACAAGCCGGATGTGCTGTCGGACCTGTGCCAGAACACCGAACGGTGCCGGACGGTCGGCCCGAAGTGGGTGGCACGCTCGGACGACTCGGAGACGGTCGTGCGGGAACGGTTGAAGATTTACTGGCGCGATACACGGCCGATGATCGAGTACTACAGCGCGCGGCCGGCGTTCCGCGTCATCGACGGCTTGCAGTCGCCCGAACAGGTGCGCGAGGCGTTGGTTGGCGCGGTGGCCGCGGCGCTGGGACGACCGGTGGCGCAGTTGCAGTCGATGGTGGCGAAGAAGCAGGGCGGCGAAGCCGCCCCGCCGCGCGGAGCGCGGCAAGGCTAGCGAGGCGTAGGCGTCATGATTGTCTGCAGGTCGGCGGCGGAGATCGAGAAGCTGGCGCGCGTCAACGCCCTCGTGGCCCGCGTGTTGAAGGAGCTGGCGGCGGCGGTGCGGCCGGGCATCACCACGGCCGACCTCGACGCCCTCGCCGAGCGACGGTTGCGGGAGGCCGGCGCGGAGCCGGCGTTCAAGGGCTACCACGGCTACCCGGCGACGATTTGCGCCTCGGTGAACGAAGAAGTCGTGCACGGCATTCCATCGCCGCGCGCCCTGGTTGAGGGAGACATCATCTCGATCGACATGGGTGCCAAGCTCGACGGGTTTTACGGCGACTCGGCAGTGACGGTGCCGGTCGGCACGGTGAGTGCGGAAGCGCAGCGACTGCTCGACGTCACCAAGACCGCGCTCGACCGCGCGGTGGCGGCGGTCAGGGCGGGCGCGCGGGTCTCGGATATCGGCGCCGCGGTCCAGTCCTACGTCGAGGCGCAGGGGTTTTCGGTGGTCCGCGAGTTCGTCGGCCACGGCATCGGAACGTCGCTCCACGAGGAGCCGCAGATTCCGAACTACGGGACCGCCGGACGCGGTCCGCGGCTGGCGGAAGGCATGGCGCTCGCGATCGAGCCCATGGTAAACGCGGGCAAGCCCGCGGTGAAGGTGTTGGGAGACGGCTGGACGGCGGTCACGAAAGACAAGGCCCTGTCGGCGCACTTCGAGCACACGGTGGTCGTCACCGAAGACGGGTGCCGGGTGCTGACGCTGCCGCCGGATGCGGCTTTCGAGGACCGCGTTTCGGCGTAGCCGGAACGCGAGCCCTGAGCGAAGTCGAAGGGTGGACGCACCGCCAGCGCCGCCGGATAGAACCGCGGAGGGCGTGGTGTTGGAACTGCTGCCCAGCCAGCTCGTGCGAGTGGAGCTGGATGGACGGCACCAGGTGACGGCGCACCTGGCCAGTCCGGTCGGACGCAATTACGTCCGCGTGCTGGTCGGAGATCGGGTGAGGGTCGCGCTCATGAGCAACGACCCAGGCCGCGGACGGATAGTCGAGAAGTTGTAGTGCCAGGAGGGCGGTCCTTTAGGGCCGCCGGAGAAGCGCGATGAAGGTTAGAGCCTCGGTAAAGAAGATTTGCGTTAAGTGCAAGATTGTCCG
>Ga0163144_10018369_pt1 | contig 14153 bp, 12 predicted proteins | sample OliLak19BULKMAT1_FD_123175 | JGI IMG/M metagenome (GOLD analysis project Ga0163144, IMG submission 123175) | Freshwater microbial mat bacterial communities from Lake Vanda, McMurdo Dry Valleys, Antarctica - Oligotrophic Lake LV.19.BULKMAT1 | ecosystem: Environmental > Aquatic > Freshwater >... | reverse complement strand
CGTGATACTCAACCCGGCGGCGGCGGCCCCAAGGATGATTTGACTGCGTTTGACCAAGCCTGCACGGCTTTTGGTCTCGCGTGTGATCTGTTCCAGAATCCGGCGTTCCGCTTCACTCACCTCCACTGCTTTTGCTCTGCACATCGCACCGTTTCGCCTTCCTCTTTCCCACTCTCCTCTTGATTATAGCCCCCTCTTGCTTTTTGCTTATCCTCTTCCGCTAACCTGTACTAGTTATAATTGCTTACTGCCATCAGCCCAAGAAACCGTCCATTCGGCTCGATCTGCACCAGTTGGAGACGATTTCTTATCCCTAACTGACGTTGAATATGCTGTTAGCTTTATCCTGTTGCTCATTGATCGCCTCGGATCGCGGCTACAAATCCCCATCTTTGGAACTTCCGTTGGATATCGTTGCGGTTTCCACCAGAAGTCGGCGCGTATCCTCGACAGCAACTTTGCTTGATGATACATAGTAGCCACTTCCATATGTGTAAGCATTATCGATAAACGCTTGGAGTGTAGCCTCATCAGCATCAACGATGCTCTGAATCACGCTACGAAACCTGTTTGGTTCTGCAAGGGGGAGTGACCATCCGGCACCACGTTCGTTGATATCTTTCCAAGGCGTCTGGTCACTGATAAGAACGGGACATCCGGCGCAAAGTGCCTCAAGGATAGCGTGTCCGAAATTTTCGCTCAAACTGGGCATGAAGAATAGATCGTACTGACTCAACACCTCGGTAACGCGGTCTGGGGAGACTGATCCTTGATGCCGTATAGTGATGTTTGCAGGCAGCTTTCCAAACTTGTGGAGGCAGCTTTCCCAGTAGGCTTGATCTTCAATCGGACCCCAGAAATCTAAAATGACCACGCCCTGTACGCCATTAAGCGCTTCAGCTACGAACTCTAGATTTTTCATGCGGGAGATACGTGACAGCATAACAATCCTTGCACTACCACTTTGCTTAATCCTAGTGCGGGTTATTCTGTCACTGATCGGCGTTGGTAGATTGGGTATATGTGTAATTGACAACTTATTTTGTGTGCCAAAGATGCTTCGGATATCACGTATCTCATCATCGCTCGTCGAGTGCCAATGTATACGTTCATATAATCCAAACAATCGTGCTAGTGCGAGGTAGAGTCGCTTTTTCGCTGATTTCAGTCCGAGTGCTCCCGCGCTTAGACTGCCACGGGGGGCAAGGATGATTGGTTTGCGAACGAGTCCTAGCCGAGCGAAGATGAGCACAACGACGGTTCGGGTCGAGAATGTGCTATTAGTGTATATAATGTCATGGGGAGTATCGCGCAAAATCCTGAATAAGTTGGGAAGCATGAGTTCTTGCGGCGACAGATAGCGTACCTGCGCCTTACCGACTTGATGCCACATTCCAGTCTGGAGGTCTGGATAGGGAACCGATTCACCGTAGTCCCGGTCTTTAGTGAGAATGTAGAAGCAAATATCGTCGCCGAGCCATTCCACAGTGTTTGCTGTTGTCCGTGCCGGTCCGCCCGACCTATATCCAGGAAGGTAATGGTCGATAAGGATGAGGGTGATAGGGCGTTTGGCTGTAGTCATGAATTTTGTCTATACGCCAACGAACCAACGCATTGCTCGATCCATTCGACGAATCGCCGACTGAAGTGTTCAAACAGGTAGCGTTGGCACAGAAGTTCAAACCCATGCCGTCCCATTTGCTCGACTAGTTCGGGAGTATCCATGAGCTGATTGATGGTGGATGCCACCTGCCGAGGATCTGTTGGATCGTTCACTAAAGCACCGGTTTCTCTATCAACAATGACGGTCGCTGCGGCATCCACACGACTGCCGACACAAGCACGCGACCAGCGCATGGCTTCTAGGTAGACCAAACCGAATCCCTCACCACGGCTCGGCATCGCAAATAGAAAGCAGTGCTGGTATAGACGCTGGAGCATCGGATCATCCACGTATCCGGGCATGAAAATCCTAAGCTGAACCTCGGTGGGCTGTGACCGAGCGAGTTGGCGCAATCGCTCATAATCATCACCGCGACCGACCAGTATAAGTTGCGCTGTCGGGTGTCGAGTAGTGATGTCATTCATTGATTGAATGAGGATATCATGACCTTTGTAGCGCTCATTTGATTCCATGCGGCCAACGAGCAGGATGCAGCGTGATTGCAGGACGTGTTTGCTGCCATCGACGGACTCGAACTTTAGCTCACTCGCGTACATGCGTGTGGGCGTCGCCAGATCACTAGCTGATGGGGACAGCGATAGCTCGATTGTCTTCACCGCCAACTGGGGAAACTTGTTAATCACTTGAGCTCGGGTGAATTCTGAAATTGCCATCAAATGGGTAGCGGCACGCAATCCTAATTTCCCCTCAAGGGTTGGGTTCGGAGCAATTACCTCAATTCCGTTCAAACGGATGATGATCGGGCATTTTGTGAGTAGTCGAAGCGGGAGCAAAATGGCGGCGATGTTCACATGGTCACAGAAGACGAATGTGTAGCGGCGCTTGAGGAGAGCTTGCCATACGGCGATTGTGAAGCGGAACTTGTTGTCGGAAAATGTGTTCTCACGGCTGTCTTTGTGAGTTGTAGTTGAAACGGTCTCATTTAGTGCAAGAATGTCCACTTCATAACCCGCTTTTTTCAGCGCCCAGAAAGCCAACTGGTTCGCCGTGGCTATTCCTCCCCCTAGCTGAAATACACCAGTAGTAGTCATCAGACAGGATTGGGGAGCATTAGACACATTGCTTGTCAGCATCAGATTATTCCGGATCTACACGTTTGATTTTCCAAGCGTTAACTCCCGAAAACGTTCAATAACGGGCGCATACTGATAAGCATAATTGAATTCTTCCCGAAACGCACGCTTGCTTGCGGCACGCATTTCTGCAACCCGATAAGAACTGCTTAGGATGGTATTGACTGATTCCGCGACCGACTCTGCTGAGGCAATATCGGCGGTTGCTCCGACTTGGTACTTCTCCAGCAGGGCGCGGCTACCTGACGACTCTGATAACAGCATAGGGAGACCGGCGGCGATGTATTCCATGATCTTGTTCGAAGCCATCGTAATATAGCGGTTGTTTACGTGATTGGGTTCGTAAAGCCCGTGTCCGAGGTCGGCCCCGACAGTATACTGCGCCACTTGAGGATAGGGTACTGCTGGTAGGATCACGAAACGCTCAGCTACACCAAGGGACGTTGCCAAGTCAACCAAGTGATCGCGGTACGTCGGCTCAGCAGGACCCATAATGACAAAGCCCCATGATGGATCCGCCCACATAGGCATGGAGCGAAGCGTTACGTCAAGAGCGTGGTTGGGACCAATGCGTCCCTGACGAAATACGACTTGGCTGAAGGACTTACCCTGCTCGGCTAATGTATCCTGAAGTCGTGTTGATGGAGACGGCGCAGTTAGCGGGGCGTTGGCGACGACTAGCGGAGCGTGTCGCAGTTTAAGCTGTTCTGCCATCACATCAGCTCGCTCCTTATCTGGAACGATTACGTCTGCTATATTTGGCGCGACCTTCCGTTCCAACCATTTGATAATACGTTGTGAGGCTGTCCTCACCTCGCTTGCATCTAAGAAATCGTGGCAGTGGTAGATGAATGGACTGCGTGTGAAAACGGACAGCAGCCATGCAGAGATCAAACCGTGTGCATCATAGCCAATAACAATATCTGGCTTGAAGCTTGCGCACTGGAGAACCTTAAGTGTAAACAGGAGATACTGTAGTCCCGAACGGTGCCGCTGCAGGTCGAATCGGATAACACGAGTGTGATCGCCGTAAGAAATCGTTTCAGATGGCAGTGTTGCCAAGATATACTCTCGCGCTAGTATCTCGTGCGCTTCCACCACAGTATCGAGAATGCGCGATGCACTGATCATGGGGGGGTAGTGGTCTGGATTGTTGAAGAAGATTGATTGGATTCGCATTTCTGGTTATAGGATGGACTGTGGAGAATCAGGTTGCTGTCTTACCACAGGTATTTCCGTAGTGGAACGACTGAACTTTGATGCTCCGTGAAAAAATGGGCCCATGAGACGTTCTGAAAAAAGGCTGCGAAGGGCAAAATTGACGAAGACGACCGTAAGCAACGTTGATACACCGGCACCCACTGTAGCAACATAGTTGTCTTCTACAAGCCAGAGGGAAAACACAGGAGACATCCAGACGGCAACATTCATCAAGTTATTTCTCCTGATTGCACGCGCAATACCTTGGTCAACGACATAAAGCAGAGCACTGAGAGCGATAAATCCCACAACTACCCCAAACGTTCCAAAATTGACGTAGAACTCCAGTACTTGACCGAGTGCCACAGCTGTACGGTCGTTGAAATACAAACCCGTATAGAATCTCACAAGATAATTTCCACCAATCAAGATAGGCTTGTCTGTCCATAGAATACGTGGAATCACGGTCGATATTGCATCGATTATAGTTTGACCTTGTGCATATACTATGTTTCCCCTATCGAGGCGTTCAACACTCAGTCCAATTAGACGGTTTAGACTCATACGTTCATCAATGGCCCACAGGTGGTTTTCGTTGTTAATATCAAATAGTGAGAAATTATTGATCAGGCTATCCTGTACCGTGGCAAAGCGGGTTTCGAAATCCGCACTACTCCATACGATACCGCGAATCTCAGTGCGTTGAGTGTAATACGTAGTTAGCAAAGACAGTCCGACATACAAAGTGGCTACTGCAATAGGTAGGATCACACGCGCTCTACGCAATCTAAGCAGTGTATACACTGCTAAGAACGCAATCGGCGGAAGGACAAAACCAATAAAACCGTTAGCAATGATGGTATTTGAGAGGAGTGCGATTCCCCCAAGACCGATAAGCCCAATGCTGACATAGTTGACCCGAGTCTCAGCGAGTGACCGGAACAGGGCGAGCGCTAAGCCGATTGGGTATAATTTGCTGAGTGCAGTTGTGAAAGCACTTACTGTCGGCGTGTCTGCTGCCAAAGGCGTTAGTATGAATTGGGCTATAATACCGATCATCAAATAGATTACAGGTAGATGTTGCTGCAGAAATGAACTGCCTAGCGGTGGACTTTCGATCACTACTGATAATTGTCGTGCACTACGCTTTGTCGACACTAGGGCATTGACAACGGGTATAAAGATCATGTAGCCGAATGTAAGTGCCGCAAAAGCGATAACAGCTTGTGAGTATCCTAGAAAAATGACTTCCGGATCCCATTCAGGTGTGTACCAAGGTATTGTGTAAACAAAACCCTGCAACGCATGTGCGCTTGTGAAGATTACCGTATGTGTGAGTGCGACCCCACTCAGCACGGTGCGCCTGCGCCAGAAATGTATAGCGATTACAACGAACAGCACAAACCAGAGGGCTGTTAATGCTGTAAACTGGCTATGCATTCTCGTTGTCCTGTTGTAGCCATTCTATGATTGTCTTCGCTCGGTCAACATAGGTATTTCCACCATAAATAATTGTCTCATAACCTGCTTGTGCAATTTTCTTCCTAGCTACCTCTTCTTGTAGATAATAGTTGAGTTTCTCACGAACTTCTTCAACCGAAGAATAATATACAATTGACAGGTCTTCCTTGAAATACTGTGTAACCCCGGGGTGCCGTTCGCTTAGTACAAACGCCCTACATGCGGGAAGTTCAAACGTCCGCATATTGGGGCCGGGCCACGAGATTGGACCTAATATGTTGAGAGAAATCTTGCTTGCAGATACAGCGCGGGCGAATTCCTGTCCTTCAGCGGTACGACCCGCCCAGAATTTTCTGAGAGGTGATCGAGGGCGTGTGCGCTTATTCCAATAATAACTACCCCAGATCACTAGGTTGAAGTCAGCCAATTGCTCAAGAAACGCTTCTCGTTCCGGCCTCCAATTGCCGATGAAGGAGATGTCGGCATTTCGAAGATCGGCATCCCCATTATCCAAATAGGGTTGATGAAGGTCAATATCCGCAGCAAAGCCGAGCGGCACCGCGCGTCTAGCACCCATGCGCTCAAATACATCCACTAGCTCATGTGAATATACGATAACCCGATCAAATAAGGGCAAGCATTGAATTCGATTAGTGACTAGATTATGTGGGGTATCAGGAAAGATCATATAGATCTTCGTGTCTGGTATCGCTACACGAATTTGAGCTAAAGTTCCTGCATGAACTCCCGTTGTAGCGATTACAAGGATCAGGTCGGGTTTCAGTTCATAAGCCATCGCAAGAAGTTCTAGGCTGGCTTTGAGCATCCAAGGTTCAATCTGCGTAAATTGCGCCAGCGTCTGTCCCACCTTGCCAAAGCGCACGGACTTACTTAGTGCGTGCTGAGGATTCCAGTGGTGGACCCTCCAGTGGAGTTTCAGAAAGGCGCGCTGGTAGGATTTTTCTAGTGAGCCTTCGCGTTCGCTACCTACGATGAGAACAGTGCTGGACATACAATTAACCGACCATCCTTGAGATATATCTGATAAAAAGCTGCTGCTCGCAAAGTAGCTACACGATATTAGGCGAAAGGCTGGAACGGCAGGGCAAGAATTCAGACCAGTCCTTGTTCCACATACTGTGATACCCGCAAACAATTATATTCAATAAAGCGCTCATAATCTAACAACGCTGTATGTGAACATCCCGAGCATAGACCTTACGCTCCCAATATTCCTAATCCGGTCAGCGCATGAATCAGACCATCACAGTTGGCAAGTGCCTGGTTGTGTAGGGAGATTTGACGGGAGCTGTCTGCAAATGCCGAACGCTGTTCAGGTGACCGAATAAGACGCCAGAGACACTGACTCAAAGCAGGGATATTTCTTGTTGGAAAACACAATCCATTCGCTCCGATTTGTACATCATCTGTCGGACCAACACTGCCGATCGAGCTGCTGGCAATGATGGGACAACCCATGTATATAGCTTCGCTTATTGCCAATGGGTGCGGATCATAATCTGATACATGTGCGTAAACATCTGTTGCGGCGTAGTAGCTCGGCAAGTCGCGGGGGCTGACAAAACCAGCGAAAACGACACGTATGTTTGATGACTGCTGTGCGAGTTCTCGGAGTTCCGCCTCAAGCGGACCAGAACCTACCAACAGCAACACGACTCTAGTAGCGTCTTCGCCGCAGTGTGTAAGTGCCGCGATCAGATCTTGCTGGCGTTTTCGTGACTCAGTCTTACCAACCATCGTTACAACAAGCTGGTCTTCGTCGATTTGGTGGGATTTCCGAAGGTGGCTACGTAGACTGGCATAATCGGCGAAGGCGCTTTGGTATGTTTCGACATCGATCGGGAATGGGGTTCGATACATCCTGAGTGGGGAGACACCATAGAGCCGGTAGAAGTCCTCGTTGGAGTCGCCCGTTGTTAGAAATGCACTGATCTTACGCAGAATTGGTGGGAGAACTATATGTTTCGCCAGCTCTCGATACCAGATGCGGTGAGAACGCAGTTCTGAGTCGCTGATCATGAGTATGGGTATACCGCGCTTATGACCCCAGTTGATCGCCCGACGCTGAAGCGGTTGGATATACCCATATACGATGATGACATCTGCCCCGTAAGCCTCAAGCCTCGATTCGGTGTTGGGTGAGTCGAGCTGGCTTGGCACGATCGTCTCGAGTCGCTCCTCGTTGAGGAATTCATGCGAGAAGGCATTCAGGTTAAGATTGTCCCAAGCAATCTCTCGGCCGAAACCTTTGTCGAAGTAAGGACTGCTACCGAGATCGTACGCGAACAGAACGTGAATGTGCCACAAGTCGTTCTTCGCCAGCTGTGCGTACATCGGACAGAAGTGCTGAATGGGATGCGACACCACAACCGCAATCCGCGGTCGTTGGGACGCTCGTGACGTCTGATCAGACATAGGTTTTCCTGTCGGGAGTCGCATATCGAGAAGGAGATACTAATTCCATGTGGGCTAGACGTCTACGACCTAGTAGGTGGCAAAGCCGGCTTTGCCATATCCACCCTACCAGACGCTCCTTCCATTTAAGACCGATCGTGTAGTACAGCAGACAATGTTGGAGCGTGCCATGGACGGAGCGAATACCGCCAAGTCGAACTGTGTAACCTAATGCACGATCGCCGAGTTCCTCATTTAAGAGCATGATCCCGGACGTTATGATGTGAAATGCTTGGGCCAGATCAAGCCTATAAATCGTCAATTGTCCCGACTCGATCAACGCCCGCTCAACTTTCTTGTACATACGCACTCGCGATTCAAGTGAGTGATAACTTGCTGACCTCGATATTATATTGAAGGAGTGTCGTCGGTACACGAAACTGCCGCGCATTGAGCTTACGATGGTGTAGCCGTTTAACCAAGATCTTAGGTGCAGATCACCATCGTGATTAGCCCATAGTGTCTCATCCAATCCACCAAGCGCATCAATGATTGCCCACAGACAGAGCAGTGCTGGCACTGGGATATGTTCGCTATGAAGGAGCGCATCCACCAGCGGGTCCTTCATTTGCGCATAGCGGTGATCGAAACGTTGCCATCGATCACCCATCCACTGCATTACCCACCACGATGATGTCGATGTGTCCCGCCATCGCTCCATCTGACCGGCAATGGTTTCCGGTTCCATGGTGTCATCGGCGTCCATGAACTGCATATATACCTACCCTTACACAGCGCAAAACCGTGATTACGCGTCACACATCCACCGCGATTTAATCCCCTCTCATACTGGATCAAATCGGGGTACTGATTCGCGTACTTCTGAATCATGTTGAGGCTGCCAACCGTCGAATCAGCATCAATGACAATGATCTCCAGCGGGCGATAGGTCTGCGCCAGACATGAATCCAGCGCTTCGCTTACCCATGCTTCAGCGTTGTAGCACGAAACAATGATTGAGACGATTTGACGTATTCATCAGGCAATACTTTCGTCAAAATGAAGGCGTCAAGCAGTACCGTTTTCAGGTAAAGTGGTATTTACCACAACAACACTGACGCATTGCCTTGCGCCCGGCATTACCTGTTCGAGATCATTAAATCGATGCCAATTTTCCCAATGATGATTATTTTCACGCATTTGCCATCATCGCTCTGACCAACTTGCGGCATAATTGGCGAAGGTATTGATCAGACAGCAATCATTATCAATCTAGAGGGCGAAATCTGCAATGAGCTTCACCCCTCGAGTGGAACAAAAAGTTGTCCTGAATAAACTGTTGTTCAAACTGGTCAGGACTGAGATAACCGAGGGCAGAATGCAAGCGCCGCCGGTTGTACCAGCCTTCCAAGTAGGCGAAAAGCTCAGCGCAAGCCACTTGTTGCGAGGGAAAACGTTGATCCGCACGTTCGGTCTTGAGGATGCCGATGCAGCTTTCCATCAGCGCGTTATCGTAGGGATCGGTTGTTTTGATCATCGAGACGGTGACATGATGAGCCGCCAATAACTGCTGGTAGGTCAGGCTTGCGTACTGGCTACCCCGGTCGAAATGATGCAGACGTTCGTTGCGTTATGTCAGTGCTATCCGCAACGCTTGTTCAACCAATGATGTCTCCATGTGGTTTTCCATTATCCATCGGACGAGCTTGCGAGAAAACACATCCAGCACCAGCGCAATATACAGCCACCCATCCGCCGTGTCGATGTAGGTGAAGTTTGCCAGCCATTTCTCATTCGGACGTTGAGCGCTGAAGTCGCCCTGCAAGCAGTTCGGTGCGATGGGAAACGGATGGCGACTGTTAGTCGTCTTGCCCCGTCGCTGACGACGATGTTTAGCAACGATCTGATGTTTCCGCATCAGGCGGGCGACGCGCTTACGGTTGCACACCACGCCCACTTGACAAAGCGCAGCGCTCACCCGCGGACTGCCATATGTTCCCCCGCTCTCGGCGAACATCGCTCGGATCTGGGCGACTAAAGCATTCTCATCACCTCGCTCGACGGTTGCCTGACGGCACTGCTGCCCATAATACCCACTCACCGACGCACCCAACGTTCCACCCGATCGCTTCACTTGTCATGACCGCTGCCTACTCGTCTCATCCCGAACGGTTCAGCAAAGGACTGCCGATCGTCGCTGCAGCACCCAAGGCGGTCTGGATCAACCCGACGTCACGACCGAAGCTTCCTTAATGTTTTCCCCAAAGCTGTTTCAAACCTTTGACACATACCGCTACGTCGTATTCTCGCCTCTGTGTTGGCATATCTTACGCTCCCTTTCGCAAAGTATAACGGACAACCGTTTACTCCACTATTCGGCTCTTCCGCAAAGCCCGTTAAATTTCGCAGTTCATAACTTTCACTCACAGAAAAATGAGGCGTGAGTAAAGCGAATCTTCAGAAATGTTTTTTCGCATCAGATTGGTTCTACATTAAATGCGGAAGAATCACTATTCAGGGTAAAGCTCAGTCAAGTTGTGTCTACGTAGACGCAATTGAATTCGCCTTTTCCGGGCAACTCCAAGTGTTTCCAAGAATATTGCAAGCTTGGTCTTTCGTTCCAGCCCAAATATATAGCAAAGTAGGATATGCAATCTTGAGCCATTGATTGCACGATAGCCCCCAAGTTTTCTTGATTCCCGCAAGCTTTCCCTACCTATTTCGGGATACATTTCAAATGCCGTACGTGCCAAATTATGATAGGCCTTTGCTAAATCAAGTTGATATTTACGTAGTATATCTTGTGAAATCATACTCTCGGTTATTTTATTCAGTGTACGAAGCCTTCCCTTAAATGCATTGAGAGCAGTATTATTGCTCAATGATTTAGTGGAATGAACTCTGTAGTACGCACCTCCCTGTTGAATCCTAATTATGTGTGATCCCTGAAGTAATGCACGCATTCGAAAATCCCCATCATCATTTGGGACAGTAGTTTGATCCCACTCTCCTACAGACTCCACAACTACTCTTGGCCACAAGGCTGCATGGATAGGAAACCCGTCACCGCGCAAATCACGGCGAATATCATCAAGCATTGAAAAATTACTTTTTTTATCCTCGCGTTTGGCAATAACCCACCTTTCACCATCTTTTATGTAATGATACCATGGACATACTGCGATTTTATTTTCCATATTATCTAAAGCATTCACCAAAGCTTCAATAGTTGTTGGTAGTATTACGTCATCCGAGTCGAGAAACATTATGTAATAACCGGTGGATAACTTAATACCTTTATTACGTGCATGACAACTACCCTGATTTGGTCCTGACTCAAGTACAATATAGTTCTTATATTTTTCAATTTGTTGGAGGCTATTATCTGTAGAGCCATCGTTGATAACAATTATTTCAATTGGCTTATTATATGTTTGAGAGAGACAGGATTGGATTGTCTCCGCAATCCAATCCTCACTATTATAACATGGTATAATGATTGAAACAAGTTTCGTGTTTTCCATTTCTACCTCACACCTATTCGGGTATTATGCTAGATCGATTAAAGTAACGAAAAGTCTCTCGGCGCGGTAAAGTCAAGTCGCCAGACCGACCTAAACTGTGCAGAGAGACAAGTCGATGATAGAAAATTTCAACGACTTTACTTGTGGATGTATGTCGTAGTCGATGATGTGTGGGGCGAAATCGCCTCTTTGTTCAAACGACCAGTACCCGCTACCTAGTGCAGCATCGATGACTTGCCGATGATGGCATTGGTCGAGGAATGTCGGGGATGGGCGCTGGAAACAGACAGGTTGAACTACTGGGGGGAACATCGAGACTTGTTTCCGGTTATTCCATCCCAAAGTCGCTTCAATCGACGGCAGCGCAACCTGATGCGCCGAATCGTCTTGTCGGTGCTGGATTTGGCGGCAGATTAGTTTATGATTTGCCATCGAACCTCCCATTATTTTACTTCACTTAGGTTACACAAATCGGTATTTCTGACCCACCCCCGACTCCTTCCTGAATTCGGGGAGGGGAGCCAGCTAAAACCGTCTTTCGCCCATTCTCCCACACGCAAGCAGGGAGAGTGGGTCGGGGGATGAGGGGTAAAAAGTGCATAACAAGCTCTAGGGAATTACACTTTTTATAGTTGGGAGCTAGTCGGGAGTTTTGATAAATTTTAAAACACGTCGATGAACATGTCGAACTCGTCCAACTTTCCTTAGTATTCGCCGAGCTAAGCGCAAATTCTCATAGTATCGAGCCTTATATCGAACTTGCTCATTGTTTAGCCAAAGTAGCGAGTCGCCAAGTCCTTTTAAAAATTGATCCTCATTTTTATGCTGAGGTTCATCGGCATTAGGAGCAACATAGATCGGCTTATTCTCCATCAAAAATGCGCATATTTGGTCGAGTGTTGCGTCAGCTCCTAACCTTAACTCCTTATCAGATTTATAGCGTAACTCCGTTTCCTCGAGATTCTTCATAGATACTAAGGAAAATGGTAACAAAAAATGATAAAAGTATCGGTAGATACAACGAAAAGCATAACGTTGATACTCAAGTGATGGTTTTAAGGTAATTGCATAATCCATTACTTCATTCACATCATCAGGACTCTTAAACAACACGACGCCCGGAACTGATTCGTAAAGTGTGAAACCCGGTACTAGTCCGATCGGTTTACCAAGTGCCATCATTTCTAAACCAGTTGTTGAGCCATATATTAAACCCAAATCTGCATTGTCCATAAGATCATAACTGCTGACCAAACTATCTGGTGATATCAAACGTATATTACTAGAGAACTCAGTTTGAAGCCCTTCCAGCCATCTGATTTGTACAGCAGCGCGTCCGCCGAAGTTACCCGATTTTCCCGTAAGCGCAGGATGTGCACGGATGACAAAATCGTATTCTAGATGAAGTTTTGCCCAATCAATAATTCGTCTAATCCAATCTTCTTGGGACATAAAAGGGGTTTGCATAGTCGAATCTCCAGCAAATTCATCTGTTGAACTTGTGAAGAGAACTATCAATTTCCGTCCAGTCTGTTTTCCGGAGGCTACTTTCCCCTTTTCATCCCCTTGCGGAGAAGCCGTAAAGCGAAAATCACCCGGACTTAACCCATAGCGTCTAGATTGTAACCACCGAACAACTGTTTTTAGTTGTAGAGTAGTCAAAGGCACTTCCTGCCACTTTTGCCAGAAATTTTTGAAAGGTACAGTGCTGGTACAAATCTCATTTTCAAGTATTAGTATTGTTCCTAAGCGCTGAGGACGCTCATGAACCAAAATACGTATTCCGTGCAAGCGGGCAAGATTAAACGCAACACGGGTGATGGATCTTCGTCCATTAAACAAAAGCATTGCATCCGGTCGCCATTGCTCAAAAATGTGTTCTAGTCCAATACAAGCTAGTGCTGCTGCATGTAAAAAACCACGAAACACATTTATTGTATGCCAGTTATCCAATGGAACAGGATAGACCCGGAATGCACTAACAACGGAGCCGGTAACCCAATCTCCAACAGGAAATCCACGAAAATTTGCGGAAGGAAACTCCTCTCTGTGAATGTTTTGTGCCCAATTAAAAGCTTCTTGTTGTTCTTCAGATGATAAATACTTACTGAACCATTCATAAGGCAAACCGGTTTCATCCAGCACAGTTTTTGCATTAAATTGGCAATGCTGACAAATGTCTAGAGGGCGACTTTGGTGGTTTGGATTATACATATCACATTCATTGAACACAGCATCACATAAAACAACTTTGATCTCTGCGCCGCGAATTTGGCAGGCTCGTAAGATCGTAGTCTCATAATTTGAATGGAATTTCCAAGCAGCATAAGGGCTAAAGGCAAGTACGCGCATCAACATTTCCTCGTTGAAACCAGATTCCAAGCTAGTGGTCTTCCTCTCGGGATAGCTTGTGCTGCATATTGCCCCAATACTTCTGGTAGATGTCGAGTGTGAAGTCCATTACTAGGACGAATTGAGCGAACGTTTTTATCGGTAAACTTCTCTCCTGCTTCTACATCTTCAACCACAAATAAAGAGCGTCGAAATACACGGCTTTCTGCTTCTTTTGAAGTGACACCATATGAGACAGACCCCAAAGCCTTTTCGATAATCCTTATTGCCTCTACCATCTTCTTGAATTCGTGGGGTTCAAGCGAAAATGCGCTATCGGGACCCGGAATGGAACGGGAAAGAGTGAAATGTTTTTCAATGATTACTGCGCCCAGTATAACCGATGCAATAGGTACTTCAACCCCTAGAGTATGATCAGACAAACCAACAACAACATCAAATGCT
>Ga0163144_10018362_pt1 | contig 14158 bp, 9 predicted proteins | sample OliLak19BULKMAT1_FD_123175 | JGI IMG/M metagenome (GOLD analysis project Ga0163144, IMG submission 123175) | Freshwater microbial mat bacterial communities from Lake Vanda, McMurdo Dry Valleys, Antarctica - Oligotrophic Lake LV.19.BULKMAT1 | ecosystem: Environmental > Aquatic > Freshwater > Lake... | reverse complement strand
GAAAATAAAAATGAAACACCTATTCTTACAAAATTGTTTAACCGAATTTGAAAACAACCAATTTGAATAGCTATCTTGTATTGTCGAAGTGTAATAATTGCAAAGAATTAGAATATTCATTGAGTTATCAATATTTGCCTTCTGGTAAGCTGCGCCATGGATTTAGAACTTGATCCGTTATTCAATTTTAGAGGGGGTATCATTCTTAATCCAATTGGTGCATTTAAACAAAATCATGACGGTCTGCGTTGGGATTTTATTGACCGCCCCATCAGTGCCACCTTAATTATTCCATCAACCCTCAGCAATGTTGGAATGGAGTTTCATAGTAAATACTTCTCTCATAATCTTATTTTAGGTTATGAATTTGACCTAACAAACGGATTTGATAATAAAGTAATTGACAATAATGAAGGGCGCATTTCGCTCCATTTCAGAATACGCCATACCAGATTTTTTAAAAACAGTGATATTTCTACCACAAGAACCCATTGGATGACCGCAAATTAGTTTGGAAGAAAACACAAAGCAGTCTGCTTCATTTTGTAAATTTAAATAAAAAAAGCTGGTATTTTCTTCAGTATATTGAAATTCGCCATGCTCAGAACATGTTTTCAAAACAATGTTTATAAATGCGTTATAATAGATTTTTTCATTTACAGACTTTAAAACAGGGTTGGAATCGATTTGAGAGCTAATCGGTAATTTAGATTTGTTTCCACAAGAAAAAATAAAAACCAATGAATAAAGGTGTAAGATGAACGAAAATCCTATATCCATTAGTAAAATCTTGATGAATTAGGCCATTCAACAATTGTAAATATTTAGTCTTTAGTCTCAGCTTCTTGTATTCTTCTCTCTTAATCTTCTATACGCCGTCTCCATCGAAAATATTCCCAATTCCACCCAGAATACTGCCTTCTTCCTTTCTTCCTCCAACAGCACCTGATAATATTCTGCTGGCCAATCGGCTGAACGGAAGACTTTGTACCCAAATTTTTCCAGGTCCTGTTAGTGTTGCGAAAAACAATCCCTCTCCACCAAATATTGTATTTTTAATGCCACCAACAAATTCAATATCATAATTTATATTTTGGGTAAAGGCTACTATACATCCAGTATCAATTCTCAATTTCTCTCCAGCTTGTAGTTCCCTTTCTATTACATAACCTCCAGAATGAACAAAGGCCAATCCATCCCCTTCAATTTTTTGCATGATGAAACCTTCGCCACCAAAAAATCCTGCCCCCAACTTTTTCTGAAATTCAATTCCGACGGTAACTCCTTTGGCGGCGCATAAAAAACTATCCTTTTGGCAAATTAATTTTCCATTATAATCTGAAAGATCCATAGGAATAATTCTTCCAGGATAAGGTGCCGCAAAATAGAGCCTCTTTTTTCCATAACCCTGATTGGTATAAGCTGTCATAAACAAACTTTCACCTGTTAATACCCTTTTACCTGCAGAAAAAACTTTGTCCATAAAGGTTTGATTCCTGTTGCTGCCGTCGCCAAAAATGGTTTCCATTTTAATGGCATCTTCCATCATCATCAAACTTCCTGATTCAGCAATAACGGTTTCTGAAGGGTCAAGTTCAATTTCTACACATTGCATTTCTTCGCCTAAAATCTTGTAATCTATTTTGTGAGTGTTCATATGTTTATAATTTATCGGTTTAACAATATTTTTAAGGGACAAATTACGTTTTCTTTGCAGTAATAAATTTCTTAAAATTCGCTTAATACTTGAACCACTTCGATAAAATCATTCTTGCATCTTCTATTCTACTATCAGGAATACATTGCTCTAATACAAATCATGAAAAAAAGACTTCAAATTTTTCAAAAAAGGGATTAGCTACGCTGGTCTATCATGCCGATTCGGCGTTTAGCCCAGCTAAAATAAAAACCATTGATAATTATTTTAAAAACCGCTATGCCTTGAATCAATTCAACGGCGCAATCTTATTTTATCAAAATGGTAAATCTTATGCTAATGCTTATGGATACGCAAATGGTAAAATAAAAACAGCTCTTTCTCCCGATTTGCCATTTCAAATAGCCTCTGTTTCAAAAACATTAACTGCGTACACTGCTCTTAGTTTAATTGATCAGAAATTACTCGCAATCAATACGCCTGTTTATGAAATCTTACCAGGATTTCCATACAAAAATATCGATATCTCCCATTTGCTTTCTCATAAGAGCGGTATCCCAAATTATATGTATTTTGCTGAATCATTTTATAAAACAAAATACCGGCAAATGACTAACGAGGATGTTTTGTGGATGCTTAAACGGTATCGTCCAAAACTTGAATTTAACCCAAACGCACGCTACAAATACAGCAATACCAACTATATTTTGCTGGCACTTATCATAGAAAAATTAACCAATTTGCCTTTTGAACGCTACATGAAAGATTCTGTTTTTAAAGTAATTGGTATGAACAATTCATATATTTATACACCTCGGATGACATTGAAAGGTCAGCCTGTGCAAGGACATAGCGATAGAAGAACCATTTTTCCAGAGTTCTACCAAAACGGAACGATGGGTGATAAGGGTGTTTATACTACGGTTTATGATATGCTTATATTTGACCAAGCACTTCGTCAAAATTTATTAATCTCGGCCAATACGCTAAATATGGCATGCACGCCGCATACTCCATGTAGGCCTACCAACGATTATTATGGCTATGGATGGCGCATTCGCTACTACAATAACGGTGATACTATTATTTATCACAATGGCTGGTGGCAAGGCTATAAAGCTTACTTCGTGAGGTGGAAAAATAAAGACCAATGTATTATTGTTTTCGCAAATACCACTAAAGGTGGATTTATAAAGCAAGATGAATTGATGAGCTTAATGGAAGGTATTAAACCCAAGGCGGTTGTTGGGGGCGATGACGGAGATTGAAAAATTATTAGGTGGAAGTAGATTGATTTTAAGCGCCTGAAATTATATTCGGAAACTTTGGATCTCAATTTTGTCTTTCAGAAAATCAAACCCAAAATCCACATTAGAAAATCAGGAATCGATTAAACCCAACTAATTCAAGTAGATAGGTTTTCAAACTTCCTATTCATTAATTTGGGTTAAAGTGTGAATTTTATAATACTCAATTCAATGTTGTTAAGTTAAGAACAAAAGAGTTGATTTTCATAAGATTACCACAAAATAATTGAGTCGACCAATCTCAGGGAATTTCACCAAAAGCTCGCCATCGCTTCGCCGCTGTCGAGAAACGCATCGCTATACATCAGGTATATACGGTTTTTCGGAACGATATTAAAATAGAATGGTCTCCAACCCGATAGCTATTAGGAGACTTTCAGCATAGGCATTGTTAGAAAATTCAGTATTGTGATAGCTGAAATATTTTTGACTGGAATACTTTATTTTGGCCAGAGGCCAGGGGAAATGTCACTCGCGAGACGCGCAGCGACGGCGTTCTGAGTTAGGATTCCCGCGAAAAGTGAGACTCCTAATGAATATTTTTTAACCTAACAACATTGATACTCAATTTGAAATTTATAAAAATTGCGATGCCAATAATCCCAAACTTTGTGAGGTCAAAATTCATCATATAAATCAAACAACTTGAGCAATTTACCCTTTATTATCGTAATTATTTTAATCATTTTATGGGCAATCGGATTTTTCGTATTTAACGTCGGTTCACTGATTCATATCTTGCTACTAATTTCTGCTATAGTAGCTATTTTGCACCGTATACATGTCAGAACCTATTAAGGTTTTAGCACTGAAACAGCTCCAAATAGTCTTGTGGGGATTTACTTTAATTCCGTAAAACCTAAATACCAAGGTTATCATATTTTAATGGCAGTTTTAGAATAATTTGAACGCCGGACTGTGATTCTACTTTTGGGCTTAAAACGCTCATTCCAATTAGTTTGTTATTCGAAAAATCCTTTCTTAACAGTATAAATCGTTCTTTTAAGATAGTGTGACTTAATGAGGTTTTATAGTCTGCCTCAATTTTCGGAACAGAGGTAAATCCTTTACCATTGTCGGAAATCGAATAATTTAAGGTATCATTCTGTTCAAGACTTAGAGAAATTTTAATAAATCCACCTTCTGTTATTTCACTGAATCCGTGTTTTATTGAATTTTCAATCAGGGGTTGCATTAAGAGTGGTGGTATATAGTAATTTTCGAGATCAAGCGCGGAATCTATTTCAATCTCATAATTAAATTTGTTATTGAACCTCATCTTCTCGAGCTCAATATACTCCTTGATATAGCGGATTTCGGCTTGAATAGAAATAAAATTAAGTTTCGAAAATTCAAGACTTTTTCTGATAAGTGTTGAAAATTTAGATAAGAATTTTGCAGCCTTTTCCTGACTATTTTCATAAATAAAATATTGTATGGCATTCAATGCATTAAATATAAAATGCGGATTCATCTGATTTCTTAGCGAATTTATCTCTGCCTTAATCATATTTCGTTTCAATTCATTATCTGCATTTATTTTTTTAATTAGCGCTCTTATTGCAAAAAAGAAAACTAAAAATAATACTGCATAAAATACAATTCTGACCCAAGTAATTTCATAAAAATAGGGCTTTATGCGAAAACCCGCTTTAGATAAATAATATTTGTTATTTATATCATCAATTGTTTTAATCATAAACCTATAATTACCAGGTTCAAGATTGGTAAATTGAATGTTATTATCCGAAATAGTAGTCCATTTATTAATGATTTGCTTGTCTTTTAACAATACAAATTGAACCCTCCCTATAAAAGCATTCGATTGATCGCGATTGCCTATAAATTTTATATATAGATTTCGCCAATTTTTTCCAACATCCAAATTGATTTGTCGTGCATACCCATAAAAAAGGGTATCAGAAAAATTTCCTAAAACGGCACTTATAAAAAGGGGATAAATTTGATTGGTTGGTTTAAACTCTTTTTTAAATACTGATAACCCAGCATTGGTGGCAACCATAATCTCAAATTCAGTTATTTTCAAATCATTAATTTCATTTGAAAGTAAACCGTCCTGAATGGTTAGTTTTGACAAAATTTGTAGCATTCCAACATTATTCAAGGATGCCTTTATTAGTCCAGAATTGGTTCCCAACCAAAGAATACTTTCACTCTCAAAGGCCAAGCAATTAATAGACTGAAGTAGTTTATCTTCAATATGAACAAATTTTGAAAAGTCGTCCGAATTGTAAATTAAAAGTCCTCTCCCATCTGTGAGCACAAAAGTTCTATTTCCCCTCGTCTGCACCGAATTTATCCTTGAATTTTTTAACCATGACGGAGATGTTAAAGAGGTGAATTTATGGTTTTCAAAAATATAAAGTCCATTCAAACAGCCTACAAGAAGCTTGTTATCATTTAGATTACAGATACTAAACATGGGCGAAGGAAGTTCATAATAATTTTGAATTTTGTGATCATAGCTATATCTCAAAAGGAAATTTTTACCTCCTAAAAAAATTCCCTCCTTGTTAAATACGATACCGTTTGCAGAAATATTTTTACAATCTAATTTCATTGGAATTATGCGGTTGTAAACCGCTTTGCAGACATATAATTTATGGTCAGGTCCGCGTTTTATATCTTTTATTTCGTGTTTATCAATTGTTTCCTTAAAATCAAATTGCTTATTAGATGTTTTGTAAATATTTCTACCACGGCTTAAAAATACAAGTTCATCAATATCGTCAAATATTTTAAATACTTTCTTGTCTTGCAGATAATTGATCATTCCGGTGTTGGCTATACAAAAAATACCGTTAGTGAGTGTTGAAAACCAGATTTTACCATTAAAATCCTGCATAATTGAACTGATGGGGTTGTCTTTAAGGGGTAAAATATTGAGCGGATCACTCTTAAAATCTGAAGGATTACTTTGAAAAATCCCATTGCTCTCTGTGCCTATCCAAATATTGTTTTGACTGTCTTTAACTAAAGCCAAAATATTTGATGGAATACGCTTAACAATGATTTGATCGGATTTAGTGATAAATAACAATTCATTTCCATACCCCAAAACATCTAAAGTATCATTAACCGCAAGTACCTTGGGTGTTGTAAAATTCGAGTTGATATTTACATTGATAATGGTTTTGTTCTTGATTCGTTTTAGTGCGTATTGGTTATTTTTCTTTTCTGACTTACCATAAATATTACGAACGAAAACAATATTTGCTTCTTTAACAATTTCAAATCCTCCTATTTCTGAATTGCTGGCAGGCGGATAGGTAGTGATTTTATTTGCAGGACTTATTTTTAAATAATCATGATAGTGATAGGTAATCCACAGATTATTATGCTCATCAAACACACACGAATTGATGAATTTTTTGTTAAAAATATCTATCAGCGCACTGTTAAATGCGGGTTGAATAAACTTTGATTTGCTCTCGTCATAAAAGCACAATCCAAATCCATAAGTGATAAACCAAATTTTACCATCGTTAGTATTTTCGAATGAAGAAAATATGGCATTGGTTGGCAAGCCATTTTCCATGGTAAAGTTGGTAAATGAGCTGCCATCATATAGGCTTACTCCATTATCAGTGCAAACCCAATATCTAAATTTCGAATCTTGAAACACAGAGTAAACAATGGAACTCGGCAATCCATTGTTGGTTGAAATTTTAGTAAGTGGAAGCGTTTGTGCAAAACCTCCCTTAGGTAACAATAATATTATAATCAAACAAATAACAACCCTCATCTTAAGTAATGTTCTCCTTATCTTTATACATTGTTTTAGTTAATTTAGGATAAATTCAGGCATTTAAAATTTTTAACAAGCCTTCCTTTCGTCTTTCAGACACATAGAGTTCCTCGCCATTTGACAAAATAACAGAACCACCTTTTCCTCTTTGATATTCCTTTATAAAAGAAATGTTGACAATATTTTGATTATGGATGCGATAGAATTGATTAGGTGGCAAAATTTCTTCAAAATGACCTAGCGGCTTTGATGCCACAACTTGTTCATTGCTTATTTTAAAGATTGAATAGCTGCCATCAGAACGCAACCAAACGATATCTTTGATATTATACAGCTTAAAACCTTTGAGTGATGGAATAACCAATGATTTATAATTCTTTTGAGGCAAAATGTTTTCATTGATTGATTCCTTCCTATCGTCCACTTCCAAGTGAAGAGATTCCTTGTATTTTCTTACTGAATCTATTAATTCCTCCAAATCAAGTGGTTTTAGCAAATAATCAATAGCGGAATATTTTATAGCTTTAATTGCAAATTGATCATAGCCAGTCGTAAAAATCAACTTAGTTTTTTTCGATTGAATTCTGTTAAGTACATCGAAGCCTGTTCCACCAATTATTTCTACATCTAAAAATATCAAATCAGGTTGGTTCAAATTAATGCTATTCACAGCGGTTTCAACAGAAGCTGCGGTATCAATTATCTCAATTTCCTGACAATATCTGCCAATAAGCTTTATCAAAAGATTGCGGCTGTTGTCTTCATCTTCAACTATGATGCATCGAATCATTGTATTTATTTCTAATCTAACTTGCTGACAAAAATATTATTATTGGAGCTTTAATCAGGAATTTTAATGGAATTTTTTATTCCAAAAATTAGATAAGCACTAATATTGCCATTCAACATTCTTTATTTTACCATAAAATAAAGATTTTCACTCTTAGGACTAAATCTAAGAATCTATAATTTCTCCTTGCAGAATCTCACAAATAGTCTTAAAATTTCCTAAAATCACTCCCATTTCAAGCTACAAAATTCCCTATATTTGCACACTTTTTTTTGAATGGAAAACATCCGCAATTTTTGCATAATAGCCCATATTGACCACGGTAAAAGCACCCTCGCTGACCGACTTCTTGAATTTACCCATACGATTACTGACCGTGAAAAACAAAATCAGGTATTGGATGATATGGACATTGAAAGAGAACGCGGAATTACTATTAAAAGCCATGCCATTCAAATGGATTATCCCCTTGATGGCAAAAAATATGTACTTAACCTGATTGATACCCCTGGACATGTTGATTTTTCGTATGAAGTGTCTCGTTCTATTGCGGCTTGTGAAGGTGCTTTACTGATTATTGACGCATCTCAAGGTATTCAGGCGCAAACCATTTCTAATTTATATTTGGCACTCAATAACGATCTAATTATTATTCCGGTTCTCAATAAAATGGACCTTCCAGGCGCAATGCCTGAGGAAGTTAAAGACCAGATTTGTGATTTAATCATGTGTGAGCGGGATGAAATAATACCTGCTTCCGGTAAAACTGGCATGGGCGTAAATGAAATTCTTAGAGCTATCATTGAAAGGGTACCAGCGCCAAAAGGTGATACCAAAGCCCCTTTGAAGGCACTAATTTTTGATTCTGTATTTAATTCATTTCGCGGCATTATTGCTTATTTCAGAATTTATGATGGCAGTCTTAAAAAGGGTGATAAAGTTAAGTTTATTAATACAGGCAAGGAATATTTTGCTGACGAAGTAGGAATTCTTCGCTTAAAACCTGAGCCCCGTACTGAGGTATTTGCAGGAGATGTGGGATATATAATTTCAGGAATAAAAGAAGCCAAAGAGGTGAAAGTTGGAGATACGCTTACCAACAAAGAAAATCCTTGTCTAGAAATAATAAACGGATTTGAAGATGTAAAACCTATGGTATTTGCAGGTATTTATCCAATTGATACCGATGATTTTGAAGAATTACGGGATTCAATGGGTAAACTTCAGTTGAATGATGCTTCCTTGGTTTTTGAACCAGAATCATCAGCGGCTTTAGGCTTTGGTTTCCGTTGTGGATTCCTCGGAATGTTGCACATGGAAATTATACAGGAAAGGCTTGAACGTGAATTTGGAATGACTGTAATTACTACAGTTCCCAACGTTTCTTTCCACTGTTACACCAAAAAGGGGGACGAATTAATAATCAACAATCCTTCCGATTTACCTGATCCTTCCATCATAGACTTTATTGAAGAACCCTATATCAATGCACAAGTTATTACAAGCAGCGAGTATATTGGTGCGGTAATTAGTCTTTGTATCAACAAAAGAGGTGTATTAATAAGTCAAAATTTTCTAACCACAAACCGTGTAGAATTAATTTTTGAAATGCCAATGGCGGAAGTTGTTTTTGACTTTTATGATAAACTCAAAACTATTTCTCGAGGCTATGCTTCTTTCGATTATCATCCTATAGGCTACCGCGATTCAGATTTGATAAAATTAGACGTTATGCTTAACAGCGAGCCTGTTGATGCGCTTTCTGCTATTTTACACCGAAGCAAATCATACGAATACGGTAAAAGAATTTGTGAAAAACTGAAAGACCTCATTCCACGTCAGATGTTTGAAATCCCCATTCAGGCTGCTATTGGTGCTAAAGTAATTGCCCGTGAAACCATTAAAGCAATGCGTAAAGACGTTACTGCCAAGTGCTACGGAGGTGATATAAGCCGAAAACGAAAGCTTCTTGAAAAACAAAAAGAAGGAAAGAAAAAAATGAAGCAAATAGGTCGTGTTGAGATTCCACAATCTGCATTTATGGCCGTATTGAAACTTGACAGTTAAAAGCGATTCATTAATCGAAACGAACTTTCGTTCTAAAATCATTTTATTTGCTTTGCCAAAATTTATAAAAAACAATAATCAAACAATGAAGAAAATTTACATTTTAATTATTTGCCTTTTTGCTGCCACACTAGGTACAAAAGCCGACGAAGGCATGTGGCCGCTTACTTTACTAAAACAATTAGAAAGTGAAATGCAGGCTAAAGGGCTGAAATTAACAGCCGAAGACATTTATAGTATCAACAAATCTTGTGTAAAAGATGGTGTTTTGAGACTTATGCAAAAAAATTCAAACCGCATGTTTTGCACTGGTGAAATTATTTCTAACGAAGGTTTGTTTCTTACCAATCATCACTGTGGTTATGGCACTATTCAAGAATTAAGTACGCCAGATGACAATATCCTTAAAAATGGCTTTTGGGCTAAAGACAAAGGAGGTGAACGAATGGCAGCTTTCAATATTGGAATACTTGTGAGAGTAGAAGATGTTACTGATTTGGTGTTAAAGGGCATCAATGTAAATGATGAAGAAGGCGCAAGAAGCAAAGCGGTAACTACCCAGTTAGGAAGGACAAGGGAAGAGTTGAGTTCAAAAGAGGATATGAAATATATGGTAGATATTATACCGTTTTATAATGGTAATAAATTTTTGGCCATGTATTATGAAGTTTACAAAGACATCCGATTGGTTGGTGCTCCACCTGAAAATGTTGGAAAATTTGGTGGTGAAACAGACAATTGGATGTGGCCACGCCATACCTGCGACTTCAGTATGTTCCGTATTTATGCGAATAAAGATAACAGACCTGCCGAATTTAGTAATAATAACAAACCCTACACACCCAAACATTTTTTTCCTATTTCATTAAAAGGAACTAAACCTGGCGATTTCGCCATGATCATGGGATACCCTGGCAGAACTTCGCGTTATACTTACAGCGACGGTATAAATTTCTATGCTACCAAAGAAAGACCAGCCCGAGTTAAGGTGCGCAGAGCAGTCCTAGATATTTATGAAGAATCAATGCATGTTGACCCGGTTATTAAATTGATGTACTCCGATAAATATGCTGGATTGAGCAATTATTGGAAAAAATTCATGGGTGAAGTTGACGGTTTAAAGAAACTTAAATTATACGAACGCCGCAAAGCCACTGAAACTGAAATGGCTATTTGGATTAAAAACAATAACAAAGAGGCCACCTATGGTGAAGTTTTCAATCTTTATAAGGATGCCTTTTCAAAATTAAATCAATACGGTATCTACCAAGCCTATTATTCTGATGGATTATTAAATTCACAACCCCTTGCCTTGGCAACAGGCTATATGAGTCTCGAAAAGTTACTGGCAACGTCTCCTCAGGATGAGGAAACTAAAAAGAAAATTGAAGATTTTAAAGCTGCAAATCTTAAAGGACTCCCAGATTTATTTAAGGAATTCTATACCCCAATTGAAAAGAAAGTGTTGGCTAAAATGATTCAATATCTTTATGAAGATATTGACCACGCTCAATTACCAAAAGAGATCATTGAAATGGTTGAAAAGAATGATAAGAATTATGACAAGCTTGCTGAAACCCTTTTTAGTAAATCTATTTTTGTTGACCAGAAGAAACTAGAAAAATTTCTAAACAAACCAAGCTTAAAAACCTTGCAAAAAGACCCAATTTATATTATATCAAGCAGTTATAAAAATAAGATGGATGTAGAAATGAAGCCTGTTTTAGATGATATCAATTTCAAACTTGGTCGTGCAAATCGTTTGTTTCAAAGTGCCATGATGGAAATGCAAAATGGTAAAACATTTAGCCCTGATGCCAATGGTACCATGCGTTTAACTTATGGAACGGTTGAGCAGTATGAATCACGTGATGCAGTTTCTTATAAGGAATATACTACTGCAAATGGGGTATTAGAAAAATATACACCAGGAGATATTGAATTTGATGCCCCTGCAAAACTTATTGATTTGATGACAAAAAAAGATTTTGGTCAATATGCTGATGCCTCAGGCAACCTACATACCTGCTTCCTAACTACCAACGATATTACTGGTGGTAACAGTGGAAGTCCTGTAATTAATGGCAATGGTGAATTGATTGGTACTGCATTTGATGGCAACTGGGAAGCAATCAGCAGTGATTTCGCTTTTGAACCAGCGTTACAAAGAACCATTTCATTGGATATTCGTTACACCTTGTTTATTATTGACAAATTTGCAGGTGCAGGATATTTACTCAATGAAATGAAGCTTGTGAAGTAGTTTTGAGAAATAAGGTTTAAGACATAAAATATCATTTAATATTGCAAGGCCGTGGTTTTCACGGCCTTGTTTTAATTTATATAATGCCTAACTTTGAATTTTATTAAAATATGAAATACTTCCTTATCCTTCTAATCGGTTTGTTTTTTCTTAATTCTTGTAATGAAACCAACAAACAACCTTTGCCAAGTGAACCTACCTGTTTTGAATTGACACCTATTGACACGGTTGAGTACATGAAAGGGGTCGTAAAAGTAGTCGATACCTTGGTTTATATTTCCAACTACATTGACGAAACCACAGATTTAAAGTATTTCCCTTGTGCAATAAACCCAATTTATGTTAAGGATGGCTTTCCAGTTGAATATTCTGGGTTATTAAAAAAGAGAGATAAAGATACCAAATCATATATTCAACTTACCGCCATTCAGCCAATTGTCAACGAGACAGTATTTACTAATTATAAAGGTTTAATCAGATTTAGGGATAGTTTAACAATTTCTCCAGACGACAAAAATGGTATTATTAAAAGTTGGAAAGTTGAAAATTACAAATTGAAGATATTGCTTGCATATTCAGGCTGCACTAGAGGCAGAACCAATTATATCAGTCTTTATAAAACGGCACGCATCGGTGGCAAAACGTATAATTATGGTTTAATAACCAGCCCTTACGAAGCCTGTTCAAACATTTTTACCCTTTGGTATGAGTTTGACGCGAGTGCTTACAAGGATAATGTCTTAGAACTCTTTGATGGCGTTAAGACCTATCAGATTGCAGTACCGAAATAGGGGTTGACAAGCAATACGTAATAAATGGATTTGGGCTTGAGGCATATCAAAGTCTCCTATTTAAACAACTTTTTGATAGGTGAAGATTTTCTAGCACCCGAGTCGATAGGCATCCTGCAGATAATCTTTTTTTGCGTGTATCTAAAACGGTTTCACAAAAAAAATCAACTTGAGAGATAGTTTTATTTCTAAGGATATTATAGAAATCCTTTTAATTCGTCATTATTATTTTTTATTAATCGATAACTTATTTGTGATAAAGTCTTAGATACTTCAATTTATACCTATAAAGAAAATTTAGCTCAAATTAATCAATAGGAAGTTTGAAAAACCTATCTACTTGATTTAGTTGGGTTTAATACCGATTTAGAAATCGCTTCAATTTTGTATAAAATTGAATTACAATATCTTAACGAATTCGAATTTTCTAATGCGAATTTTGGATTTAATTAAACCCATCCAATTGTGATTTAATTTTAGCTGCCAATTGAGTAATCGTTGGATTCTTAATCAATTCAACCAATTCAACCTCTAATTTAATTTCTTTTCTAATTCTCGATATAATTTTGAGTGCCAGCAATGAATGACCACCTAATTCAAAAAAATTGTCATGCACCCCTACCTTTTCTATACCCAACAACTCCTGCCATATCTCCACAAGCTTTGCCTCCGTTGGATTGCGGGGTGCTAAATACTGATTGCTACTGAGTTGGTTTATATCCGGATCTGGTAACAACTTCTTGTCTATCTTTCCATTTTGACTCAAAGGTATCGTTTCTAACTCTACCCATATCTGAGGTACCATGTACTCAGGAAGTTTGCTCTTTAAATAACTCTGTACTGCCTCCTTATCTAGTTTCTCATGTTCCTTTGTTACTACATAACCTATCAAACGTTTGTTATTGTTTGAATCCTCTTTGGCCAGAACAACTGTTCGGGCTATCGTGTCTATTTGTTGGATTGTACTCTCTATCTCACCAAGTTCTATTCTATAACCTCGTATCTTTACCTGATCATCTGTTCTGCCTAAATATTCTATATTCCCATCAGAGAGCCATCTGCCCAAATCCCCAGATTTATACATTTTTTCATCTTCGAGCTCACCATAAGGGTTTTTTATAAATCTAGATAGTGTTAGATCCTTGCGATTTAAGTATCCACGTGCCAGACCAGAGCCAGAAATATACATTTCACCCGTTACACCAACAGGAACCATGTTATAATTCTTATCTAAGATATAAATATTTAATGTTGGAATTGGTTTGCCAATAATACTGTTTCCTTGATTAATATCTTCCCAACTAATATTCCGATAGCTTACATGAACCGTTGTTTCTGTAATGCCATACATGTTGATTAATTTGCATTTCGTGAATGTGTTTTTCCATGATCGCAATTTTGAAGGCAAAAGTGCCTCCCCACCAAAAATAACATAGCGAATACTAGTCTCTGTCGACTTTTCAATCAAGTATTCCTGAAATCCATAAAATGCAGATGGTGTTTGGTTTAGTACT
>Ga0163144_10018361_pt1 | contig 14158 bp, 13 predicted proteins | sample OliLak19BULKMAT1_FD_123175 | JGI IMG/M metagenome (GOLD analysis project Ga0163144, IMG submission 123175) | Freshwater microbial mat bacterial communities from Lake Vanda, McMurdo Dry Valleys, Antarctica - Oligotrophic Lake LV.19.BULKMAT1 | ecosystem: Environmental > Aquatic > Freshwater >... | reverse complement strand
TTGGCGTTGAGGACGATGTCCTGGGCGAAATCGCGGTCGAGGAAGTCGGGCACGAGCACCTCGATGACGATGCCGGGATTCAGCTCGCGCACCTTCTCGATGGTCAGGCGGAAGTGCTCAGCTCCGCCGTCCTTGAGGTCATCGCGCGCCACGGCCGTGATGACGACGTGTTTGAGCTTCATCCGGCGGGTGGCTTCGGCCACGCGGGCGGGTTCGTCGGCATCGAGCGCGAGAGGCTTCAAGGTGGCGACGGCGCAGAAGCCGCAGGCGCGCGTGCAACGGTCGCCGGCGATCATGAAGGTCGCGGTGCCCTTGCTCCAGCACTCCCAATGATTCGGGCATTTGGCGCTCTCGCAGACGGTGTGCAGCTTGAGTTCATCGAGCAGCGAGCGGGTGTGGGCGAAGGTGTCGGAGGTGGGCAGCTTGATGCGGAGCCACTCCGGCAGGCGCGGACGGGGCTTCAATTCGATGGGCGTCGCGGTCGACATGTCAGGGAAGAATCTGCGCGCTGCAGCCGGTGACGCCAAGAAGGAATGAGGGACGTTGGGCGGACCAGTAACCGACCTTTACGGGGAGCGGACTTCAGCCCAGCGAGGCGCCGCAGTGGACGCAGAACCGGTTGCCCGGCGATCCCGGCTTGCCACAGCGGGTGCAGAATTTTGTTTGCGGCTCGGGTTTCACCACATGGCCGGTTTCGCCACGGATAAACCGTCGATTGGCGATGTAGATGTCCACGCTGATCCCGCCGCGGAGGAGCGCGTCGAGGTTGTCGGCGAGAAGTTTTTCGGACCGGTCGAAGGCCTCGGTCGGCTTCTTCAGGAGGTTCATGGCCTCCACGAACTCGGTGTCCTTGAGCCTGCCGTCGGACCAAAGCTTCTCCACCTGGGCGCAGCGCTGCTTCAGTTGCTCCTGTCGAAGGCGTTCGTTGACGTCGAGTTCCCGGACCCGCTGGGCGATTTTCTCCGGGTCCACCGCGATGAGGATTTCGCCGCTGCCCTCCGAAACGAGATACGGATCCTGCGGCTCCTTGCCGAGACGACGGACGGTCTGGGGAACCTGCCGTTGAAGGTATTGAACCGCGTCCTGGATCGACACGTAGCCGTCGTCGTCGTGGTCGGCCTTGCCGCGGAACGCCTCCAGCAGGTGGTGGGTGAAGATGCCGTGCCCGAGACTCGCGTCCTCCCACGAACGTTGGTTCGGCTTCGCAGCGGATATGACGACGCGCCCTTCGCCTTCGGCCAGCCGCTCGAAGGTGGGGAGGCTGGCGACGCCGAGATCGCGTGCGCCCTGGCGCGCCACGCCGCCGGAATGGCAGGCATCGAGGAAGACGACCGTGCGGCGCGCCTTGATGAGGCGCAGCAGTTTGTTGAAATCGTCGTTTGCCAGCGCGGTGGAAAAGAGGTCGTCGGGATCGGCGTCCCACGGGAGGAGATAGCTGACCTTGCTGTCGGGATCGTGGCCGGTCCGGTCCGCCTCCTGGCCACCGTGCCCGGCGAAGAATACGAGGACGGTGGACTCGGGTGTCGTGCGTTTGGCCAGCCAACCGCTGATGGCGCGCTTCAGGTTGACGAGCGTTGCCCTGTCATCGAGCAGCAGCTGGATGTTTTCCCGGGGCAACCCGAGATGTTTCGGGTCCGCCAGAAAATCGTTGATGGCCTGCGCGTCGGCGCGGGTAAAATTGAGCGCGGAAACTCCCGGGTGCTGGTAGTTGCCGATGCCCACCACGATCGCGTGGGCGTCGCTGCCTGATACATTGACGGTGGTCTTCATGCCGGTCGCCCTGCCGGAGAGCTGCGTGCGCGCCGATGATCGATCCACTCGAGGACGGTCCGTGCGACGATGCCGAGGAGATTGAGGCATAGCATGACCATTCCGACGCCGGTGACCGCTGTGATGCTCTGGAAAATCGCGGGATTCCGACTCCAAACCAGCAGAGTTATCAGGCATGCGGAGATCGTCAGGGGACCGAGCAACGACCATCGGCCGGCCGCGGCCGAGGGCAGTTCCGGGGCGATGGCGTGGTCGACGGATTGCAGCAACGGAAGCAGGAATCTTGGGAGCGCCGCGCCGACGCCGATTCCCGTGATGGCCCGCACCCAGCCCGGAGTCTCCCACAGGTTCAGCGCGTTGGCCCAACCGTCCACCAAGAGAGGCAACATTCCGCCGGAGAGGAGGAGAGTCGCGCGGATACCCGGGAGCTTGCGCCGCCAGCCGCCTCCATCGAAACCGATCCAAACGTAGGCTGCGAAAAGTCCGACATAGATTCCCGCGCACCGGTAGCACAGAGGGAAGACGATCCCGTCCTGGTGCGGCGAACGACCTGGCAGTTGGTGGCAGAATATTCCGATCCAGTCGGTCATAGGAATGGTTCTGGCCCGCCGTAGGCCGAGCCCGGAAATGCGGTCAATTGATCCCTCCGCCCGCGGCGGCCATCATCATCATGATGAGCCAGCACACGCAGCCGGCCAAGATGACCCCGATGCCGACCATCAACCAGAGCTTGCCCACCTTCTTCTTCTCCGGGTTCGGATCGTTGAGGAAAATGATTCCCATGATGATCCCGAGGATCGGGATGAAGACGCTGCCGATGATCACGCCGATCTTGAGGCCCTGGCTGACGACCTCGCCGCCCGGTGGAGGAGGAGGTGGCGGCGTGGTGGTTTGAACGGGGACGCCGCATTTGCCGCAGAACTTGGCGTCGGGCGTGTTTTCAAAACCGCATTGGGGGCATTTCATGGCGTGAGTCGGGTTGGGTCGAACTTGGGATTAACCGACGCGAAATTCAAAGGACGTCTCCGCCCACTTCTGCTGCGGCAGGGCGGCCACCTTCTTCTGGATGATGCCGATGTCGCGCGCGCCGGCGGCCGGCGGAACGACGCGGAAGAAGGAGCCCTCGGCATCGAAGTTCGACTCCAGCAGCGCCACGTTTTCCAAAGTCGCCACGGCCTTCAGCTTCTCCACTCCGGGCGGACCCTGCAGCTCATACTCGAAGCCGTAGTCTGGCCCTGGGATGGCGTAGTCGCGTCCGGCCTTGATCGCATTGTCGCGATGGAGCGAGTTTGGAAACAGGATGGTCAACCGGCCGCTGGTGCCCACGTTCAACAACGTGAGGTGGCAATCGCGCGTGGCGCGGAAGCGCACGACGATCTTGTCGCCGACGCGATAGGCGGCGGACTTGGCCTTCACGCCGATGTCACGGCTTCCAACCGGTGGCGGCGTGCCCGCCCTTTCAGTCCAGAGATCGAGGGAGAAGTCTCCGCCGCTGCTTTCAATGGTCTTCATTTTGTTTCCCAGGACACGGTTCATGGTCGCCGGATCGCGCTGCTTCACCTTCTGGCTTTGTTCCGCGAAGAGGTATCCCATAAATGCCACCACAAAGACAAAAAGGACCGCGAGGATGATCGGCAAGCCCTGATTGGCGCGATCGCGGAAGAGCCAGCCGGCCGTCACCACGATGACCACCACGGCCAGGCCGAAGACCAGCGCCTGGCTGGCCAGCTTCTTCAGCACCAATTGCAGAAGTTCCTTGGTGCCGATCAAGTCTCCCATGGTTTCGGAATGAATGCCCTGCTTGTCGTCCATAATCGGTCGGTGCCAGCGCTTCCATGACAAGAAACCGAGCGGATCGGAGGCGCGACGCGGCTGCGGTTGTCGGTGTTATCCAGTGCCTGAGTATTGGCTGTGATGACCAATGTCCACGCGAAATCTGTCTCCCGCCTGGGTTGGTTAGACGCTGTAGCCGTGTTTCTTGAGGAAGATTTCCAGTTCGTCCGCGCCGAAGTCGGGGAGAACGTGGCCGTCGATCTCGGCGCTGGGGGCCTTGGACTGACCGGTCAGGGCGAGCATCTCTCGGCGGGCGTTCGGGTCGCCGCTGACGTCGAGCACCTCGTAGGAGTAGTCGTGGTGGTCGAGCCACTCACGGGCTTCGACGCACCAGGGGCAGCCGGGTTTGATGAAGAGGCGGAAGGTTTTGGGTTTCATGGAGTGTCAGAAATGAACCGGCAAAGCTCATAGCCGAGAGGCGTCAAACGTTGGTGTTTCAAAACATGGAACCCGCTTTTGTCGGGATACATGAATCCAGAAAGTAACTGCTTAGCCACGAGCTGTTCTTCATGGATTTGAACGAGTTCGATCACTGCCAGACCTGATTTTTTGGCTATCGCCTCTCTCCAGGGCACGCTCGATGATCTCTTAAAAGCCGGATCGGAAAGGTTGCGCAAAAACTCTCCATAAATGTCATAAGCATGGGACAAAACCAAAACCTCACCGGATGAGAGTGATCTGCAAATGCGCATCAACTGGGCCGGTAAAACAGAGTTTCGGTCAGAAAATTTCTCAAGGGCAGCCGCAATGAACACGCGTTGCATCGCGCTGACACGGATCTGATCTGGTGAGTCGCAGTCAATCGAATCGAGAATCTCCTGCAAACAAGCGTAAGACTGCTCAGTGGCCAGGTAGTCCTCTTTGATTGCACCTGCCAGCTGATATTTCCGGATCTCTTCCTGAAGTTGCGAAAGAAACCTACCGCCTCGCAGGCGTTGAGCCAGGTAGGAGAATGAGAGTGCCCAGTCCTTCTTTGGGGATGCAGCGATACCTGCCACGGCTTGCACTAAACCCGTCAGCGTCAAATCTAGGAGTTTTCCTGAATCAGGTAATTGTGGTTGTTCTTCGGGCATAGCGTTATAGAGCTTCCGTGATGATCGTGTCCAGATGTTCGTAGGCGGGGGCGCAGCAGCAGAGGAGGCGGAGTGGTTCGGTGCCGGTGTTCCAGAGCTTGTGCTTCCTGCCGGGCGGGATGGCCACGGCGTCGCCGGGGCCGACCTCTCGGAGTTCAGTGTCGATGCGCATGCGGCCGGTGCCATGGGTGAAGTAGTAGATCTCCTCCGATTTCGCGTGGTAGTGCTCCTGCGTGGATTTGCCGACGGGCAGGCGGGCCTCGGCCAGGCTTTGGTTGCGCATGGCGGAGTTGCGGTGCGAGAGGAGTTCGCGGATCTCGGAACCGTCCTTGGTGATGAAGGGCGGGGCGGCGTTCAGGTTGGTCACGTCCATGTGCCGAAGTATCGGACTCGAAACCGCCGAGGCAAGAGCTGGCCGCAACTCACGGATTGGCGAGCGCCATTCGCAGCACGCCGACCACGGAGCAGACCGCGATGACGGTGAACATCCCGACCTTGAAACGCTTCAATGCAACAAAGGCTCCGATCGCCATGACGGCGGCGAACCAATCGACGGATTTTCCGCCGGGGACAAGCGAGTGCCAGCCGAACCACAGGGCGAGGTTGAGGATGACGCCGACGACTGCCGCGGTGACGGCGCTGAGCGCGGCGGACAGGATTTTCACACGCCGCAGCCGCTCGATGTAGGGCGCGCCGGCGAAGATGAAGAGGAAACAGGGGACGAAGGTCACCCAGGTGGTCAGGGCAGCCCCCAGAGTCGCGGAGGCGATGGGGGAGAGCGATCCGGGATGTTGCCACGCGCCGACGAAGCCGACGAATTGCAGGACCATGATGAGCGGTCCCGGGGTCGTTTCCGCGAGCGCGAGGCCGTCCATCATCTGCGGAGGAGTGAGCCAGGCGAAGTCGGCCACCGCCTTGTCGGCGACGTAGGGGAGAACGGAGTAGGCGCCGCCGAAGGTGACGAGCGCCGTCTTGCTGAAGAAGAAACCCTGCTGCGTCACCGTGTGGTTTGGTCCCAACCACGCGCTGATTCCAATGACCGGCACCCACCACAACGCCAGACTGATCACGATGACTCGGAAAGAACGGCCCAAGTCCGACCTGACGGACGTCGCATCGGGTGATGGATCCGAGCCGGCGGAGTTTTTCTTTGGAACCACGATCCAGTGCGGTCGCCATTGGCCGAGGGTGAATCCGACGACGAGGGCCGCGACGATGATCGCGGGATAGGGGAGTCGGAGCACGGTGAGGCCGACCACCGCGGTCGCGGCAAGAATCCAATGGGCCGGACGCTTGAGCGCTTTGCCGCCGACACGCCAGAGCGCCGAGATGATCAACGCCAGCACGGCGGGTTTGAGGCCGTCGAAGATGGCGGCGATCCAGCGGATGTCGCCATGGCTGACGTAGATCCAGCTGAGCGCGAAGAGGAGCAGGGCCGACGGAAGGACGAAGAGGATTCCAGCGGCCAGTCCGCCGCGGGTTCCGTGCATGAGCCAGCCGAGGTATGTGGCGAGTTGCTGCGCCTCCGGGCCGGGGAGGATCATGCAGTAGTCGAGCGCGTGGAGGAACCGTTCCTCGGAGACCCAACGGCGTTTCTCCACGACTTCCTGATGCATGATGGAGATCTGGCCCGCCGGTCCGCCGAAGCTGATAAAGCCGAGCTTCAGCCAGAAACGGAGTGCCTCGCGAAAGGCGGGCCGAGGTTGGGTCGTGGACGAGTCCGGCATTGCGCGGCGTTGATATGGGATCGCGGTCCGGCTGGCCAAGACCTTCCTTCCGGCGCCCGGAGTTGGCTCAGCTTCAGGTCTCTGGTCCAGCGCTCAGGGCTTTGGCCCGGGTTTTGGAGAATTGTCCGATGACGACGCCGCCAAGGATCAAGGCCAGCGAGACGAAGAAGTTGGCGGACAGCTTTTCGCCGATCAGCAGCCAAGCCGCGACCATGGTGGAGATGGGATTGAGGTTGCCCACGAGCGACACGCGGCTGACTGGCCAGTGGCTGAGAGCCCAGTTCCACAGCATGTAGGCCGTGCCGCCGCCGATGATGCAATAGGCTTGGATCCCCAGTGTGGTCGCCGTCACGGGGAATGGTCCGACGCGGACGAGTTCGAAGATCGTGGGCGCCGCCACGATTGCTCCTGCGCGCCACATGGTGCTGCCAGCGGTCTGAATGCCGGAAAGGCCGTCCTGGCTGAGGACGCGGCAGCTTTGGTTGTAGACCACCCAGACGATTCCGGACGCGACGGCGAGAAGTTCTCCGAACCATTCACCTCGGGTGCCCGTCAACGCGGGCCACAGCAAAACCACGACCCCGATCAGTGTGAGCATGATTCCCAGATAGTGCGTGGCCGAGTCGCGCCTGAAGCGGAATCGATCTTCCCACAACAGTGCCCAGGCGGGCGAAGCGGCCAGGCAAAGTGAGAAATGGGAAGCGGGTATGTAGACGAGGCACCAGTGGGTCAGAACACAGTAGCCGGCCAATGGGATCCCGCCTCGGATCCAGAGGTGCCGGCGTTGCAGCGGAGTCAGCACAATGCCTCCCGGGCCGGCGAGTTTCGGAACCAGGCGGAGAACCAAAACGAGGAAGGCTCCCGCGAACAGGAACCGGGTCGAGCCCGTGAAGAGCAGGGGCCACTCCCGGACAAGAATCTTCATGCCGACGTTGTTGCCGCCCCAGACGAGGATGGCGGTGACGATGGCAAGAGTGACGGTTCCGTTGGCGGCCGCTGGACGCGACATGGCCGCGAAGTGGAGCGGGATCGGACGACGGACGCAACCCGGTTCCACTTCGCCTCAGCCGCGGCTTTTCAGAGGGCCGGTGTCGCCGGTAGTGTGCCGGCCATGGACCATTCACCCGGATTCCTCAAAGTCGTCGAAGACGCCCAGCAACGTGTTCGTGAGATCACGATCGAGCAGGCGAAGGCCCGCCTCGCCGCCAATCCCAAGGCGTTGCTCGTCGACGTCCGCGAAGATTCCGAATGGGCGAAGGGGCACGCGGCGGAATCCGTGCACCTCGGCAAGGGGATCCTAGAGCGGGACATTGAAAAGGCGGTGCCCGACGCCGGCACCGAGTTGATCATGTATTGCGGCGGGGGCTATCGCTCGGTGCTGACGTGCGATGTCGCACAGCGCATGGGCTACACGAACGTCTCTTCGCTGATCGGCGGCCACAAGGGAATGGCCGCGGCCGGTTGGAAGATGGCGCAATGATCGGCGGGCGGATGCCCCGGTCAGGCTTCGACCATCACGCCGGGACCGGGTTGTTCCACGCGGATCTTGGGATGCTTGGAGCGGATCTGGTCGGTGAACCACGCGCGTGATTCGCCGTCGCCGTGCCCGAGAATGACCACGCGGGGTTCGCAAAGGCCGACGAACTCGAGGAGTTCATCGCGGTTCGCGTGGGCGGTGAGATCGAAGCTGTCGACCTGGCAGGTCCGGGTTTGCTGGCCGGCGCTGGGACTGAAGACGAAGGGTTGGCCCTTCGCAGCCGCTTTGAGACGTCCGCCTGGTGAATCAGGATCGGTGTAGCCGACGAAGAAGATCGCGTTCTTTTCCTCGCCCATCATCCGCACCGCGAGGTCGTGGGCGGCGGTGTGCTCGGACATCATTCCCGAAGTCACGACGAAGATCCGGCCGCCGCCGAGGCGCATTTCCTGGATCTGTTTCGGAGGAAGCACGATGAGGTTCAGCGCCTCGGTGAGCTTGAGGCTTGGATGCTGGCGGTGGGCCCGATGCGCTTCGAGGTCGTATATCTCGGTGAAGACGCGGCCAAGTCCGCCGATGAAGATGGGCTGGTGTTCCAGCTTTCCGGCCTTCATCAGCAAGGCGAGCAGCGCAAGAATCTCTTGCGTCCGGCCCAAGGCGAACGATGGGAGCAGGACGGAACCGCGGCGGGAAAGGACGGCCTGGATGGATTCGGCGAGGCGGTTGATCTCAGTTTCCCGGGTGAAACCTTCCGGGATGGATCGGTTTCCCCGGGTGGTTTCCGTGATGAGGACGTCCGCCCGCACGTCCTCGAAACGCGCGCCTTTGAGCAGTGTCTGGTCGCGAAAATTGACGTCTCCCGTGTAAAAGAGCGTTTCCCTTTGTCCGCGCAGAAGGATGCCTGCCGAACCCAGCGCATGGCCGGCGTCGTAGAACTCTAGCGAAGCCGCCGGGAGGCCGACCTGCTTCTTGGTGAAGCCGGACCACTCGATCTCTCGGTTATATTTGAAGCCTTGGAAGATCGGCGAAAGGTCCTCGATCTCCTCGTGCGAGTAGAGGGGGTATTCCTTGATGCCCTGTTCCTCGCGTTGCCGGGCCATGACGTTGACGGAGTTGTGGAGGACCCGTTCGACGAGAAAGTAGCTGAGCTCCGTCATCAGCACCTGGGCCTTCGGGAAGTGCTGAAGCGCTACCGGAAGCGAGCCCAGGTGGTCGTGGTGGCAGTGGGAGATTGCGATCGCCTCAACATCTTTGCCTGCGATCTTGTCGTAGAGGGGAAGGGCTGGCCGGCCTTCGCGTTTTGGATGGGTTCCAGCGTCCATCAGGATCCGATGCCCCTCGATATCAACAAACCAGGACGATGCGCCGATGTCGGCGTCGGGGTTTAGGTTTGTGATCTGCATGGGTGATTGGCGGGTCGCGAAAGCAATTGTCGAAAAGGCGAAAGATTTCTTGAACAAGAACCCGGCCCGAAAGTCAGACATCAATAGTAGCACGCAGCTACGGCTGGGTTTTAGGGTTCCCGGCTGAAGCCGCCCCGGAAGGGCGGCTTCGAGGGTTTGTTTGGGTGGGCGGGCACCGCAGGGTGCCCGCCTTATTTTTTACTGCCCGGCCTTCTCGGTCAGCTTCTTCATCATCATGGCCTGCGGGGAGTCGAACTTCTCGAAGTCCTTCGGGACGATGAACAGCGCGGCGTCGGGCGCCTTCTTGACGACGTTCTTGAACTTCATCTTCGCCTTGGTCCCGGATTCGTTGAACTCGACGACGGCGGGAAACTCGCCTGCCGCCTGCCGCCAGACGGTCAATTCGGTCGATTTGCCGTCCTTTTCGATGATGGTCACCTTCTGTTTTTCCATCTCCTTGCCGTCGACCATTTCCTTTCCGAGCGCCTTTTCCTCGATCTTCGGCTCGGTGGTCTCCTTGCCTGTCGATGGGTTGGTCATCGAAACGTAGGATTTCATTCCGGGGAATATGATGATCGCCGTCGGGGACTTGTCGTCGGAGATCGAAATCACCCGGTCCATTCCCATCGCCTTCATTTGGTCCGCGGCTCCCGGCGGGAGCGATCCGCTTTTCATCTTGGTCAAATCGATCTCTGTCCGCGTTTTGCCCTGATGAAAGGAAAGGGACATTTCCATCGTGGCCTTTTGCGGGCCGTCGACTTCCACCTCGGAGTCCGCCGTGAACGAGGCGTTCGATCCGAAAAGTTTCGACAGTGCCTTGCTGACGGCCTGGCTTGGATTCCCACCCATTCCTTGGGTGTATCCGGTTGCTCCGCCGATCAGGAGGCAGGCAAACGCGGCGAGAAAAGAGCGGGCGAGCGAGTGGGTGCGGTTCATTCGGAGGGTGATGTTACGGGCCCAGAGGCCGCCTGACAAGGGAACGGAACCGAAGGTCACAACGCGGGAAAGTGGCGGGAGTGGCGGGGCTCGAACCCGTAACCTCTGCCGTGACAGGGCAGCGCTCTAACCAATTGAGCTACACCCCCGCGTTTGGGGGGCCGGAGTTGTAGGTGAAACGGATCGCGAACGTCAACGGGGAAAAAATGGTTCGGGCAGCAGACGCCAAGGAGGTGGGGGTGGGGAACCCCGCTGAAGAAACGTGCCGCCACCCGAACCGGTTAGAAAATATGCCCTCGATGCAGGCTGTCAACAGAAGCGTTTTGCTCCGAGGTGACTCCGGACCTTGCATGTGGTGCGGGCGGATGCTATCAAAAAAGATGTTCGGTCGCGGGTGTGGTTCAATGGTAGAACGTGGGCTTCCCAAGCCTGAGGCGAGGGTTCGATTCCCTTCACCCGCTCCATCTTTCTGATCCCACCTTTCGTCGCGTTTTCATTGGGACCCTGGGCCGATCTGTTCCTGTGGAGTCCGGAAAAATTTCTGGATTGCCGCGGCAGGAGAATGGTCGGTTTTCTGGATCACGGTAGGTCGGGGTATCGCAAGCTCGATTGGGTTGAGGGGCCCTCCGTTTCGACTAGGAGCCGTGAAGCTGGGGTGTTTTCGATCGAAGAATTTGGATTCATGTTTCGGTTCCGTTCATCGCCGTTGGAGCAAGCAGCGCGTTCAAGTCTTGGTTTGTTCCAACCTCGACACTTCCGGCCACGTTCCGTTGCATGCATCTATTCGACTACGATGAAGAAACTGGCCGTTACCGTAACCATTGTGCTCCGGGGTGCTTGCGTCTTCGTGTGCCTAATCGCCCTTGTGGTTGTCAAGGTCCACGCGGCTGACGTTGTTCCCGCGGGCGCGGGTTCCTATCTCCGGGGTCTGCCTGGGGGAGCGAAGGGTCCGCCTTCAACCATCTACAAGACGGAGGAAGCCCTCGGGCCGATGCCGTCGAACGACTGGTGGAGTTCATTGGCGTGGGTGCCTTTGTCCGACGTGATGTATGCGCATCCGCTGGCGCTGAAGGCCGTCGAGGGCGGGCTTCGGGTCTACTATCCGGGCGCGAACATCACGGCGAACAACGCGGCCATCTTTGGTTTCATGCCTGGTGGAAGCGATGACCTGGTGCTGGGGCATTCGGTTATCGAGAAATTTTCCGAGGCGCGCGTTGCCGGCTGGAGCGATTGGTTTGTCACGGCGCAGATGGGCGACAAGGCCCGGGGAATGCGCCTGACTTTCGGGCATGGATCCCCGTTTGTGTTCGCCGAGTTCGCCGGTGGCGAGCCGGTCGTTTCGTTTACCAAGTCGCCTGAAGTTATTTCGGGAAGCGCCACCGATCCCGTCCTCAGCGTGCGCATGGGCAAGCGCAGCTACGCGCTGTTCGCCCCGACAGGGTCGACTTGGACCGGGCTTGGCACTGCACGTCTCGCCGCCAAGACGGGTGGCAAGTCGTATTTCAGCCTCGCGATCCTGCCGGACGAAAAGCCTGAGACGCTCGCGCTCTTCCGCAAGCACGCCTACGTCCATGTAACCGACACGAAAGTGGCCTGGACCTACGATGAGAAGCGCGCCGCGATAGGCACCTCGTTCGGCTTCACGTCGAAGGCCCACGAAGGTTCGGAGAAGGCGACGCTGTTCGCGTTATATCCGCATCAATGGCGTGCGGCCGAAGCGGATCTGACCGGCCATTCGTATCACAGCGTTCGCGGGCCGATGAAGCTGGCCCGGGGAAGCGGGTTCACCACGACGATGGCCTTGCCGCCGGCGTTGCCTTCGCTGCCGCTGACCCAGGGCGCCGACCGTTCCAAACTGCGCGAACTAATGGCGACTGAACTGGCCGGCAAACCGCAGATCACCGGCGACACCTACTGGCTGGGAAAACAGCTCGGCAAATGGGCCACGATGCTTCCCCTTGCCGAACAGGCCGGGGACAAGGCCGCAGCCGCCGAATGCGATGCGCGGATTCGTTCCGTGCTGGAGAATTTCCTGACCGCGACCAATGCCAATGGCTCACCGAAGGGCAAGTCTGACGGCGTTTTCGCCTACGAACCTGCGTGGGGCACGCTCATCGGTTATCCCGCCAGTTACGGCAGCGACGACCAATTGAACGACCATCATTTCCACTACGGCTACTTCCTCCGCGCCGCCGGTGAAATCGCGCGGCGCGATCCGGCCTGGGCAGCCAAATGGCGGGACATGCTCCAGTTGCTCGTGAGGGATGTCGTGAGCCCGGACCGGGGCGACGCCATGTTTCCGTTCCTCCGATGCTTCGATCCCTACGCCGGCCATTCGTGGGCGAGCGGTCATGCGAAGTTTGCCGACGGCAACAACAACGAGTCCTCCAGCGAGGCGGTGAACGCCTGGTTCGGTCTGCTGCTGCTGGGCGAAGCGACGGGCGACAAGACGACGCGGGACCTCGGGGCGTGGTTGTTCACGACGGAGATCGCCGCCATCGAAGACTACTGGTTCGACGTGCGGCACGACCTGTTCCCGACCAACTATCCGCCGTCCGTCGTCACCATGGTCTGGGGTGGCAAAGGCGCCAATGGAACCTGGTTCATCGCCAACCCCGAGGCGGTCCATGGCATCAACTTCCTGCCCATCACCGGCGGTTCGCTCTACCTCGGACGTTGGCCTGAATACGTGAAGCGCAACTACTCCGCCCTCCTGAAGGAAAACCTCGAGGCGGACGTCAAGGAAGCGGCCAAGAAAGGCCTCCCTCCGCCCACGCACGACGGCTCCGCCTTCGACTCGTGGGCGGATATCCTCTGGATGTATCGCGCGCTGTCCGATCCCGCTGATGCCCGTCGGATGTGGGATGCGCGCCCGGCAAACCCGAAGCCGGATTCCGGCAACTCGCTCGCCCAGGCCTACGCGTGGATCACCGCGCTGGGCGATCTCGGCGGGGTTGATCGGACGGTCTCGGCGGATACGCCGTTCGCGGCGGTCTTCACGAAAGCCGGCAAGCGGACGCACGTGGCCTGGAACCTGGGAACCGCTCCGCGTGTGGTCGTATTCAGCGATGGCGTGAAGCTGAACTGCCCCGGCCGGGCGGTTGAAGTCCGGTGACCTCGCAAGGCTTGGCTTCGGGAAGATCGCAGGACGATTTCATTCCTTTGACGTCTTCTTTTGCCGAGCCGCTTTGCGTTTGGCTTTGGTGGCATCGTCCACGGCGGGCGTTTCCGCGGCGGCCGAATCCCTGGTTCGCACGACGTTGGTTTTCGGGAAATGGACGGACAGCTCCTTCTTGACCGGGGCGAACTCCGGCGTGTTGGCGAGGTTGGTCCACTCGTTCGGATCGGCGTCGTGGTCGTAGAGTTCTTCGCCGCCGTCGGAGTAGCGGATGTAGCGCCAGCGTTCGCTGCGGAGCGCGTGGTTGTTCTGGAGATAGGTCGTGAGCGCGGGCGTGGTCCAGGGCGACTTCGGGTCGGCCAGAAGGGGACGGATGTTGAGGCCTTCGACGTGGGCGGGTTTGGCGATGCCGGCAAGGTCGCAGAGCGTCGGATAGATGCTCATGAAGTCCACGGTTCGGTCGCAGACGCCACCGGGTTTGGTGACGCCGGGCACGACCCAGATGAACGGCGCGCGCGTGGATTCCTCCCAGAGCGCGAATTTTCTCCAGTGTTCCTTCTCGCCCAGATGCCAGCCGTGGTCGCCCCAGAAGCAGATGATCGTGTTGTCGCGGTTCGGGGATTTCTCCAGCGCATCAAGCACGCGGCCCACTTGTCCATCGAGATAACTGATGGCGGCGAGGTAACCTTGGATCGCTTCCTTCCAGCGGCCGGATTCGAGGACGCGCGCATGGTCGCCAAACGCGTGGGCCATCTTGAGGCCAATGGGCGGGAGATCGTCGATGTCGTTGGTCCGGTGGGGTGGTAGCTGGATCGTTTCCAACG
>Ga0163144_10018355_pt1 | contig 14160 bp, 16 predicted proteins | sample OliLak19BULKMAT1_FD_123175 | JGI IMG/M metagenome (GOLD analysis project Ga0163144, IMG submission 123175) | Freshwater microbial mat bacterial communities from Lake Vanda, McMurdo Dry Valleys, Antarctica - Oligotrophic Lake LV.19.BULKMAT1 | ecosystem: Environmental > Aquatic > Freshwater >... | reverse complement strand
TGCTGGCGCTGCAATTAAAGATCGACAATGCCGTGCGACTGGGTTCCGAGCGGGTTCGGGTTCTCGCCGACATCGTCAAGACGCACCGCGACGCCTTGATTCCGGCACGGGAAACCGTTGTCGAACGCAGCCAGCAAGAACAGAATTTCATGCTGATTGGGGTGTTTGAACTGATTCAGGCCAAGACGCAGGAATATAACGCTTATCAGGGGTATTTGGAAGCAATTCGGGACTATTGGCTGGCGCGCATTGAGCTGATGCGTGTCGTCGGGGGCCGCCTGCCAAGCGAGAAAGAAGCCACCGGCCAGACGCCAAGCGTCAGCGAGATTGTGACGCCGCGTGGGATCGCCATGGACCATAGCGGGCATGGCGGGACCGTAGTGCCCGCCGCGCAGCCGATGGCCGATATGCCGGGCATGGATCACAGCATGCATGGCGTGGAAGCACCTGTGCCCATACCGACACCTAAATCTGCAACACCGTCCCCCGCTCACCAACATCCTGGAGGCCCATCATGATCGTTGATCGCCGAGACTTGTTGCTGCGCGGCGGGATCGCCGCTGCTGCCGGCGCTTTGATTTCGGTAGATCGGGCTACCGCGCAAACGCATGATATGGGGGCGATGGATCATGGCAGCATGGATCACAGCAGAATGGATCATAGCGCGAAGCCGACGTCACCTGCTTCTGCCAAACCATCCGAGGCATCGCGTGACCCACGCTTCACGCCTGTCCGAACGCTCAACGGCTGGACGCTGCCCTGGAAGATGATCAACGGTGCCAAGGAATTTCACCTTGTCGCCGAAGAGATAGTCCACGAGTTCGGTCCCGGTTCAAAGGCGACCTGCTGGGGCTATAACGGCTCCACGCCCGGCCCGACTATCGAGGCGGTGGAGGGTGACCGCATCCGAATCTATGTCACTAATCGCCTGAAGGAACACACCAGCGTTCACTGGCACGGCCTCATCCTGCCATCCGGCATGGACGGTGTCGCCGGGCTAAACCAACCCGCGATCGGCCCCGGAGAGACGTTCGTCTATGAATTCACGCTTCGCCAGCACGGCAGTCACATGTATCACCCACATGCCGATGAAATGACGCAGATGGCGTTTGGTATGATGGGCCTCTTCATCATCCATCCGCAGCGGGCCGAGCCAGTGCCGATTGACCGCGACTATGCCTTCATCCTGCACAATTGGGCGCTGCACCCCGGAACCTGGCGGCCTGACCCGTCAATCATGGTCGATTTCAACCTATGGACGTTTAATTCCAAAGTGTTTCCAGCGATCGACCCGATCGTGGCGCGGACCGGCGAGCGCGTCCGTATCCGCATCGGCAATCTGTCAATGTGGAATCACCCAATCCACCTCCATGGCCACGAATTCGTCGTGACAGGTTCCGATGGCGGCCGGCGGTCGCGCGCGCAATGGACGTCGGAAGTCACCGAAGTCGTCAATGTCGGACAGATGCGCGATATCGAGTTCACCGCTACTCCCGGCGACTGGTCGTTTCATTGCCATATGGCGCACCACACGATGAACGCTATGGGGCACGGTGTGCCTAACACCAACGGGGTCGATCAAACCGGAGTTGAGGCCAAGGTGAAATCGATGCTGCCGGGGTTCATGGCAATGGGTCGCAACGGCATGGCCGAGCATCAGGACCATACGGATGGCGGCATGGTCGGCCCACCCAACACCATGGCGATGATGGTTGGCAACGGCCAGTTCGGCAACATCGAGATGGGCGGTATGTTCACTATCGTAAAGGTCCGCGACGATCTCGCGCGCGGCGATTTCCGGGACCCCGGCTGGTATCGCTTTCCCGCTGGCACCGTCTCGCGCCGCGTCAGTAGCGATCCGAACTTTGGTGCGCCTTTCCGCCGCAGCGGCTCAAAAGCAGGGTAGCTGGCCTCCATGGCTGTCCTAGGCTGCATGCCCGGATCGCCGAGCAAGCAGCTCTTTGAACAAGCAATATGATCCCAAGCGACCGGCGCAAAGCCCTTATAAGTCAATCCTTTGACTGGGTCGCTAAACGTCTGTTCGTGGAAAGATGGCTCAATTGGTTTTTGGTAATTGCTCGACCACCAATTTGCCATCGCGCACTGCCACGATCTGCACACTCGTACCCTCCAACGCATCCGGGCCGGTCGCGGTCCAGACGCCGTCGCCGACGCGCACGCGCCCTTCTCCACCGCTGATCGTCGCAACGACGGTCACGATATCGCCGATCAACCGACTGCCACGATCATTAAGCAGCGGATCAGCCGTGGCGACGGGGTAATCAAGATACCAGCGCCGCCCGATGGCGATGCTCGCCGCACTCCACCCCGCAAACGAGGCGAGCTGAAGCAAGGGCGAAAGCGCGGGCAGGGCGAAGGTCGCAACGCCCGTAATCGCGGCGGCAATCGCCAGAAAGACGAGGAACACGCCGGGTGCGGCGAGCTCCGCCAGCCCGAGCGCGATCGCCAGCCCAACCCAGATCAGCCCCGCATAGGCAGCAAGCGCCTCGAGTGTCACTGATCGCGTGGTTCAAACGGGCTGCGCGGGCGGACTATTTCGGCGGGCGGGGAGGTGTCCTTCTCGCCCAGCGCCTCGCGCGCAATCGCGCCGATACCGCCCAGCGTCCCGATCAGCTGCGTTGCCTCAACCGGAAACAGGATCGTCTTCGCATTTGGCGAGGAAGCGAATTTGCCGATCGCCTCGACATATTTTTGCGCGATGAAATAATTAATCGCCTGCGGGCTGCCCTGTTCAATCGCGATCGAGACAAGCTGCGTTGCCTTTGCCTCAGCCTCGGCGGCGCGCTCACGCGCTTCGGAATCGAGGAAGGCGGAGGCCTTGCGCCCCTCGGCCTCGAGGATGCGTGCTGCTTTCTCACCCTCAGCGCGCAGTATTTCGGACGCGCGTGATCCTTCGGCCTCAAGAATGTTGGCGCGCTTTTCCCGCTCAGCCTTCATCTGGCGCGCCATGGCGTTGACGATATCGGTCGGCGGACGGATATCTTTCACCTCGACGCGGGTGATCTTGACGCCCCAGGGGTTGGTCGCGTGATCGACCACGTTCAGCAGCCGCGCGTTGATTTCGTCGCGCTTTGACAGGAGTTCGTCGAGGTCCATCGACCCCATCACAGTGCGCAGATTGGTGGTGACAAGCTGCATGATCGCGATGACCAGATCGCTCACCTCATAGGCCGCCTTGGCAGCATCAAGCACCTGAAAGAACACGACACCATCGACCGCGACCATTGCGTTGTCTTTGGTGATGATCTCCTGCCCAGGCACATCAAGCACCTGCTCCATCATGTTCACCTTGCGGCCAACGGAATAGAAAAGTGCAGGGTAAAAATTGAGGCCGGGTCGAGCAACAGTGGTGAAGCGACCGAAATGTTCGATGGTATAAGCAAAGCCTTGCCGAACGATCTTCAGACTGAGCCCGAGATAGATGATGGCGAGCAGCAGCAGGATGATGATGAGGCCGAACAGGAGTTCCATGGAGTTTCCTTGGGCGGTAGGAAGGGGCTTTTTGTCAGTATAGCATGGGCGTGGCGTGGGGAAGAAGGATGGCTGAAATGCCGATCCTGGAATTGAGGGCCAAGGCGCGCATCGGCACTGGCCAAAGGATGGGAGAGGCAATCGCCACTTTTGGCTCGCCGAAGTCCGGGGCGACGGTCATGGCTCAGGCCATTGCACCAGAAATTTGGCTAATGCCGGGTAGGCGGAACTCCAGCCCCTGGCCGCTGCCAACCATCAATCACCCCACCCCCAAAGCCCCTCTAGCTTCGCCCCGCCGCTTTGGTTACATGGACCGCCACGTATCTTAGCTTTATCGCTCGCCTGCAGGAACTGGCATCCTATGGATATTCGTCTCGGTCTCACTTTCGATGATGTCCTGCTTTGCCCGGGGGAATCGGATATCGTGCCGAGCATGGCCGATCCGCGGACCCGGGTGACCAAGGGAATTTCGCTCAATATTCCGGTGATCTCGTCGGCAATGGATACCGTCACTGAGGCCGACATGGCGATTGTGATGGCGCAATTGGGCGGGATTGGTGTGCTCCACCGTAATTTGTCGATTGAGCAGCAGGTGGCAGCGGTGCGGCAGGTGAAGCGGTTTGAATCGGGGATGGTGGTCAACCCGATCACGATTGCGCCTGATGCGACCTTGGCCGAGGCACAGGCGCTGATGACGCGGCACCGGATCAGCGGGATACCGGTGGTGGAGCGCAGCGGGCGGCTGGTCGGCATCGTCACAAACCGCGATGTGCGCTTCGCCGAAAACCCCAACCAGCCGGTATCCGAACTGATGACGCATGAGAATCTGGCGACGGTTGCCCCGGGCGTTAGCCAGGAGGAGGCGCGGCGGTTGCTGCATCAGCGCCGGATTGAAAAATTGCTGGTGGTGGATGCGGCGTATCACTGCATCGGCCTGATCACCGTCAAGGATATAGAAAAAGCGGTGATGTATCCCAATGCGACCAAGGACGCATCCGGCCGGTTGCGGGTGGCAGCGGCGACGACGGTGGGCGATTTGGGCTTTGAGCGGACGCGCGCGCTGGTCGAGGCGGAGCTTGATCTGGTCGTCATCGATACCGCACACGGCCATAATCGCGATGTTGCGCGTGCGGTAGAGCGGGTGAAGGCGCTGTCCAATTCGGTTCAGGTCGTGGCGGGCAACGTCGCCACGGCCGAGGCGACACGTGCGCTGATTGATGCAGGTGCGGATGCGATCAAGGTGGGGATCGGGCCGGGATCGATCTGCACGACGCGCGTGGTCGCAGGCGTTGGCGTCCCGCAGCTGACGGCGATCATGGATTGTGCCGAGGCCGCGCAAAAGCACGGCGTGCCAGTGATTGCCGATGGCGGCATCCGCACCTCAGGCGATGTCGCCAAGGCACTGGCGGCGGGGGCATCATGCGTGATGATCGGATCGCTGCTTGCGGGGACTGAAGAAGCACCGGGCGAGACTTTCCTGTTTCAGGGCCGCGCCTATAAATCCTATCGCGGCATGGGATCGGTCGGCGCGATGGCGCGCGGCTCTGCGGATCGCTATTTCCAGCAGGATATCAAGGATCAGCTCAAGCTGGTGCCTGAAGGAATTGAGGGGCAGGTGCCGTTCAAAGGCCCGGCGCGCGATGTCATCCACCAGCTGGTCGGCGGCGTTCGTGCAGCGATGGGGTATACGGGTGCGCGGACGATTAAGGAATTGCAGCAGCGCGCGCACTTTGTGCAGATTACCAATGCCGGTCTTGCTGAAAGCCATGTGCATGATGTGTCGATCACCCGGGAAGCCCCGAATTACCCAACGCGCTAACCCGCAAAACGACGTCATGTCATGACGCCCTCCGCACGGGTGCAGGCGGCGATTGAACTGCTTGATGCGATCATTCTGGCCGCACGTGAATCGGGGCCCGCCGCCGATACGCTGATCGCGCGCTATTTCGCCGAGCGGCGCTATGCGGGCAGTAAGGACCGGCGTGCGGTGCGTGAACTTGTCTATGCCGCGATCCGGCGGGCGGGCGAGATTCCGGCGCATGGTCGTGCAGCGATGGTGGCGGTCGCGCGGGAGGATCAGGCGCTTGCCGCACTGTTCGATGGCTCCGCGCACGGGCCAGCGGTGCTGAAGGGCGGCGAGCCAGCAGCATCGGCGGGGATTGCGCCTGCATGGCTTGCCAAGAAGTTGCTTGAGTCCGGGATTACCGAGGCCGACTGGCCGGCGCTGGTGGAGCGCGCGCCGCTCGACGTCCGCGTTAATCGGGCGCGCGCTTCGCCTGCCGACATTATTGCGACGATCGAAGGGGCGGTGGCCTCGCCTTTTGCGCCTGATGGTGTGCGGTTGCCCTCCGGCACCCAAATCGAGCAGCTTGATCTGTGGCGCGATGGCGCGATTGAGGTGCAGGATGAGGGCAGCCAGATCGTGACGCTTGCCGCCGGGGTAAAGCCGGGCATGCGCGTGGTCGATCTGTGCGCGGGCGCAGGCGGCAAGACGCTGGCGCTCGCGGCGATGATGGCGGGGGAGGGACAGATTCTCGCCTGCGATATTGATCGTGCGCGGCTGTCGCGGCTGGCCCCGCGTGCCGCGCGGGCCGGGGTGACGATGGTCGAGACGCGGCTACTCAATCCGGGCGTCGAGAGCGAGGCGCTGGCGGATTGGACGGGCGCTGCCGATTGCGTCCTGATCGATGCGCCGTGTTCAGGCACCGGCACCTGGCGGCGCAATCCTGAGGCGCGCTGGCGGCTGACGCCTGCCCGGATCGAGCGGCTCGTGGCAACGCAGTGGCAGGTGCTGACAATCGGCCAAGCGCTGGTGAAGCACGGCGGAGTACTGGTTTATATTGTCTGTTCGCTGCTTGATGCCGAAGGGAGTGATCAGATTGGGCGGTTCTTAGCGGAGTATCCGGGCTGGAAGATCGAGCCGATGACGCTGCCTGCGGGACAAAAACATGGGCTGGGGCAGCGCCTTACCCCGGCAGCCGACTCGACCGATGGCTTTTTTGTCGCAAGACTGCGCCGACCATGATAGCCCAACCAATTACGACCCGTTTGGAGACGTTGATGCGCATTTCGTCCGTTGCAATTGCAGCAGCTTTGACCCTGATGACTGTATCGACCTCGTTGCAGGGCCAAAAGCCCGATGATTGGATCGATGCGCGGTCGCTGTCGCTGCTCGCGACCGCCAAATCGCAGCAAGCGGCCGGCAATCTGGAGGCAGCGTCTGAGACGCTGGAGACGTCGCTTGCCGTCGATCCGCGTAACCGGGCGGCCTTTGTGGCGCTTGGCGATGTTTCAGAAGCGCGTGGTCTTTCGGGCAAGGCGATCCGTTTTTATCGCGAGGCGTTGACGCTGAATCCCAATGATCTGGCAGCGCTCAAGGGCCAGGGCGAGGCATATGTCAGCAAGGGTGCGCTCGAGCGAGCACGGCAGAATTTGGTTAAGTTACGCAAATTATGCGCAAAAGGCTGCGCTGAGGCGACGGCGCTTGCCGCAGCGATCGCAAAGGGCGCGCCGACACTTGCCGCTGCCCTGCCGGGCAAGACGCCCGGTGCGGATTGAGGCTGGATATCGCCGTCCCATATTTAGACGGCGTTTACCAAGGTAATCGCTGGTGGAAATAGTAAACGGTGCATTAACCTCGCGCCATGCACCCAACCAGAATCCTTTGCCAAAAGCAACGCGGTCACCCAATGCGGCGACTGTTGCATCAATCTGTGGCACAGCCCCCGGCAACACATATCGTCGCCGATGATGATCATGATCTCAAACTTTTCGTGCTGAGTTTTACGGCCTTTTTTATCAGTATTTACAGCCTGATTCTTTAAACCGGCTGCGATTATGTTGCCGCGTTGGCGGCGTCAGCGCATGTTCAGTCGGAGGCCAGGTGCAGTTTGTAGCCTAACCAGGCCGAGATCGGGCACATGCACGCCACCACAAGCAACAGGTTTTCAGGTGACATGCCCGCAGTTGTCAGACCCTGCACACCCACTGCACCCACCACCATTGCCCCTGCGTTAACGACATTATTGGCCGCCACTGTTCGCGCCGTCAGGTCCTTCGTCACTGTTGTTGTCAAAAAGGCATAAAGTGGCACCACAAACATCCCGCCGGTGACCGCAATCGCCGTCAACGCGCTAGCCGCCATGAGCGCGCGCGGGAGTTGAAGAAAGGTTGCCAAATTATAGAGCGTCCCTGCGGGCGCAGCGGGCCAACCGCGGCAGAGCAGGGAAAAAATGACGATGAACACGCCCATGGTCAGGACGGATGCGGGGGCAAAGCGGGCTGATGTCGTGCCTTTCAGCAACGCGTTAATCGCAACTGACCCCACCGCGACGCCAATCGAAAACAGCGCAATGACAAAGGTCGATACCTGTGCATCAGCGGTCAGCACATTTTTTACAAGCGGCGGAAAAATGATGATCAGCACCGCGCCCATCGTCCAGAAAAAGCTGATCGCGCATATCGCCAGAAACAGCACCGGTATGTGCATGGTCGAACTAATCACGCGCCATGACGCGGTGAAGGGATTGTAATTGACTTTTAACTCAGGCCCAAGCCGCGGTGCAGGGGGCACAAACAGGGCCGTCACCCAGCCGACGAGTGCGACGATCAGGACAGCGATTGCTGCGCCACGAGCCGACAAAATGCCAGCCATGACGGTGCCGGACAGAATGGCGAGATAGGTTGCCGCCTCAACCAGCCCCGTGCCACCCAGCACTTCATCGTCCTTCAAATGTTGGGGCAGAATCGCGTATTTAATCGGGCCAAAAAAGGCGGAGTGGACGCCCAGTCCCAATACAGCGGTTAGCATCAGACCAAGTCCGATTGTTATATAGCCCGCTTGCGCGATCAGCATGCCGCTTGATCCAACCAGCATAATCGCAATCTCCGCCGTTTTCACGATCCGGATGATTTTCGCCTTGTCATTGGTGTCGGCGAGCTGGCCTGACAGCGCCGACAGCAGGAAAAAGGGCAAAATCCCGATGGCTGTCGCCAACGCATTGAAATTTTGTTCCACCTTGGGATCACTGTAGATGTGATAGGTCGCGTAAAGAACCATCGACGTCTTGAACAGATTGTCGTTGAAGGCACCAAGAAACTGGGTGGTAAAAAGTGGCAGGAAACGGCGCTCTTTGAGTAGCCCGAGCGCATTCAGCATAAGCGGGTTGCGGCCTTGAATTGGTGAACGTTATGATCGCCCATAGCCGAACCGTCACAATAGCGGCAATCGCTTTGTGCTACGATGTTGCAGTTGTTCTCAGCTTCGCTCAATCGGCACCGGCCCGCTTGCCCGATCGACCGCGCATTCGAGACGCGCGTCAACAGGCTGTGCGGGAGAGCAGGCTGGCGCGGCCGGTATTTGAGCAAACTGCGACAGGATATGATGGCACCGGGCTTTGCCATATCGCCGCAGGCGCGTAGAGCAGTCATCGATGCTGACACTTCCCAATCTGCTGACGTTGTCGCGAATCCTCGCGGTGCCGCTTCTTGTCGGTTTTTTGTGGTGGCCTGCCTGGCAAGCTGGCTATGCAATTGCCTTTGGCCTTTATCTGCTGATGGGGCTGACCGATTATTTCGATGGTTATGTGGCGCGCGCGCAAGGGACGGTATCAAAGCTTGGCATCTTTCTTGATCCGATTGCCGACAAGATCATGGTCGCGTCCGTTGTCCTGATTTTGGTGGGCACGCGCGACATTGCCGGGGTGCATATCATTGCTGCGTTGGTGATCCTGCTCCGCGAGATCGCTGTGTCCGGGCTAAGAGAGTTTCTGGCGCAGCTGCAGGTGTCGATGCCGGTCTCTGCATTGGCGAAGTGGAAGACGGCGTTACAGCTGCTGGCGCTTGGCGCGCTGATTTTGGCCGGGGCGTTGCCGGGGTTAACGTGGATCAAGCAGACCGGGCTGGCAGCGCTCTGGGGCGCGGGCGTGCTGACGGTGATCACGGGCTGGGATTATCTGCGCGTTGGCCTAAAGCACATGGATTGAATGCGTGGCGATCAACATCCTCTATTTTTCCTGGGTGCGTGAGATGATTGGCGTCGGGCAGGAACAGGTCGAACCGCCCAAAAGCGTTCAGACTGTTGTCCAACTGGTGGACTGGCTTTCTGCACAAAGCCCAGTCCATCATGCCGCTTTTATCGACCGGGATCGGTTGCGCGCCGCGGTTGATCAGGTGTTCGTATCGCTTGATGCACCGCTTGGAGAGGCTGTTGAGGTAGCGCTGTTCCCGCCGGTGACCGGAGGATGCTAACGGTTTTGGTACAGGATACCGCGATTGACTCAGCTGCGGCATTGGCATCGCTTGAGGTCCAAGGGGCGGGTGCTGTGGCAAGCTTTACCGGTCTTGTCCGGGTTGACGACGGCGTGACCGGACTTGAGCTGGAGCATTATCCTGGTGCAACTGAGGCGGCGCTGACCCGATTGGCTGAAGAGGCAATGGTGCGCTGGGCGTTGTCCGCCGTGGCTGTCGTGCACAGGGTCGGCCGGATGGTGCCAGGGGACCGGGTGGTATTTGTAGGAACAACAGCATCCCACCGTGCAGCCGCACTGGACGCCTGCGCATTTTTGATCGACCGACTAAAGACCGACGCGCCTTTTTGGAAGCGCGAGGATCGGGCGGGCGAGGCGCGTTGGGTTACGGCGCGCGCGGCTGATGATGAGGCGGCTACGCGGTGGGGTAGTGGTTCTTAGCTGGCATCTGCCAACACTTGACTTAACAGCTGAAAGTCACGCTCGCGCGGCGAGGCGCGGCGCCAAACGAGACCGATACTGCGCATTGGATGGTCGCCTTCAAGCGGTCGCGCGATGATGTTGGTGCGGGCCAGGATGCCCGCGATGATCGCCATTTCGGGCAACATCGTGACCCCGAGCCCGTTATCGACCATTTGCACGATCGTGTGCAGCGACGTCCCGAGCATCGTTGCTTCTGCGCGCAACTCGGGCCGGTTGCAGGCCGACAGGACATGGTCCTTGAGGCAATGGCCGTCCTCAAGGAGCAACAGCCGCGTTTCATCAATATCGGCAGCGGCGATGCTCGTGGGGCAGGGGGTGTATTCGCCTTCGGGAAACGCGACAAACAGCCGGTCGTCGAACAGCCGTTGGGCGGTGACTTCGCCGCAGGCATAAGGGAGTGCCAGCAAGACGCAGTCAGTGCGGCCATTATGCAGCCCTTCACAGGCCGGACCGCTTGGTTCCTCGCGCAAATATAGCTTCAGGTCGGGGTAATCGGCGCGCAGCCGGGGTAAGATGCGCGGCAGCATGAAGGGCGCGATCGTCGGGATCACACTCATCCGCATCTCGCCCGATAATGGTCGTCCGGCAGCGCGGGCGAGATCCCCGAGTTCCTCGGCCTCGCGCAAGACGCGGCGAGCCTTTTCAGCGATCCGGTCCCCCAGCGGGGTGAAACGTACGACGCGGCGGGTGCGTTCGACCAGAGTCACGCCAATTAACGTTTCGAGTTCGCGCAATCCCGATGACAGCGTTGACTGGGTGACGAAACATGCATCTGCCGCACGGCCGAAATGCCCGTGTTCCTGCAATGAAACGAGATACTGGAGCTGTTTGAGGGTTGGCAGATAGGTGGTCAAAACACGCGGCCTGATCGTTTAAATCGATCAATACGGACCAAATGACATACTTGTCAACTTAGTCGGTCGATCTTATGTGCAGTGCAGCATGAACGGCTTGGTCCAGATTGCGCCTGTTCTCCCCCTGCGGTCTTTAAGGTCCGCCGTTCATATAACCCTGAAAAAAAAGGTAATTTTATGTTGACCGTTGGTAACAAGTTTCCCGATCTGACTATTCCCGTGCAGCAGGGCACCGATGCGCTCCCGGCCGGCGAGACGATCAATGTCCTCACCACCGCGCCCGGCAAGTGGAAGATCGTGTTCTACTGGCCAAAGGATTTTACCTTTGTTTGCCCAACCGAAATCGTTGGTTATTCTCAGTTGAAGGGCGATTTTGAGGATCGCGATGCCGTCCTGATCGGTGCCTCGACTGATACGTCGCACGTTCATCTCGCTTGGCGCAAGTCGGACCCCGATCTTGCAGCGGCCGATTTCCCCTGGATTGCCGACAATGGCATGGAACTCGCCAAGGCGCTTGGCATCCTGGATGCCAATGAACATGTCGCCTATCGCGCGACTTTCACGGTTGATCCTGACGGCATCATCCAGGCCGTGCAGGTCAACGGCCTCAATGTCGGGCGCAATCCGGCAGAAACGTTGCGTGTGCTTGATGCGTTGCAGACCGACGAGCTTTGCCCGTGCAACTGGACCAAGGGCGACGAGGTCCTAAAGCTGGCGGCATAGGGTTATTGGGACGGGGTGTGAGGACTCAGTAATCCTTGCGCTCCGTCCTATTCGTCTACGCTGATTCCACGACCATTTCTCACCTCGGAAACGTTCCGGGGTTCACCCTGCCCAAAAGCGCCTTCCCATCGGGGAGGCATGGACCCAGGCACAAGTCCGGGTTCACGGGTATGATTGTTTATTGGAATTACACCCATGTCGCTCAAAGATTTTGCCAGCAGCCTGCCCGATTTCGCCAAGGACATTCGCCTCAATGTCGGCTCGCTGCTCAATGAGACGCAATTGAGTGATCAACGCAAATATGGCCTGTTACTCGCGTGCGCGCACGGCACGGGATACAAGCCGCTGGTCGATGCGGCTGAAGCGGAATGCAATGAAAAGCTGACCGCCGAGGCAGCAACTGCGGCGCGTGCGGCGGCGGCCGTAATGGCGATGAACAACGTTTATTATCGCTTCACCCATCTTGCCGGGAACGACGAATATCGCCGGATGCCAGCCAAGCTGCGCATGAATGTGATAGGCGCACCGGGCATCGACAAGCTAGATTTTGAGCTGTTCAGCCTTGCGGTGTCGGCGATGAACGGCTGCGGAATGTGTATCGACAGCCACGAGCATATCCTAAAAAAGGCCGGAGTGACTGCGGAGAGCATCCAGAATGCGGTGCGCATCGCCTCTGTTATGAAGGCGTTGGCGACGATTCATGCCGCGCTGAACTGAGGCAGCATTCGTCGGTTGGCAATCAGGCGAGCGCCTTCCAGATCGTGTAGCTGCTCGTCAGGGTCAGCAGCCCGCCAACCAGCGCCATGAGCTGGCGGGCCGGGATGCGCTTTGCCAGGATCGCGCCGAAGGGGGCTGCGGTCAGCCCGCCGATCAAGATGCCCAGGCTGGCGATCGTGAAGGCTGCAAAGCCCATCGTGGCAATAAAGGTTGCCGATATGGTGGCTGTCAGGAAAAACTCTGACGTGTTGACCGTGCCGATCGTACTGCGTGGGTTAGCCCCCTGCACGAGCAAATTGGAGGTGACAACCGGTCCCCAGCCTCCGCCGCCAACTGCGTCGAGAAAGCCGCCGATCAGCCCAAGTGGCTCGATTATACGCGGCTGTCGCGGTTCACCAATGCCCTGCCAGGCACGATAAAGCAGATAAAGGCCAATGATCGCAAGATAGGCCATCACCAGCGGCTTGGCGACGGAGCCGTCGATATTGCTCAGCACATACGCGCCGATCGCGCCGCCAATCATGCCGGGGATCACCAACCGCCGAAACAACCGCCAATCGACATTGCGGTGGAGGACATGACTGATCCCCGATGCAGCGGTGGTGAACGTCTCGACCGCGTGAACACTGGCTGAGGCAAGCGCGGGCGAGACGCCGAGAAAGCTGACCAGCAGGGTGCTGTTGACGACGCCAAATGCCATGCCCAGCGCGCCGTCAATCATCTGTGCGGCAAAGCCGACCGCGATGAAGGGCAAAAGCGCTGAAAAATCAAAGCTCGTCAGATCAAACATTGCGCGCCGGTGCCCCTTTCCTGTCATGGCCTATGCGGCCTGATAAAAGCCGACAAGATAGATAGGATTTCAGACGACGAAGTTGGCGATGAAGCGGTTATGGAATTTGTTGATGCGAGCGCCTAGATAGGCGACTGTACAAATTTGGAGATGTGGCCAATGTTCGATCGTTTGATCGCCTATCTCGATTCGATCAAGCAGCGTGATCCTGCCCCGCGATCACGTTGGGAGATTTTGTTATACCCCGGGGTGCTTGCCTTGGCGATGCACCGGGTCGCGCATTCGCTTTACCGGGCCGAACTGTTTTTCTTCGCGCGCTTCGTGAACCATTTGTCGCGCTTTTTGACGGCAATCGACATTCATCCGGGTGCCAAAATTGGCCGTAACTTCTTCATCGATCATGGTTTTTCGGTGATCGGTGAAACGGTGGAGATTGGTGACAACGTGACTATCTACCAATGTGTCACACTCGGCGGGACCAGTCCCGACAATGGCTTGGCGGGCAAGCGCCATCCAACCTTGCTTGACGGCGTTATCGTTGGTTCAGGTGCGCAAGTGCTCGGGCCGATCACGGTTGGTGCGGGTGCCCGGATCGGGGCCAATGCGGTCGTCACGCGAGATGTAGTGCCTGGAGCGGTAATGGTCGGCATCCCGGCCCGCGCGACGATGGTCGAAGGCGGTCGTAGCAATAAAAGTTTCGTCCCTTATGGCACACCGTGCAGCGAGCAATTTGATCCCGAGACGCAAAAGGTGGAATTGCTGCGCTGTGAAGTTGAGACGTTGCGCAAGCGGCTCGATGCGCTGCTGAGTGAAAACGAGGACCAGCGTAATCGCGCCTGATGGGAACGGTTAC
>Ga0163144_10018353_pt1 | contig 14160 bp, 7 predicted proteins | sample OliLak19BULKMAT1_FD_123175 | JGI IMG/M metagenome (GOLD analysis project Ga0163144, IMG submission 123175) | Freshwater microbial mat bacterial communities from Lake Vanda, McMurdo Dry Valleys, Antarctica - Oligotrophic Lake LV.19.BULKMAT1 | ecosystem: Environmental > Aquatic > Freshwater > Lake... | reverse complement strand
GGTCCGTTGTTCGAGTTTCAGCCGATAGCCCAACCCGCCGCGATAGTCGGGCAGCACGCCGGTCATGTGCGACCACAACATCGGCTGGCCGTCCTTCATGCCGACCACGGCATAGGCAAAGCCGACCATGCGGTCGCCGGCGTCGAACGCGCCGATTAGCGTCGCGCCGCGCTTGACGGTGAAAATGAAGACCGGAACGGTGACCGTGTCGGAGCTGTCGGTGTAGCCCCAAATGGCGTGCTCGAGCTCCACCACCTGGCGGAAATCGACGATCGTCTTGAGGTCGCGAATGTGAATGTCAGTCATGAGGCACGCAACCACGAAGAAGCGAAGGGCAAACTCTAGAAGCGACCGTAGCGCGTCGCAACTCCCCTTCGCGCTGGGCCGTCGCACCGCAGCCTCCTCTGGCACCATATCCCTATGATCTACCTGTGCTGCAAGATCATCGTCGGCGAGATCCCCGCAGACAAGGTCTACGAGGACGATCAAGCGATCGCCTTCAACGACATCAACCCGCAAGCGCCGACACACGTGCTGATTGTGCCGAAGCGGCACCTGTCGACGCTGAACGATCTGTCAACGGCGGACGATGCGTTGGTGGGAGCGCTGGTGCGGAGTGCGGCGGCGGTCGCGAAAGAGAAGGGCTGTGACGGCTCCGGATACCGTACCGTTCGTCTTCAACTGCAACGCCCAGGCAGGCCAGACGGTGTTTCACATCCACCTGGCACCTGGCACCTGCTGGGCGGACGCACGATGGCCTGGCCGCCCGGTTAGCGGCGCAGCCGCGCGGAACTAGACCAGCTCACGGCCGCCGGTTTCCGGAATCCAGATCCAAAACACAGCGGCCACCACGAAGGCCGCCGCACAAACCGACAGGGCCGAGCTGAAGCCGTGCGTCTGCGCCAGTGAGCCGACCACGAACGGCGCCGCCGCGCTGGCGACGCGGCCGACGTTGTAGGTCAGCCCCTGCGCAGTGGCACGGATCGCCGTGGGGTACAGCTCGGCCGAGACGGCGCCGAAGCCGGTGAAGTACCCGGTCCCAAAAAATGCGACGAACGGCCCGAGCAGCAGCAGAGCGAGCGGCAGGGTGATCGATACGTAGGCCAGCATCAACACGGCCGCCGTCAGCAGGTAGGTGACATAGGCCCGCCGTCGGCCGATCAGATCGCTCACATAGCCGAACGTCACGTAGCCGAACCACATGCCGACCTGCATCGCCACGACGAAGCCAGACATCATCGTGGTGCTCAGGCCGATTCCGCCGTCCGCAACGGGCATCGCCAGATAGGCCGGCAGCCACAAATTGAAGCCCCACCACGCGAACATCGTGCTGGCGTTCATCAACGTGATGACGATGGTGACCTGCCGCATGCCGGGAGCGAAGATCAGGCCCAGGCCGAGGCCGGCCGGGCGGGCGACCTTCTGCTGCTCCCGCCAGATCTCGGGTTCCTTGACCGAGCGACGGACCCAGATCGTGAGGAACGCGGGCAGCACGCCGACGAAGAACACGCCGCGCCATCCCCAGTAGGGCATGACCACGGCGTTCACGAGCGCGGCGGCGGCGTAGCCGACGGCCCACGAGCTTTGCATGAAGCCGAGCGCCTTGCCGCGATGCTGACTCGGCCAGGTTTCGGAGACGAGCGCCGCGCCGCTGGCCCACTCGCCGCCCATGCCGAGTCCGAGCAGGACGCGAAAGACCGCCAGTTGCCACACGGTCTGCGACAACCCGCACGCCGCGGTGAAGATGGAGTAGATGATGATGCTGCCCATCAACGCGCGGGTGCGGCCGAACTTGTCGGCGATGACACCGAACATCAGGCCGCCGGCCGCCGAGGCGAGCAGCGTGATCGACCCGAGCAGTCCGGCCGTGGGTGCGTCCATCGACAGGTCGCGCATCAGCGCGACGAGCACGAGGGCGTACAGCATCACGTCGAAGGAATCGAGCATCCAGCCGAGGGATGCGGCAACAAGCGCGCGCTTGCCCTCCGGCGTGCCGGCCCGCCACCAGCCGAAGAGCCCCGGCGCTGCGGTCGTGGCCGTGGCGTTCATGCGGACTCCGGTTTCGCGCCGAAGCCGCCGCCACCAGGTGACTCGATGCGAAGCCGATCACCGGCTGCAAGCGTCAGGGTGGCCTTGCCTGGGATCACGGATTCTCTCTCCTTGCTGATGAGCGTGTTGCGCCCCGACTGCCCGGGGTCGCCGCCCTGCGCGCCGTAGGGCCGGCCCTTGCGGCGATCCGACAGCACGGTCACGGCGGTTTCGGTCAGCACTTCGTACTCGCGGACAATCCCCTCGCCGCCTCGAAACGCGCCGTCGCCGCCGCTGTCCTTTCGCAACCGGTATTGCCGGAGACGGACGGGCAGGTAGTGCTCGAGCGCCTCCACCGGCGTATTCCGTGTGTTGCTCATGTGGGTGTGAACCCCGCTGATCCCGTCGAGGCCGGGCCGCGCGCCCATGCCGCCGCCGATGGTCTCGTAATAGGCGAAGCGCCGTCCGGTTCGCGGATCGAGTCCTCCCAGCGTGACGTTGTTCATGGTGCCCTGGCTCGCCGCCGGAATCTGGTCCGGCAACGCCTTGGCCAGCGCACCCAGGATCACGTCGGTGATCCTCTGCGAGGTTTCGACATTGCCGCCGGCCACGGCCGAGGGCCGCCTGGCGTTAACGATGGACCCTTCCGGGGCGATGACTTGGACAGCGCGTGCGATGCCCGCATTGTAGAGGACGTCTTCGGCAATCAGGCAGCGGAAACCGTACAGCGTCGCCGACAGGGTGATGGCGTAGTTGGCATTCACGCCGCCGGTCGTCTGGGGGTCGGTGCCGGTGAAGTCGACCTCCGCGCGGTCGCCGTTGATGCGGATGGCCACGCGAATCGTGATCGGGCCGCCATTGAACCCATCGTCGTCCAGGTAGTCTTCGAATTCGTAGACGCCGTCGGCGATGCCGGCGATGGTGGCGCGCAGCACGCGCTCGGTGTAGTCCTGCAACGCGACGGCGTAGCTGTCGATGCGGCGGCGGCCGTACTTCTCGACGATCTCGCGAAGGCGCTTTTCGGCGACGCGGTTGGCGGCGATCTGCGCGGTGATGTCGCCCTCGCGCTCGTCCGGCGTGCGAACGTTGGCGCGAATCAGGTTCATCACGTCCTGGACGATCTCGCCGCGGCGGGCCAGGCGGATGGGCGGAATGATCAGCCCCTCCTGGTAGACCTCGCGCGCCAGCGGCATCGACCCCGGGGTCATGCCGCCGACGTCGGAGTGATGGGCGCGATTGGCCACATAGAAGGCAGGCCGCTTCTCGCGGCCGAGGAATACTGGTGACACGAGCGTGATGTCGGGCAGGTGCGTGCCGCCGCGGAACGGATCGTTCAGCACGACGATGTCGCCGGGCTCCATCGCGACATCGTCGATGGCCGCGCGCACCGACAGCGGCATGGCACCGAGATGCACCGGCATGTGGTCGCCCTGGGCGATCGTCTCGCCCTGCGCGTCGTAGACGGCGCAGGAATAGTCGAGGCGTTCCTTGATGTTCGGCGAGAAGGCGGTGCGACACAGCGTGACGCCCATCTCCTCGGCGACCGACACGAAGAGGTTCTTGAAGACCTCGAACTCGATCGGATCCACTTTGGTCTTGCGCTGGCTCATGACATCACCGCCACGGCGGTGTTCTGCTGGCGGCGGCCACCCTGGACCACCCCGCGCACCGCGAGAAGATTACCGAATTCATCAATGCGGAAACTGAAGCCGGGCGGCACCACGGCGGTGGCCTGCGCCCCGGCCACGACGACCGGACCGTGGCCGACCGTACCGGCCGCGAGGTCTTCCCAGCGGTAGAACCCGGTGTCGACGGTCTTGCCGCCGAACCGCGCCGGGCCGATCCGTGAGGGCACCGCCTCGATCTGCCCGCCGACCGCGGTCCGCGGCAGTTCCGGCTTACGCGTCACGCCGGTGGCGGTAACGCGGAGGTTGACGATCTCGGTGAGACGCGCGGCGTTCGCGTAGCCGTAGCGACGCGCGTGCTGCCGGTCGAATTCCTCGCGGAACCCCTCGGCAAAGGGCACGGTAATCTCGTAGGACTGCCCCAGGTAACGGACGTCGAGTTCCCTCGTCACGTAGGCCGTGTCGGGACCCAGCGTGAAGCCTTCGTTCTCGAGAGCCGACTCGGCCTGCGCCACCAGCGGCTGCATCAGCTCCTCGAGCTGGGCGACCGAGGCATCGTCGCCGGCGCGGAGCACGGTCAGCGAGTAATCCTTGGTGACATCGGCCACCAGCGTGCCGAACGCGGAAAGCACGCCGGCATAGCGGGGAACGATGACGGTTGGGATGTCGAGCGTGTCGGCAATCTCGCACGCGTGCATGCCGCCGGCGCCGCCGAAGGCGAGCAGGGCGAACTCACGCGGGTCGAATCCGCGCTGCACCGAGACCACGCGAATGGCGCGTTCCATATTGGCGTTGGCGACGCGGACCACGCCTTCGGCCAGGGCGAGTTCGGAGACCTTGAGTTCCGCCGCCAGTGGCAACGCCACCGCCCGCGCCCGTTCGATGTCGAGGGCCATGCGGCCGCCGAGAAAGTACTCCGGATCGAGCCGACCGAGCAGCAGGTTGGCGTCGGTGACGGTGAGCATCGTGCCCTTGCCGTAGCAGGCGGGACCGGGATCGGCGCCAGCGCTCAATGGCCCGACCCGCAGCGCGCCGCCGCGGTCGATGTGCGCCACGGACCCGCCGCCCGCGCCCACCGTGTGGATGTCGATCACCGGCAGGCGCACCGGGAAGTCGCCCACCATCGATTCCGTCGTGGTGCTGATCGCTCCGTCGATTAAGCTCACGTCCGTGGACGTGCCGCCCATGTCGAAGGTAATCACTCGCGGATAGCCGGCCATGTCGGCCACGGCACGGGCGCCGACGATGCCGGCGGCCGGGCCCGAGAGGATGGTGCGCACCGCCACCGCCTTGGCGGCGCTGGCGGAAATCGATCCGCCGTTGGACTGCATGATGCTCAGGCGGCAGCCGAACAAGCGCGATTCGAGCGCGGTGAGATAGCGGCCGACAATCGGCGTCACATACGCGCTGAGGATGGTGGTGCTCCAGCGCTCATACTCGCGATACTCGCGGACGACCCGATGCGAGGAGGAGACCTGAAGGCCGGCCTCCTCGAACACCGCGGCGACGGCGTCTTCGTGTGCGGGATTGCGGTAGGAATGCAGGAAGCAGACGGCGACGCTGCCGACGCCGGCCTCGCTCAGCTGCTGCGCCAGCCCGCGGGCCGCCGCCAAATCCGGCGCCTCCAGCACTTCGCCGTCGGCGCCCAGGCGCTCGACCAGGCCGAAGGTCAACTCTGGCTCGACCAGCGGACGCCGGTCTTCCTGCATCAGGTTGTAGAGCTCGCGCCGGGTCTGACGCCCGATGCGGACGACGTCCTCGAAGCCGGCGGTGGTGACCAGCGCGACGCGCGCGCCCTTCCGCTCGAGCACGGCGTTGGTGGCGACGGTCGAGCCATGCACGACCTCGGCGCCGCCCGTGCTGCCGGAGATTTCCTGGATACCAGAAACAATCGCGCGCGACGGGTCGTCGGGCGTCGATCGCACCTTGTGAACGGACACGCCAGCGGGCCCCAGCATCACCAGATCGGTGAAGGTGCCCCCGGTGTCGACCCCGATTCGAATCATTCCTGCTTTGCTCCTTGCGGCCCGGTAGTCGTCGACGGATCGTTGCCGTCGCGCGGTTTCGGCGGACGCGGCCGATTGATCGAGAGGCTCATGCCTCCAAAAAATTCGTCGGTCTTGCGTTCGATCTGGTGATCGCCCGTGACCAGGTAGTCGAGGATCGCCTTGTCCCACTGCAGGCCGGCGGTCGCCACCAGCTTCATCCAGTCGCCGTAGGCCGTCTCGTCGGGAGCCTCGGTGCTGCCGGTCCAGATCGTGACGTTCGGGTTCCTGGTCATGAAGTCCTGGCTCGTCGGGCTGGTTTTCGCGCCCTTGATCGCGGTGTAGATCAGCACGTCGTTGGTGAAGTCGAGCTTGAAGTTCTCGGGGTCGAAGGCGCGGCCATAGCGCTCATAGCGGGCATAGGCGCGGGCGTTGAGCGCGCGCACCTCCGGTGCCGCGTTGATGTTGGAGCTGAACCGATCGCGGATCTGGAAGGCGGCGTCCTTGTGTCGCGGAAATTTCGGATCGTCCAGGTAGCCGAAGCCCGGCGTGAACCAGCCGCGCATGCCCCACCAGTCGCGCGCCTCGGTGACGCGGTTACGGACCCAACCCGCGTACTCGGAGAACAGCATCACCCACTCGTGCGACGGATATCCGTGGGGATTGAGGAACACGTCGGGCAGCCACTGCCGCCACAAGTCGGCCCGGATCGGCGATTCCGGATAGATCGGGTCCTGTTCCCACTGCTGGTTCGTCACGTCGACGCCGAGCGAGCCGAGGTAGCCAGCATGGAGCATGAAGTCCGGCGTGATCTTGTAGAGGTCGTAGGCCAACTGCGCCCCATCCGGGTTAGTGATCGGATGAAAGACCACGTTGACCTTGTTCAGCATCGGCCGGTAGGCCGGATCGGTCAGCAGCAGCTCGGCCATCTTGAGCGTGTGGCTGGTCGACGACACCTCGTTAGCGTGCTGGCGGGCCGAGTAGATCACCGTCGGCTTCCACGTCGTCGCCTTGGCGGCCGACCAATGTGTCGCCTCGATCGCCGGCATCAGGTCCATCGCCCAGATGTCTTTGCCGAGATAGCTCTGGCCAACCTTGTAGGCCGTGGCTTGAGGAAACGTGGCCGCCATCTTCGCCAGCATCTGGTTGGCCTCGGGCGGCGGGATCGGCGTGTCCCACTGCACGAGCGGTTCACCCGCGTGCTGATATCCGGCCGGCAGCAGTGTCTTGATGTCGGGCCACGGCGCCGGCACGCCGCCGCGCGCCAATGTGAACGTCTTCTCGGTCGCGGCCGACACGTCGTGCGCCCACTGCGTGGTCACGTGGAGGGCGCCCAGGTCGTGGTAGGCGAGCGCGTCACGATAGAGGCCCGCCGCGCGTAACGCCGACAGGTGCTCCAGCAGCGCGCCGGCCTGTGCCGCGGACATGATCTGGCTGTCGACGCGGTCCGCGCGCGCCCGCACGATCAGCTTGTCGCGCTCGTCCTTCTCGGTGTCGACCTTCAGCCGCAGCGTCAGCGCATCGATGCCGTCGCGGCCGGCCGTCACAATCGCCGCCACTGCCGACGGGCGCTCCACCGCGACCGCGGGCACCTCCATCTTGATCGTGCCGGTGGCGCCGCCCTGCTCGACGTAGTCGATCGCCACGGCCGGATGCACCGAGCCGAAACCGGTCAGCGTGATCGCCGCTGTGCCGGCGGTGCCGTCACCCTTGGGGCGCATGATCGGGATGACGCGGCCGGGATAGTTCAACGCGCCGCCGCGCGCGTAGCGGCCCATGACGTCGAAGAAATGGAGCGTGGCGAAGTAGATGTCCTCGTGCAGCGAGTTGAGCGGCGAGATCTGCTCCTTGTCGAGCCCGAGCTGATAGTCCGGCTCGCTCAGGCTGACATCAACGGTCAGCTCGCCGAAGAACGGCGCATCGGCCGGGTCGGGCTTGCCCTCCGTCAACGCCATCGTGTAGTCATACAGGCGGTTAAGGACCGTGCTTTGGAAGTGATCCCAGAAGCGCTCCAGGTCGGTGATGATACGGCGGTCGGCCAGGACGCGGGCGCGGCTCTTCGCCGTAATCCAGCCGGTGGTCACGCGAACCTTCTCGTAGTCCGGGAACTTGTCGAAGTAGGGCCGCAGCACCATCTTCGGTTCGAACGTCTGGCGCAGCAGTTCCGCGCCGCCGGCGCCGGTGGCGATCACCTCGTAGGTCGGCGAGCCGATCGGCGTCTTCTCGAAATGAATCTTCGCGATGTCGAGGCCCAGCTCGCGGGCCAGGATCTCGTCGATCGGAAACAGCTCGAGCAGCCAGCGCGTCGGCGTGAACATCGCCTGCTGCTTCCATTCCTCGGGAGCTCCCGTCTCCGCGAACTTGATGGTGATGTCGCCGACGGCCTGGCCGGCCAGCGCCGGGCGGACGACGTCGTAGAGCCAGCTGTAGCCCTGCTTGTAGGCGGACAGCACCATGACCGAGGTGCCCTCGACGCTGGCGCCCGCCTTGACGAGTTCGGCGGTCGCCTCGCGGGCGATGCGGGCGCGGACATCCGGCGGTTCGCTGAGGCGCGCTTCCACCACCACGGGCTCGCGCCGGCGCAGCTTGGGAATGACCTCGGTCCGCAGGCTGGTCCAGAACTCGTCAACTTCCGACGCGATCGTCACCGTCGTGTTGATCAGCGTCTTGGCCTTCTGAACGTCGAGGTCCTCAACCACGACCTCGAGCTGGCCCGTCGGCAGCGCCGACCTCAGCCGGGTGCGCAGCAGCACTTCGAGGCCCGGGTCGGCTTTGTCGAGATAGACGCGCACGCGCGCGGAATCGAGCACCCGGCCGCGCAGCGTCGCAGCCATCTGGTCGAGTTTGTAGATGGCGGCCGCTGCCTGCCCAGCCGGTGTGCGACCGCCGATGAAGCGGCGGACGTCGTTCTCGACGGTGTCGAGGGTGGTGCGGTCCTTGCCTCGCTGCCAGATGTGTGGGAAGCGCTCCGACATCTGCTGCAGAGCGCGCCGCACGCCCGGCGCGTCGGCGCCGCTCACGACCACGGCGCTCTTTTCGCCGAAGGCCTTGCTGACGATCTGGATCGCGCCTTGATCCGGCTGAAGCGACGGGCGGATCCACTTTTCCGACTTCGCGAGTTCGGCAGCCACCGGGTGGGCGCCGCCCACCAGCACCAGGGTCGGCTGGCTTTCGGGCTTGCCGAGCTGCGCCGGGGGAATGACGAGAGGCAGCGAGATGCCAGTTGACTCAAGCCCGACCCGCGCGGCCAGGTCGATAACGCCGTCGCTGCCGTCGCCGGTTGCGCTGATCACGGCGTCGACGCGGTCAGGAATCAGGTTGCTGTCAGAGTCGCCAAGAAGACCATCAATGGCGAACAGCGACGAGAGGTCCACTGCCTCTTTCGCGGCGGCGCCTGGCCGTCGCGCCGGCGGCAATTCCGGAGCAGCGGGCGCGGCCGCGCGTTCGACGATGACGCTGACGGGCGCGGCGGCGCCGGCGATCAAGCGGATCTCGAGCGCCCGGGCGCCTGGGTATGATAGCGCTGGCTTTGGCGAATCGGCCGCCGGGGCGGCGGCGGGCGCGGACCGGACGCCGGCCAGAGCAGTGCGAACGCGGCTCAGGTCGGCGGCCGTTGGCAGCGCCACCGACACGATCACACGCTCGAACTCCTCGCGGCCCGCTTCGACGCGCACGCCGATCGGCGATACCGCAGAGGGTGTCACACCGGCCTTCACGATCGCGGCGCGCACGTCGGTGGCCACGTCCTGCAACGTGGCGCCCTTGGGCACCCATACGTACGGCAGGCGGCCGGCAAACGCCGCCGTGGCCGCGCGGACGCCGGCGGCGTCGCCGCCGGTCACGGCCACCACCGGCCGGTTGTTCGCCGTCGTAATCGCGACGAGGCCCTGGCCGTTCGCAAGCGGGCGGGGATCGAGCGACGCCACCGACACGCCGACGCGTAACACACCAGCCGGGCCGATCGCCACGACGGCATCGGTCGGACGATCGCGGCCGACGGGCAGATTCATGGCCATCGTCTCGAAACCGAACCTTGCGGCAATGTCAGAGGCCGCCGCGATCTCATCGTCGGTCGGCGAGGCGCCGAGCAGGACGCCGGCCGCCAGGAAGTCGACCACGGCGTCGCCGTTGCGATCCTGCAGAAAAGCTCCGGGCCGATAGACCTCGTCGAGCCCGGTCACCGCAGGCGGCGACTGGCCGCGGGCGCCGGCGTCGCTGGCCGCCAGTGCCGCCGCCAATGCCCAGGCGGTCGTGAGCCGCCGGTGTCGTGACGATGTGATCGGTCTCATAAGCGTGTTCCCTTCGCGGTAGCCACCGGGTCGTGTTGTGCGCAGAGGATCGCGAGCTGTTGTGCGGTTACGGGCTTGATAACGAGCCTGACGCCGAGCGCGTCGATTCGGCGGCGTTCGTCTTCGTTTACGTCATAGGCCGTCATCAGGATCAGGCCCAGGCCGGCATCCCGCTCGCGGGCGACAGCCATCAGGTCGAGGCCGGTCACGCCGTCCATGCGGACGTCTGCAATAAGGCAGTCATAAGACTGCTGTTCGAGGCGCGAGAGTGCCTCGAGCGCCGAGCCGTCGGCATCGGCCTCGTGCCCGTACAGGGCCAAGCCAAGGGCGAGCGACTCGCGGGTGTTCTTGTGGTCGTCAACTACGAGCACGCGCACGTCATACCTCGAAGCACCAGGGGGAGCAGTCCATCAGCGGACTGCTCCCCCACGGTGGGGTGTCACACCCGACGCGTGGGCATCAGAAGCGGTACCGGATCGCGAACTCGGCCTGCCGCGACGGCGCGTTGATGTTCGGTAGCAACGAGGTCGCCCGTCCGAACGTGCCCGCCGTGATGTTGTTACTCGGCACGTTGTAGTTCGCGCGATTCGCGATGTTGAACAGCTGACCGATGAGCTCGACCGAGTGCGACCGGCCGAAGTCGACGGTCTTCGTCAGGCGCAGGTCAACATTGGCGAAGCCCGGGCACTCGACCTCCGACACCGAGGCCTGGCCGCGCGACTGGCGGAAGCCGTTGATGGCGTCGAGGTTGAGATCGCGGCAGCCGCTGTACTGGCCGACTCCGGCGGGTAGGTCGTTGGCGTAGCCGTCGCGGTTGATGTCGATGCTGCTGACCGGGTTCATCGGCAGGCTGGTCCGGAAGTCGGCGATCACCGAACTGAGAATGCCGTACGGCAGCTGGACGATGCCGCTCGCGACGAGGCGATGACGGCGATCGGATTGACCAGGCGATTGACGCTTGTCAAAGCCGTAGACGTCGGCGAAGACGTTCCGGAACGACTCGTCGGTCGACTTGCTCAGCGTGTACGACACCAGGTACTGGTAGCGGTTGCTCATGCGCTTCTCGAACTTGAAGAGGAACGCGTTGTAGTCGTTGTCGGCGGTGTACTGCCAGTACGAGACCCGGCCGAACTGCGGGTACGGACGCACGCGTGTCGCTGCGTCGGGCAGGTTGAGATCGACGGTGTCGCGGTCGGACTTGCGCCGCACCACGATGACGTCGGCGGTGATGCCGAGATTGCGTCCAACCATGCGCGACACGCCGCCGCTGGTCTGGTGGGCGTACGGGTTGACGGCGTCGTTCGACAGCACACTGATGTTCGGCGGCGCGGTCGAGAGGAACTGATCGCGCGATTTGCCCTGGAACGGATCAGGGTAGCTCGGGCTGCTGATGATGATCGACTGCGCCTGCGGCCAGGTCAGCTCGCCGAAGTTCTGCAGCGTGCGCATGTTGTCGTAGAACATGCCGTAGCCGGCATGCACGTTGGTACGGCCGTCACCGGTGACGTCCCACGCTAGGCCGACCCTCGGCCCGAAGTTGTTGCGGTCGCCGCGCTTGTCTGCGCCTTCATGGAACGGCACGGGAATCGGGTACGACCCGAAGGAGGCGCCGAGCTTGTCGGCGATGCGGCTCTGCAGGTCGGACAGGTTCTCGTTGAACGATCCGAACTGGATGTCGTAGCGCAGGCCGATGTTGAGGGTCAGGTTACTGCGCAGCTGCCAGTCGTCCTGCAGGTAGGTGGAGAAGTGCTTCACCGGGATCTCGGCGAAGGTCGGCAGCGAGTTCTGGTACTGCGTCGGGTAGGTGGCCGCGTCGGCCGCGTTGAACTCGGCGTCGCGGGGCATCGTCCAGGTGCCGAGGGGCGAGCCCATGCTGTCGGACTGGAACCGGATGATGCTCAGGTCGCCGCCCAGCTTGACCTGGTGTGCGCCTCGCGACCACGAGATGTCGTCGCGGATCTGGAAGCGGCGTTCGGGACCCATCTGGCTGTTGCCGCAGCCGCCGAGGCCAAGCGACGGATAGTTGAAGACCGGCGTGCACAGGCTCAGGCGGTCTTCGCCGAAGTAGCCCGGCTCCCACGATCCGTGGCTGTAGGGCGGCGCGACTTCATACTTCGCATAGGCATACTGCACGCGCAGGTCGTTGATCATCGAGGCGTTGAGCAGCCAGGTGTGGCCGCCGACGTAGGACGCGCGCGGCACACCGAAGTCGAAGCTGTTGGTCGGGTGGACGCGGCCACCGGCGGTGATGATCGGCCGGTACTCGACCTCCGACGCCGCGCGGGCGAAGATGTTCTGCGTCGACGAGATTTGATGGTCAACCCGGACGGAGTAGGTCCACCGGTACTGGTCGCTGACGTATGTGCCGTCGTACTGCGGGAAGCGGCCGCCGGTGTTGACGGTGAAGAACTGGTTCTCATCCGAGCGCTCGAACGCGGCGAAGAAGTGCGTGCGGTTCTTGACGATCGGACCGCCGAAGGTGCCGCCGGACTGCCAGCGCCGGAAGTCGGGACGCGCCGACTCGAACACCGTCTGGGCGGTCAGCGACTTGTCGCGGAAGAAGGTAAAGGCCGAGCCCGAGAACAGGTTGGTCCCGGACTTGGTGACGACGGTCAGCACGCCGCCGGTCGCAAGGCCAAGTTCGGCTTTGTAGGTCGACTGCGACACCTTGAACTCGCGGATTGAGTCCATCGCGAAGTTCTGGCGCGGCTCGCCCATCTGGGCCCACGTGTTGTTCACGCCGTCGACGACGAAGCCATTGGAGTACTCGCGGGTGCCGGCGCCGATGTTGACGTTGCCGCGGTAGAAGAAGCCGCGGATGTTGTCCTGCGACACGCCGGGCGTGAGCATGGCGAGATCGACCCAGCGCCGCGAGGCGACCGGCAGATCCTGGATTTGATCGTTGGTCACGCTCGTCGACACGACGGCCGTTCGGGTGTCCACAATCGGCGCGTCACCAGTAACGGTGACCGACTCCTGCAGCGCCTCCGGCCTCATTGTAACGTCGATGGTGGCGGTCTGGTCGATGACCAGGACCAGGTTGGACCGCGTCTCGGTGCTGAAGCCGGGCAACTCGACGGTCAGGACGTAAACGCCTGGAGGCAGTGCGCTCAGGCGATATACACCGGCTCCCTCACTCACCGACGTCCGGGTGAGGCCGGTTTCCTGGTTCCGGGCCGTCACGCTGACACCGGGCAGCACGCCGCCGCTCTGGTCTTTCAGCGTTCCGGTGATCTGGGCATTCTGGGCGAATGCCGTTCCCCCGAACCCGAACACCACTGTCAGTAACGTACTCAGCATCCACTTGCGCATGCAGTTCTCCTCTCGTTTCTTGATCTGTCGGCCGGCGCGACCAGTCGCGACCGCCACGCGCCGCATTTCCGTTCATCTCATCCGTCTTCGTGTCTCTCGTGCCCTGGCGTCCTCGCCTCACTCGGCAAGACGCGGTCGGTCACCGGCGCCCGGTCGGGGCGGCCGGTCTCACCGGGCGCACGCGCAACAACGTGATCGACGTCGAGTCGCGCTGCCCACTCTCTTCAATGCGCTCCACCACGTACTGACCATCGCGCAGGTAGGTCAGGTGCGCCATCAGGTACGAGAAGCCGGGCTTGGTCACCAGGTTCAGCCAATCGCCCTGCGCCGTCTCGTCCGGCGCTTCGGTCCCGCCCGAGACGAACGTCACTTGGGGCCACGATCCGATCGCGAACCGGCCACCGCTCCCGCGACCGGTGCCGGCCCGACGCGACCCGCGCACCTCGCCCGTTTCGGGATCGGTGTAGTAGATCGCGGTGTCCTTGTAGATCTCCTGGTTGTAGACGTACGGCGAGAACCCGTAGGCCCACCGGCGGTACCGCGCCTGGTGGCGCAGATTCATGGCCTTGACGTCCGCGTTGCTGTTGATCTCGCGGACGATCGACTCGCGCAGCGCGGCGATGGCGTCGGCGTGTTCCGGATAGCGCGGGTCGCGCAGGCCGCCGACCGAGGTGTACCAGCCGCGGGTGGTCCAGTACGAGCGGAACCCGGGCGGCACGTAGCCGGCAAACTGCTGCACCCACTCATGCGACGGGTAGCCGTGCGGGTTGAGATAGATGTCGGGCAGCCACTCCCGCCACAGCCGGCCGCGGACCAGTGCTTCGGGCAGCAACGGGTTCGCCACGTTGACCTGCGAGGCCACGTCCATGCCGAGCGCGCTGTAGCGACCGGCGTGCAGCATGTGCGTCGGCGTCAGCTTCT
>Ga0163144_10018351_pt1 | contig 14162 bp, 9 predicted proteins | sample OliLak19BULKMAT1_FD_123175 | JGI IMG/M metagenome (GOLD analysis project Ga0163144, IMG submission 123175) | Freshwater microbial mat bacterial communities from Lake Vanda, McMurdo Dry Valleys, Antarctica - Oligotrophic Lake LV.19.BULKMAT1 | ecosystem: Environmental > Aquatic > Freshwater > Lake... | reverse complement strand
TATACTGGTGATGCAGGAACAGGCTTACATGTAACAACAATAACAGGAACTGGAGCACAATTTACAAAATCAGGAGCAGGTGATGCAATTGCTATAACTGCAACAAATGCAGCAAATGGTTTAAATATCAGTACTGCTACAGGAACTGGAGCCCAATTCACAAAAACTGGAGCAGGTAATGCAATTGCTATAACTGCAACAGGAGCAGCAGCTGGTTTAAATATCAGTACTGTCGATGGTGTTGGTTTAGATATAAATAAAGGTGGTAATGGTTTAGCCTTAAATATTAATAAGTCATCAGGCACAGGTAATGGCGTAAATATATCAAATACAAGCTCTGATCTTAGTACAATAGGACTTAGTGTAACAAATATAGCAGGTGCTTCATCAGTTGGCTTAACTGTATTAAATTCAAGTGGTGGCATTTCGTCTAAAGGTGCAGTAATTACAAACAACGCAGCACATCTCACAGCAACAGTATTAGAATTAAATTCTAATAATTTATCAGTAGGTTTAGATGTAAAAGCAACAATCGGTTTAGGTATCAATGTAGTAACTACTACTGGAGAATCTTTGAAATTAACTAAATCAACAAGTAATTCAAATAATACGTTAGATATCAATTCTGATTTTATTGGTAATGGTAATTCAATAAACGTAGATCATAAAGGTACTGCAAATGCAATGGAAGTATCTGTTCTAAACCGAGCTGGTAATACTGCAGCAGCATTAAGTATAAATATAGAAAATGATGTCGCTGCACTTCCAGTAATCAATGGTAATGCGAGAGGTATTGTAATAAATCAAAATGATAATAGTGCCGACGCTACTGGTATGGTAATAGCAATGAATGGAACTGGAGCAAGAAGAAAAGCTTTTGATATGGGTGCTGGTGGACATTTAGTTGTTAGTGCTTCTGGTACGTTGGTATCTACTCATGCCGTCAATAACAATACTTTTGATTTGGTATCTGAATCATTTGTTTATTATACTTTAGATTGTAATAATAAAAATTTTAGTATTCAAGTTAACATTGGTATAGATGATATACCAGATGGAGATGCATCTGGAGATAATTTTGCAGAACAAGCAGTTTATAATGGTACAATCATATATTTGAATATAATAAATGCAAATGCTGCAAATGTATTAAGTGTAGATAATGTAATCACCGAATCCTTGGCAGGTTTCAATTTAAATGGTAAAACTGTTACACTAATATATGTGGCAAATGGAACTGCTGATGGTAGATGGAAGGTGATTAGCGTTCATACTAATCCTTAATTAATCTGAATAATAATCTAAACAATTATTATACATAAAAAATAAATTCCCTCTTCTACTTTTTGTGGAAGGGGGATTTTTTTGTTTTGTTCTGTTTTTTCTTCAATTTCCTGCCAAATCTTAAAATTTGTGGGATTAGGGTTGGGGTTTCATACAAAAATGAAATTTTTATTATATAAATAAAGTCTGAACCTTGATTTTTTGTATTGTAGAGACGACCGGCGGGTCGTCTTCTTTGTATTCAGAATCTTGATTTGAAAAAAGAAAGAAGAACAAAGAACTATAATTCCACAATTTTTAGGATTTGTTTTGATTATTACAGAAACTTTGACCCCAGCCTAACCAAATCATAAATTTTAGGGAGGGGACAAGAAAACAAGAAACCACCCCGTCAGACTGTGTCTGCCACCCCTCCACAGATGGGAATTTAGGAGAAGAGTTTAGTTTTAGGTGGTGACTTTTTGAACCCCAACCCGTGAAAATTAAAGAAACACATTTTCAATTAATTTATATATTTATTAAATTCTCTGTTAAAACAATAAATCCAACAGGAATATTTACGAGTTATTTTAAATTATTAATAAAATTAGGTTATTTTTGTATTGTAAAAGTCTAATAATTATTAAATTGAATTTTTAGATTTTTGCAACATAAGCTGTTGGTATATTAAAAATAACATTATAAATAGGAATAAAATCGAGAGTTTTGTTGGAAATATAATCAAGATATTTAGAAAGAGTTTAATATTAATTATTTGTTTTATAATTACGCTTTTTTCTAATCATTCTATATTATTGGCAAATGTAAATAATAATTTACAGGACACAGTAATTAATCAAAATATTAACAAGAATACGCTTTCTATTTTTCTACCAGCATTAAAACCGAAAATATCTTTGGTGTTAAGTGGCGGTGGCGCAAGAGGTTTCGCTCAGATTGGTGTATTAAAATCACTCGAAGAGAATAATATCCCAATTTCTAATATAGTTGGTACAAGTATCGGTTCGCTAATCGGCGGTTTATATGCGTCTGGTTATAATGTAAATGAATTAGACTCACTTACAAAAAATGTGAATTGGAATGAGATATTTTCATTAGAAAACTCACAAGAAAGAAATAATTTATTTTTAGACCAAAAAAATGAAAATGATAAAAGTTTAATTTCATTGAGATTTAAGGGCTTTGAGCTTCAATTACCAAAAGCAATATCATCAGGAAATAGCTTTAATTCTTTTTTACAACAATTGATATGGCAGTCTGGTTATCAGCCTTATGGCGATTTTGATAAATTGAAATATCAATTTAGAGCAGTAACAACAAATATTGTCAATGGAGAAATTGTATCTTTGGCTAAGGGTGATTTGGTAAAAGCTATTAAAGCAAGTGCCACTGTACCGCTGCGTTATAGCCCAATCGAAATAGACTCAATGTTACTTGTTGATGGTGGGATTTTGGCTAATATTCCAGTGAATGAAACAAAGGAATTTGAACCAGATTTTATCATTGCCGTCAATACCACTTCCCCAATATTTGGCAAAGATGAACTTACAACTCCTTGGAATATAGCCGACCAGGTGGTGTCGATTGCCTCAGATAAATTCAAAAATTGGTACAAAAAGCCAGATTTGTTTATCACCCCAGAAATTGGAAATTATTCAAATAATGATTTTCAAAATTCATATACATTGATTGATATTGGTTATAATTCTACCAAAACCCAAATTATTGGTATGAAAAAAAATATAATAAAATATCAAGATAGTATATTTAGGAATAGTATTTTTGAATACTTATCGAAATTTAATATCAATGAAAAAAATATAAATACTACCCAACTGAATTTACCAAATAATCTTGTTTTTACTAATCTTAAAGCTTTTGAAGAGACTATATTAAGAGAATATTTTAATGATTTTATATTAAACAACAAAGATTTTGACTTTGAGAAAAGTAATAAAATCTTTGATTTATTAAATAATTATCAGAATATTGAATTTATGTATTTTAATGAAAAATTGGCAATAAATTTAATAAGTTTTCCAATATTGAATCGAATTAATCTTATAGAAATCAACTCAAATGAAGAAAATGAGAGTAAAAAAGATATTAATGGAGACAAAATATTATTCAAAGAATTAGAGAATATATTGAATACACAATTTAGTGGTGAGCTGTATACTCCAAAGATATTAGATATTTTACAACTAAGATTAACAAAGTTTTTAAGAGAGAATAACTTGTATTTTCGCAATATTCAGAAAATTAGTTATAATTCCGAAAAGTCAATACTTAACATTTGGTTAAATTCGATTCAAATCAATAATATAATTATAAAAGGCAATTCTGATGTGAATGATTTTCAGATTTTGCGTGAATTAACTTTTAAAATTAATGAATTTCCAGACCCAAACAAGTTTAATCAATCGTGGGAAAATTTAATATCAACAAATTTATTTTATTATGTTGGCTTCGATTTCAAATTAGAGGAAACAACTAATAATTTGAATTTGATAATAAATGTAGAAGAAAAAGCCAACAATTTAATAAATATCGGTGCAAAAACAGATAATGAACGTCAGGGTCAAGTAAATTTGGATATCAAAAAAGAAAATCTGTTCGGAAGTGGCACATCTGCTTATATAAACTTCAATGGTGGCGATAGAAATCAATTTTTGTCTCTTAATATCAATAATCAAAGAATTTCTACCACCGACTTAGGATTTAAGTTGTCATCTTATTACGATCTCAAAAATATTTATGTTTATAAAGCAGTCGAAAATCTACCGAGAAATAGATATGAGAACATCAGAGATGGGCAAATTCAATTTGAAAGAATTGGAGCAAAACTTAACTTAAGCTCACAAATCGAAAAGTTTGGCAAAGTTTACGGTGAATTGCGTTTAGAAAAGCAAAGGACATTAAGCTTGATTGCCAATTCAGACCCAATGCCAATGCAAGCATTTTATCCAATTACAACAATCAAAATTGGTAGTATTTTGGACACAGAAGACGATAATAATTTTGCGAATTATGGCTCATTGTTTTTTATTGATTTCGAGTCAAGTATTCTCAATAATGAAAAAGATTACTCATTTACAAAAGTCAATTTTTATTATCACACAAATATCAAAGTAAATGATTTTATTTTTAAACCGAAAATTCAGTTTGGTGCAGTAGATGTTACAGCGCCTCTCCCAGAATGGTTTGGATTTGGTAATCAACCTATTTTTTATGGATTCAGAGAGGAAGAGCGTAGAGGGCGACAGATTTTTATTACATCAACAGAGGCGAGATACAAACTCCCATTTAAGATATTTTTTGATACTTATATATCTACAAGGTATGACTTGGGTACAGTTTGGGCGTTGCCAGAAGATATAAAATTCTCTTCATTTAGGCACGGACTTGGATTATCTTTGGGAATTGATTCGCCAATCGGACCAGCCAAATTCTCTTTGGGTAGAAGCTTTTATTTTCTTGAAAATCCTAATACAACTGTTGTTGGTCCACTCCAAATATACTTCACAATTGGCACAAATTTCTAAATACGATATTTTGTAACAAATAATATTATTTAATTAGATTATGTAAAATAAACTAAATTTTCCGTCTGTATTCATTTCTCTATCCTGTTCGTGTTTACCGTTATAACTTTACCTCGCACCAGCACCGAAAGGTGATTTTTTTCGGTCATAGCTTAGGTCGTTAATTTTAATTTAATATACCAAAAGATTTATAAGAACTTGAAGAATTTGAACCTGTATATTTATATTATGATACATCTCATTTCGACGCTTATCTTTGATATTTTGATTATATTACTTTTTTTAATGAAGTATTTGCTAATTCAAAAAGCAATTCTGGGGAGAAATCTAAATCGCCTTTCTTTGTAGTGCCGTCAATATCTTGATAATCAATTAAATTTTCCCAATATAAAGTTGTGCCATCACACTTAACATTATTGAAGACTGTTTGGTCTAATAATTGAGTATATGATGCGTTAGGGTTTGTTTGTTCTACTAAATAATTTGTTAAGTCAATTTCTCTTATCACACCATCATTCCATAATGTTTTGATTTGAAAATTATTTATATTGATTATTTCTTCAATCCATTTCATATTATTCTAATGGTTTAATTTTTGAAAAAGTTTTGATATCACTATTCAAATTATTAAAGTTATTTAATAATTCCTTTTTGTGAATATCAGACCAAACTTGAACGTATTTTAATTGTTTTGAAGGCAAACTTCCTTGCAAAATCTCACCAGAAAATATTTCTATAATAGCTCTGAACTCATTATATTGAACGTGAAAATGTGGAGGGTTATGGTCAGCTCCATACATTGTTATAATAATTCCAAAGAATCTCGATATTTCTGGCATAATTTCCAATTTTTAAAACATTAAACGAGACAATTTTTAATTTATTTCAAATTTTCGTTTTTACTTGGGCAAATCCACCTCGTAAATGCCATTAAATAATAAAAATCAAGTTTTTTGTTTCTTCTTTTTTGCAGCAGGGAAAAGTATATTATTTAAAATTAATCTATACCCAGGGCTTTGTTTGTAGAGTGAAACTACTGTCGGAGCATCTCCAACAGCGTGCCTATAATCTTCTGGGTCGTGTCCGCCGTACCAAGTAAAAAATCCACGCCCTACATTTCCATGAATATATTTAACTTCGTCTGTGCCTTCTTTCATACCCAAAATTAGAACAGATTTTTTGATAAATTCTTTTTTGAATGCTGTAGTTTGCCCCAAAAAACCTTTTACAATATTTACGTGATTTTGAGTAAGCATAGTCGGTACTGGGTCATATTTGGCAGAAAAATCAAAGAGCGTAAAATAATCATTAGCATCTGAACCTGGCTGAAAAGCTTTTTCAAATCCGGTATCAATATCAGAGAACTCGTAGATATAAGAGTCGTGAATAATACTGAAATTTTCAAAGGCAAGTGTCTCACTAAAGTCCAATTTTGATTTGTAATTATAGTCAATTGGGTCGTTATCAAATGGAGTATCACAAATGTCTGTATTAATTGCCGATATCGCAATATCGTAAGAATCAGTTGCACTACACATAGCAAATAAAAATCCACCTTCTGCAATGAATGAACGTAATTTTAGGGCAACTGCCTTTTTCATTTCTGATACTTTATCAAATCCCAACTTTTGAGCCATTGCTTCATTAGTCAATTTTAACTGTTGATACCAAGTTTCGTTTCGATAATTCAGCCAAAATTTGCCGTATTGACCAGTGAAATCTTCGTGATGTAAGTGTATCCAATCATAATTTTTCAATTTTCCGTTAATTACCTCTTCGTCCCAAACTAAGTCGTGCTCAATTTCGGCATATTCCAAAACTAACCTTACGGCGTCGTCCCAAGGTTGATTACCTGGCGTTACATAAACAGCTATTTTGGGTGCTTTTTCTAATTTCATTACATCCATATTTGCTTCTTCTTTTTTGATTTCTGCAATTATAGATTGGGCAGAACCTTCGCTAATTTTATCAAAAGTTACACCTCTAATTCTACATTCAGTTGCAATTTCGCCATTGTCGTCTAACATAAATGAGCCATTTTTGTAATTAAGCAACCAATCCACCACCATATTTTGCTTTAATGCATAAAAAGCAACACCGTAAGCTTTTAGATGGTCTTTTTGTGATAAGTCCATAGGGATAAATATTTTATCTGCTTTGGATACATTGATAAAAGCGAATAAACAAATAAATATATTCAGAGAAAATGTAATAAAGAATTTTGTAATCAATTTAGAATGTAGTTTATTAAAGTTTTTTGTTTTTTGTATTGACATCATAGATAATTAAAGATGGTTATAGATTATTATAGATTATTATAAAAATAAATATTAAATTATGAAAGTATTTATAATTACGCAAAAAACCCTAAATTAGTGCAATTTAGAGTTTTATTAAATAATTGTTGTTTTTTATTTTCGACAAATCCTCAATCGTAAGGGTCATAAGAAGACAACTCGGATAATATTTGAATGGCAATATCTCTTGCTGCATCTGGTTTTGCTAATTTTTTAGCATTTTCACCCATTTTAATCAACTTATCTTTGTCGGATATCATAAGTTCAATTGTTTCTTTAAATTTCTTAGATACATCTTGATTATCTAAAATAATTCCTGCTTCATTGCTAACTAAATATTCAGCATTATGCTGCTGCTCTTTATTTGACGCAGAAGGTAAAGGCACCAAAATTGATGGCTTGCCTACAATAGTAATTTCAGAGACAGTAGTTGCTCCAGACCTACAAAAAACAAAATCTACAGCCGCATAAGCCTCTGCCATATTATCAATAAACTCGTGTTGGTGGACATTTGGGGGCAATTTCAGTGAGTGCTTATATCCTTTCCCAGTTTGCCAAATTACTTCAATTTTGCTATCATTCAAGTAAATCAAATTATCCAAAACTGCTTTATTAATTGACAAAGCACCAAGACTACCGCCCATAATTAACATAGAGGTTTTTTCTGGGTTTAATCCATAATTTTTTTTAGCTACAATTGGGTCAAACTCTTCTTTGATATATTTTCTGACTGGATTACCCAAATTAATCATTTTACTTCTGATGTCTTCGTCAAAAAACTCAGCAGTCTTATCAAAAGAAGTAAATATCTTAGTAGCATATTCCGCTAACATTTTGATAGATTTGCCAACATTTACGTTGGACTCCATAAGATAAAGTTTTTTATTCAGTTGTTTGGCAGCAATACCAGGAGGATAACTAATATATGCACCAGTACAAACGACAGCATTCACTTTGTGGATTTTAATTACCGCTCTACTTTTTATAATTGAGCGAATTACCCGAATGGGCAACAAAAATACTTCAAGATTAAATCCAGTGTAACCCGTAATATTGAGTTCATAAAAATCATAACCCAACTCAGGAACAACTCTTGCTTCTATTCTGTGTTTTGTTCCGATAAATGAAATTTTGATTTTGTTGTCAGTCAATTCTTTTAATTCTTCAGCCACAGCAACCGCTGGGAACAAATGACCTCCAGTACCACCAGCAGCAAAAAGCACGTGATAGATCTCTTCCGGAGTTTCAATTTCTACTATATCTTTATTTTTTGTGGATTGATAAACTTCCGAATCATCATTCTCATCTGCATTTTCATTTGAGTCGATAATCTCTTTGAGTTCATCACTTGGAGTAAAGTTATCCATAATTTTTAAATAATTAATTTTTAATTAATCAATTTAAGAGTTTTGGCAATTATTTACAAATTTTTATTATTTAATCTCAAAAAAAAGTAATTCTATTATTGATTTGAGTTAATATTTTAGGATTGGAATTGATTTTGAGAGAGGAAATAAAACAAGTTATAGAGGCGGCTTTCAAATCCGTCTCTACATATTTCTATAATTAACAATTCTGTTGATAAAAGGAAGACGACCCGCCGGTAATCTCTACATTTAGAAAAAAAAACTCCCCAAATCTTTTTATAGTATTGGGGAGTTTTAAATTTTATAACAATTTATAAAACAAGACTAATTCTTAGTATTGTTTTGGCTCGTTGTTACGGTTGTCGTTTTCGCGATTATCGTTTCTGTTGTCGTTTCTATTATCATTACGGTTATCGTTTCTTCTGTCATTTCCACGATTATCATTTCTGTTGTCGTTTCTATTATCGTTTCTGTCATCATTACGATTGTCTGGTCTGTTGTCAGTTCTTTCTGGTCTTGGCATTAGAGATTTTTTGCTTAATCTAAATTTACCATCACGTGTAATTTCAACTAACTGTACATCAAATCTTTCGCCTTCTTTAACAAAATCAGCAACGTTTTCTACTCTTTCGTGAGCTATTTGAGAAATATGTAATAACGCTTGTTTACCAGGCATAAATTCCATAATTGCACCCAAACCATCTCTTACTTCTTTAACCAATGCATCTTTGTAAATGGCATTTAATTCAGGTTTGATAGTTAAACCCATTATTATTGCTTGAGCAGCATCAGACGCTTCTTGTGATGTTGCAGCTATTGTTACTGTACCATCATCATCTATGTTAATCTCAACACCAGTTTCTTTGATGATACTTCTGATTGTTTCGCCACCAGTTCCGATTACAGCACCGATAGTATCTCTTGGAATTTGGATTTTAGTAAATCTTGGAGCATATCTCGAAATTTGTTCGTTTGGAGTACTCATGTGTTCGTCCATAACATTCAAAATATGTAATCTACCTTCATTTGCTTGAGTCAATGCTTTTGTTAATATTTCTAAAGATAAACCTTCGATTTTGATATCCATTTGACAAGCAGTAATACCTTGCTTAGTACCAGCCACTTTAAAATCCATATCTCCAAGGAAATCTTCATCACCCAAAATATCACTCAAAATTGCATATCTACCATCTTCTAAGATAAGTCCCATAGCTATACCAGAAACAGCTTTTGGCATAGGTACACCAGCGTGGAATAAAGCCAAACTACCTGCACAAACAGTTGCCATAGAAGAAGAACCATTTGATTCCAAAATATCAGAAACTATTCTAATAGTATAACCAAACTCATCTGCACTTGGTAAAAGTACTTTTAAAGCTCTTTCGGCTAAATTTCCGTGACCAATTTCTCTACGAGAAACGCCACCAAATCTACCAGTTTCACCAACACTAAATGGAGGGAAATTATATTGCAAATAAAATCTATTTGTATAAGTTGGCAATAAACCATCAATCATTTGTTCGTCTCTACTTGTACCCAAAGTTACGGTAGTCAAAGATTGAGTTTCGCCACGTGTAAATAATGCAGAACCGTGGGCTCTTGGCAATAAACCAGTTTCAATACTAATTGGTCTGATTTGAGTTGTATTACGTCCATCAAGGCGTAAATTATCAACCAAAATCATGTCTCTCATTGCTTTTTTCTCTAATTTACCAAAAAGAGTATTACCAAATTTCTCTAACTTGCCTTCATACTCAGCGTTACCAGCAAATGCTTCTAAAAGTTTAGCTACAGCTTTTTCTTTGATTTGTGTTCTTTTTTCAGATCTTTCTGCTTTAGTAGTATCAGAATAAACAAATTCTTTTAATTCCGCAGAAATTTCTTTTTTTACAACTTCAGTTATTTCTTCAGGTATTTCTCTTTTAGTATAAGTTCTTTTCGTTTTAGAAGTTAATGCAAGTAATTCTCTTTGTAATTGATTAAAATCTCTAATTTGGACATGAGCGAATTCGATGGCAGAAATAAATTCTGTTTCACTGATTTCGTTTGACTCGCCTTCGACCATAACGATAGATTTGTCTGTACCCGCAATTGTCATATTGATATCACATAAAGCTAATTGTGCGATAGATGGATTAAGAATAAATTTACCATCTAATCTACCAACTTTTACTTCTGATATCGGACCATTGAATGGAATATCAGAAATCATAAGGGCAGCAGATGCACCGACAGCCACAAAATTCTCTGGATCAATATCTGACTCAGCTGAAAATACTTGTGCAACTATTTGTGTGTCAAAGTGCCAATCTTTTGGAAACATTGGGCGACAAGGTCTGTCAATAAGTCGAGCAGTAAGAATTTCTTTATCTGATGGTCTGCCTTCTCTCTTTAAAAATCCACCAGGGATTTTACCAGCCGAAGCCATTTTTTCTCTATATTCAATCTGTAAAGGCAAAAAATCTATATCTAACAATTCTTTTTCTGATGCAACAGTTGTAACAAGTATCATAGTGTCACCACTACTAATCATCACAGCACCACTTGCAAACTTTGCATATTTACCAGCTTCAATAGAGTATTCTCTACCATCAATTATTTTAGAAACTTTTACTATACTCATATATTTATCTTTAAAGAAGTTTATTTGAAATTGATTATTAAAATAGAATAATTAATCTCTATTGTTAATAAAAACTCAAATTAAAAAAAATATAAAAAAAAACGGCGAATATTCACCGTTTTAAATTTTGTTATTACGATTTATTTACGTAAAGAAAGGGTTGCAATCAATGTTCTATATCTTGCAATGTCGTTTTTCATCAAATAGTTAAGAACTCTACGTCTTTTACTTACCATATTAATAAGTCCTCTTCTCGAGTGATTATCTTTTTTGTGTATTAATAAATGTTGAGAAAGTTCGTTAATTCTTTGAGTAAGTAATGCAACTTGAACTTCTGATCTACCAGTATCATTAGCATTAGCACCATGTTTTGCTGTAATTTCTGCTTTTTGATTTTTGTCTAACATTTCAATTCCTGAAATTATTTTTAATAAGAATACAAAAATAATAAAATTCAATCAAATAGAAAAATTTTACGATTATTTTTTTTATTTTTCCACATTTTATTTTTTTGAATAATTTATTTTTGCGTTGCTCAATGAAATTAGAAAAGATTCAATTTCACTGATTTTAAAATTCTATCAACCGTTGTGATAACCTTACGGTTGATTTCCCTATATCGCTTTTTTGCATCTAAACTTCACTCAACTACACTCTTTTGCCTCCCTTGACCACTTAAATACCTGCCTCGGGGCTGGTTATAAAAATTCATTTTTTACAACAAATACTTAAATCCACCAATAACAGTAAAAACATCTTGCTAATACGACAGAAAACGACATATAAATCGCAGAAACCAATAATTCTAATTTATATAGTATATATTAAGTAATAATTTATTATATTCGTATAAATTCATTTTACCAATTAAATTATAGAGTAAATATATGAAACTAAATATAATTAACCAGAGCTCTGAAATAGAGTTAACTCCCTACCAAATCGCTTTTATGGAAGATGTTTTGGATTTGTCAAGAGTTATTTATGAATTGCGAGACCATTATAGCCGAAGAATAAGACATGGACACCATTTTTTTCACAATAATTTATCGCTAAATATCCCAATTTATCTTGTGGATGAAGGGCAATTTGAAAAAATAAAACAAATATATTATGACGGAAATGGATATGGCGGAGAACCCGAGTTAGTTTATCCAGATGAAAAGGAATATATTTCAGAAGAGGAATTACATGGACGTGATATAATTGGAATAAAAAATAAAGACAAACACAAAGGTAAAAAGGGGCAAACAGTACATGCGGAAGCGTTGGGTCTATATTATTCAAATTATAGTGTTCTTGGAAATAAAAAAATGCCACAACCTGCAATCTTTTTGTGTATGCATACTATTAGTAAGGAGGCTAAAGACCATAATGAATTTCTGTATTTGACTACGCTTGTTTTATTACACGAAATAGGACATCATATAATGAATCAGGGTAATTATTATAAACCTAAAGATGAATTTTATGAATGGATGGAAGAGTCATTTGCTGAGTGTTTAGCACTAAATATGATAAATGAAGTGCTTGATGCATATAGATGTCATAATTATGGATTTGACGATCATAATATCAATCAGTTTGTTGAATTTTTGAATTATAGTAAAAATAATATTATCAGAGGACCAAAAAACTATCGATTAGGATATTATTTATTTAAGTTCGGGCAGACAAGTAAATACGATTATTCTAGTAGATGGACATGGGATAAACAAAAACTTTGTAACCCTACTTATAAAACTGTAGAAAAGAAAGCTTGGTTAAATTACGTAAAAAATAATGTAATAAATGACGAAGGTGCGCAATTAGAACAACTTTATAAAGCATTATTTGATTAAATAACAAGGACTTTAACATTAATAAATGGGGTATAGTAAAGTTTTTAGTAATTTTAATTGATAGTAAGTTAGTAAAAATATTAGAATATTTAATGTTAATATATATGTGTTAATAATATTTATAAAAAAGTGGAATTTTTAAAATATTATTGATAATTTGATTTAGTTGAGCTATTTTAGAAGTAAAAAGTAATTCCTTAATTATATAAAACACAGGAAATAAGATGGAGAATAATAATAATAATATTAAATTTTTATATTTAATATATTTTTTGTTTTTATTCTTAAATGGCTGTAATTCTAATTACTTTTTTCATAAAGCTAAAAAGAATGAAAAAGCTATTGTTGTTAATGCTAAATCTAAAATTTATTTTGTGAATGATATTAACTTTACTGATATAAATAATAATTTATCCTTCAACTTGTACGATACTTTAGATTTGGTTGGATTCTATCCTGAAATAAATGGTAAAAGAGGCAAAACTTTTTATAAGTATAATGATAATTATTATGGCTCATATATGCCTGATATATACCCTTTAAAAATATACAGAAAGAATATAATTAAATCATTTACTACATTCCATATTAGTAAAGACAAAGAAATTTGGAGCAATATTTTTTATTATTTTAATAATATTAAAATGTTTAAAGTAGATTATTTAACAGATTTAATTATAAAATTTACAGATGATGTTAATCCAACATTTAGTAAAAATGGTTGGACACATATTTATAACGTAAATAGAACTTATAATAAAGATAGTGTAACGATATATTCAGATTCTTACAATTTTTTTGATAAATCAGATAATTTGGATTTATCTTCAAAACATTTAATTTATTATTTGACTTTTGGTGAAGAATATTAAAAAAAAAGGATTGTTTTCTTAAGCAGTTTTATTTAGATTTAAGTTATATTACAAAAATAAATTAAGTAAAGAAAATATGAAATTTTATGAAACCAAACATAAAAAACAAGAAGAAATTTATTGAAGATTATTACAATCCATTTTATTTAAAAAAAGAAATTTTTGAAAAATATGGTTTTTCAAATTATACTTCTTTTAATAAATGGGTTGTAGATAATAATATATTTATTAATATAAAGTGTAAAGTATGTGGGATAGAAGTAAAAGTTCAAGACAAAAATGAGTATATAAAATTAGAACAAGGTACAGTCTGTGAAAATCATAAAAATTTTT